>Ga0247766_1000090_pt1 | contig 18908 bp, 15 predicted proteins | sample UWRJL223509R6_FD_179946 | JGI IMG/M metagenome (GOLD analysis project Ga0247766, IMG submission 179946) | Plant litter microbial communities from Arlington Agricultural Research Station in Wisconsin, United States - UWRJ-L223-509R-6 | ecosystem: Environmental > Terrestrial > Plant litter >... | reverse complement strand
TTACTCGATCCGTATGTACGACACGAAACGTTCGAACGAAGAAGTGCTGTCGTACTATGAAGCGCAGCTCGGGCCGCGCGGCTTCCTCAACCACCCGCTGCCACACGACAACGCGGAGTTGGATCTGAACGATCACGTTCGCGCATTCAGCAAAGATGGCGCAGCCGTGATCATCGTCACGACGCAGACGCCGGCCGAACTCACCGGTGTGAGCGTGATCGAGATGGGCAGCAAGGGCTACGCCAAAGCCAGTGCGACCCCGGAAGGCATCTTCGAATGAATCGTCGCGCTCTAATCGTATCGTTTTTGATGGCGCTCGCAGGGACCGCCCTGCTGATCGTGTATCTGCGCAAGTTCGAGCGTGAAATGTCGGGCGGTGAGCCCGTCGAGGTGCTGATGGCTTTGCGCCCCATCGAACGCGGCAAGATGATCAGCGACGATATGCTGACCACGCGCAGCGTGCCGCTCGCGTACGTGGAAGATCGCGCAATCAAAGCCGCGGAACGCGCCAAGGTGATCGGTTTACCGGCGTCGGTCGCGATTTTTCCGCAGCAAACCTTGATGTGGACCGATCTCGCTATCACCACCGAGGACCGCGATCTGAGCTCACTGATTCAACCCGGCAAACGCGCGGTCCCGGTGCGCGCGGCAACCGGGGGGGACGACACGCGTGGCAATCAGCTGATTCGCCCGGGCGACTACGTCGACGTGATTGTCACCTTCCGCGCCGACATGGACAACAACGACGCTTCCTCGGCCGTGCTGCTGCAGCGCGTGCTCGTGCTCGCCGTCGGCAGCGAGACGCAAAACGTGAATAGCGATGCCAAGACACGCGACGCCTCGTCGATGCACGACAAGCAATTGACCTTGAGTTTGAGCTTGCCCGAGGCGCAGCTGCTGTCGCTCGCGATCGAACGCGGGCGGCTCTCGGTCGCGGTTCGACCGCCCAGCGATCCGGGCACCGTCGATGATCTGCCCGATCTGAAAGCCTCCGCGCTACGCGATACGAAGGTGCGCGCCGATCTCCAACGCCGTCCCAGCGCGCCGCAAGGCCCGGTGCGCATCGAGACTGCGAACGTCCGATGAGTGCTCGCAAGCGACTCCTTTCCGCGACGTTGGTCGCGCTCGCCTTCGCGGCCCCCGCTTGGGCGCAAAAGCGCGACAAAGCGGACAAGTCCGCGCCCGCTGGCCCCGAACAGGTGGCCCTCGAACGTTCCGAAGAGCTGAGCCTCGCGGTCGGCGAGAACCGGACGCTCTCCGCGGTAGACGTCAAGAGCTTCGCCGAGGGCGTGAAAGGGATCGCGGACGTGCGGCTCACCCCCGACAGCTCGCAGTTCGTGATCGTCGGTCAAAAGCCCGGCAGCACCACGCTGCTCTTGCTCAAGAACGACAAGACCCAAATCAACTATCAGATCAACGTCTCACCGCGGCCGATGCAGAGTGTCGAACGCGAGTTGCTCCAGCTGCTGGAAGGCTCGACGGGTGTTCGCGTGCGACGCGTCGGTGCGCGTCTATTCATCGAAGGCGGGGTCAGCACCGAGCCCGAGCTGAAGCGCATCGAGCAGATCGCCGCGCTTTTCCCGGGTCAGGTCGAGTCGTTGGTCGTGCTCGGCGGTGCCGCAGCAGAGAACAAGCTGAACGTCCGAGTCGACTTTCTGTTCGTGCAGTTCGATCGCAGCAAGGGCTACCAACTCGGCGTGAATTGGCCGACGAAGATTGGCGGCGCAAAAACCGGCCTATTTTCCGCGGAATTCGACTTTCTGCAGGGCGCCGCCACCTCGGCGACCGCGCGCATCATCGACCAACCGCTGCCGGGCCTCGACATCGCAGCCACCAAGGGCTGGGCCAAAGTACTCAAGCACTCGACGGTGATCACCTCGAACGGTGCGGCAGCGACGTTCTCCAGCGGTGGCGAACAGAACTACATCATCTCCAGCGGTCTCTCCGCAGCGCTGACCCAAATCCGTTTCGGTACCGACGTGAAGGTGCTTCCGCGCTTCGACTCCACCAGCAAAGAGCTGAAGGTCGAAATCGAAGCGGAAGTGATGGATCTGACGCCCCCGGTCTCCGGCGGTACGGATCTACCTGGGCGCAACGTCTCCAAGCTGACCACTGCGGTCGCGCTGAAGCTGGGTCAATCGATCGTGCTCTCCGGCATTCGCTCCAAGGCACAGCGCCATTCGGTGTCGGGCCTGCCCTGGCTCAGCGAAATACCGCTCCTGGGCGTGTTGTTCGCTTCGCACGGTGACGCTCAAGAAGAGGTCGAAGGAGCGATTTTCGTCGTACCCAGCGTGATCGAATCGATCCCGAAAGGCGCGCAAGAAGTGCTGGATGACGCCATGCGCGACTTCAAAGACTACAGCGGCGACATCGACAAGGTGAATGTCTGGGACAAGAACCCGGCGACAGCCCCCGGCGTGAGGACGCGACCCTGATGAACGTCGAAGTCACCGTCGAGGCGCAGTCGGGTACGCGCTACGTCGCACAAATGGCCGCCACTCGGCCGTTGTCGGTCGGCCGTGGCCCCGAGTGCGACGTCCAGCTCGAAGACAATCACATCTCGCGACGTCACTTGCTGTTGCACGTCGCGCCGAGCGGTCTGCGCGTGCAGGACATTTCCAGCAATGGCACGTTGGCGGGGGATCGCTTGCTCCGCGGAGGCTTCGCCGAGGTGGCCTACGGCACGCCCATCTTGCTCGGCTACCACACCGTGTACGTCCGAACGCTCGAGACCGCGCCAGCGCCAGAGCCAGACACCGCGCCCGAAGCGGCGGTCGTTGCCTCGATTGTACCGATTTCTTCGGTTTCACCGCTCGCGACACTTCCACCGCTGCTGGCAGCCAAAATGGAGGGTGAAAACGCCCTCCGCCGAGAGATTCACAAACGCCTGCTCGAACACCTCGATCTGGCAACGACGGACACGGTTCGGCTGGACGATCCGTCGTTTCGACCCCGCGTGCTGACCGCGCTGCGCCGCATCGTCAAACTGCTGGAGCATCGCCTTCCGGAAGGCACGGAGCAGGATCGCCTGGTTGGGGAAATGGCCGACGAGGCGCTGGGCCTCGGTCCATTGGAACACCTGCTGAACGATCCAACCGTTTCCGAAATCATGGTCATCGACGCGGACACGATTTACGTCGAGCGTTTCGGAAAGCTCGAGCGCAGCGCTGCCCGCTTCACGGACGACGAGCGAGTGCGCGCCGTGATCGAGCGCATCGTCACGCCGCTCGGCCGCCGCATCGACGAATCGTCACCGCTGGTCGATGCGCGGTTGCCTGACGGCTCGCGCGTCAACGCCATCATCAAGCCGCTCGCGCTCAAAGGTTCTTGCGTCACCATCCGCAAGTTTCCCAAATCAGCCCTCGATATCGAGCGTTTGTACGAGCTTTCGGCGCTCACGCCGGCCATGGGTCAGTTTCTGACCCGCAGCGTGATTGCCAAGAAAAACATCGTCATTTCCGGCGGTACCGGCAGCGGCAAGACCACCCTCCTCAACGTGCTCTCGGCCTTCATCCCGCCGGGTGAGCGAATCGTCACCATCGAGGACTCGGCCGAGCTCCGACTGGTACAGCCGCACGTGGTCTCACTCGAGACGCGGCCGCCCAACATGGAAGGCAAAGGCCAATACACCATCCGTGATTTGGTCAAGAACGCGCTGCGCATGCGCCCGGACCGGATCGTCGTCGGCGAGTGTCGGGGCGGCGAAGCGCTCGACATGCTGCAAGCCATGAATACCGGTCACGACGGCTCGCTGACCACGACCCATGCCAACTCACCGCTGGAAGCGCTCGCCCGACTGGAAACGCTGTGTCTGATGGCGGGCGTCGAGCTGCCGTCGCGGGCGATCCGCGAACAGATCGCCGCCAGCATCCAGTTGATCGCGCAGCAAACACGGCTGGCGGATGGCTCACGCAAGGTGGTCGCCATCTGCGAGGTCTGCGGCCTCGATAAGCAGGGTGACTTCGAGGTCCGCAAGATCTACGGCTTCGAGCGCAGCGGAACTGGGCCAAACGGGGAGGTTCTGGGCAGCTTTTTGCCCACCGGCCATCTGCCGAGCTTCTTGGACGAGCTGATCGTCCGCGGCCTGATCAAGCCGGGAGAGCGCTACCTATGACCGCCGACCCGCACACGCTCAAGTGGCTGGCAGTCGCGCTGCTCGCGGTCGCCGTCTGGCTGGCGCTGTTTTCGATCGCGCGTGACCCGAGTTCACCGCCCTACCGGCTCTGGTCGACGTACGAGGCGTACCTCGAGCGCAAGCTGCGCCAAATGTTTCTCTCCACTGACGGTCGAGTCATCATCTGGTCACAGCTGTTCGGTGGTTGCTCGTGCCTGGGTCTCGCGCTGCTGTTTTCGCAACCGCTGCTTTACCTAGTGTTGTTGCCGGTGATCGCCGGTCCTGCGCTGTACATCGAGCAGCTGCGGCGTCAGCGCGTGCGCGCGATCGAGGCCAAGATCGACGGCTTCGTCTTGTCGCTCGCCAACGCGCTGAAGGCCACACCCAGCATCGGCAACGCGCTCGCTTACACCCAACCGTTGCTGGCCCCTCCGCTGGATGCCGAGGTGGCCCTGGCGTTGAAGGAAATGAGGCTTGGAAACACGGTCGATCAGGCGCTCTTGAGCATGGCCGGCAGAGTGCGCAGCACGCAACTCGACGCCGCATTGTCCGGGCTCTTGATCGGCCGCCAAGTGGGCGGCGACCTGCCGAAGATTTTGGAGCGCACGGCCGCGACCCTGCGCGAGATGGCGCGCCTGCAGGGGGTGGTCCGCTCGAAGACGGCGGAGGGCAAAGCACAAGTCACCGTGCTCGCGGTCTTCCCCGCCTTCATCCTGTTGTTGTTCGATACGGTGAGCCGCGGCTACTTCGATCCGCTCACGGCGTCCGTCTTCGGCTGGGCCGTGATCGTGATTTCGCTGGCGCTCTGGCTGGGCTCGGTGGTGGTCGCGCGCAAAGTGCTCTCGGTGGACATATGAACGCCGCACTGTTCTTGTTGAAAGGCGGACTTTCTTGCACCGCGTTCGTCACCTTGTGGCTGCTGAGCTACACGGTGACCAGTACCCAATCGGGCAACGCGAGTTACCTCGGCCTGCGTGGGTTGCAGCGTTCGCGTGCGGAGCGAGACAGCGCGCTCTTTCGACAACTCGAACCGAGCTTGCGCTGGCTCGGTGCGCACCTCAGAGGGCTGCTGAGTGACGCGACGCGTGCGCGGATCGACCGACAAATCATGCTCGCCGGCGACTTCTGGGGCTTGCTGCCCGAGGAGGCCGTCGCGCTCACGCTCGTGTCATTGCTGGGCGGCTTGAGCGCGGGGGCGATCTACGGAGGGCTATTGTCACGCGGGCCGATGTACATCGTTCTGGCAGGCATGGTCGGAGTGATGCTGCCCTACCTGCAATTGACCGGAATGGAGCAGGAGCGACGCAAGCGCGTCCAAAACGGTCTCCCCTCCGTGATCGATCTGCTCTCACTCGGGCTGTCTGCTGGCCTCGACTTTCCGAGCGCGCTCAAGCAAGTGGTGGACAAGAGCAGCAGCAGCGGTGACGCGCTGGTCGGCGAGCTGAATCTGATCTTGAAGGAGCTGCAAGTCGGCAAGACACGCAAGCAAGCCTTGGAGCAACTGGCAGAGCGCGTGCCTTGCGAGGCCGTCCGCGAGTTCGTCGGCGCGGTCTGCCAGGCGGAGGAGCGCGGCAACCCGCTCGGCCAAGTACTCGAGATCCAAGCCGAGGCCTCACGCCAGCGTCGCTCGACGCGAGCCGAAGAAGCGGCTTCCAAAGCCAGCGTCAAGATGCTCGCGCCCATGTTGCTGATCTTCGCCGCGATCTTGCTGCTGATCGTGACGCCGATGGCATTGAACATCCAAGACTCTTTCACCGGGGATTGAGCATGAACGACGTCGCCGTCTTGGAGATCAGCGTGCGCCATGCCGACGGCACTCGCCAGAAGCTCACCGTCGACTCGGCGACCGCACTCGTCGGTAGCGGCTCGCACTGCGAGGTCCGTCTGCCAGCAGAAGACGCGGCCGTCGAGCAGCTGCGTTTCTCGAACGATGCTGGGGGTGTGTTCGGACAGGTGCGCAGTCTCGAGCGCAACGTCACCCTCAACGGCGTGCCGTTCGTAGAAGGCCGGCTGCTTCCCGGCAGCGTGCTTGCCGTCGGCCGGGTCGAGCTGACCGTGGCGGTGGTCGAGACGCTGGTCGCGCGTGGCCAGGCGAAGCAAAAGCGGGACTCGAGCCGACAGGCGAGCTACGCCCTGGCCATCCTCGGTTTTCCGCTCGGGTTCTATCTGCTGCTCAGCCAAAAGAGCAGTGACGCGGCGTTGCCGAACGAAGTCGAGCCGCCGCCACTGTTCGCTGCAGCGAGCAGCGTCCAATGTCCAGAGACGGAGCACGACGCCGCGCTCGCCGTGGCTGCGGAAGAGCGTCGGCGAGCCGAGACTGCGCGCGAACGGGCGCCGTTCAGCGGGCAGGATGCAGTGAACGCGGTGGTGGCATTTCGCCGTTCTGCCGCGTGCTTCACGCGCGCCGATGCCCCAGAGCGAGCGAGCGATAGCGTGCAGCAGGCCGACGCGCTGGAGCGCGACGTGCAGACCGAGTTTCATCTTCACCGCGTGCGCTTGGAGCGCGCGCTCGTCACCAAGAGCTACGAAGAGGCGCGTACGGAGGTGAGACTTTTGCTTTCCTACATCGGACGGCACAGCGGCGCGTATGCCAATTGGCTATTGTCGCTCGATCGAAGAATCGAGCTGCAATTCTCGGGGAAGAAGCAATGATGTGCTTTCGAACTTCGTTGTGCGCGCTGAATCTCGCGCTGTCGCTAGGGGCGTGCGCGCACAACGCCAAACAGCCGCAGACGGAAGGCGGAAGCGCCGAAGCAGAGCAAGTCGCCATTTGGTTGCAACACGCACATCAGCTCGCTGACGCTGCCGACTACACACGCGCCGAACAATACCTGAACCTGGCGGCGAAGCACGGAGGCGATCCCGCGCAAGTGATGCCGTTCTTGATCGACGTTTGTGTGCGCGATCAGCGCTACCGGGCCGCGCTGCAATACGCAGAGGAACACCTGCGCCGGCATCCACGCGCGTATCGCTTGCGCTATATCGAAGCGACCCTGCTGCGTGCCTTGGGCGACATCGGCAAGTCGCGGCAAGAGTTGCAACGCGTCCTCGATGCGAGTCCCGACTACGCGGATGCCCACTACAGCATGGCGGTGCTGCTGCGCGACCAGCTCGGCAGCTACGTCGAGGCGGATCAGCACTTTCGCGAATATTTGCGGCTCGCCCCGCGAGGGCAGCACGCCGAAGAGGCCGATGGCTCACTGCTCGAGGCGATGCCATGATCGGGCCCGAAGTCTACGCAGAAACATTGCTCGGCTTCCTCGAACCCGTGCGCGCGTTTCTCGACGACCCGAGCGTCTCGGAGATCATGATCAACGGCCCGAGCACGGTGTTCATCGAACGACGCGGCAAATTGGAGCTGACGCACGCGCGCTTCGCGAACAAAGAAGCGGTGCTGTGCGTGCTGCGCAACGCCGCGCAATTCGTGGGCAAGCACGTGGACGAGCTGCACCCGGTGTTGGAAGCACGGCTGCCGGATGGCTCACGCTTACAGGCCGTGATCCCGCCGGCCGCGCCCGACGGCCCGTACGTGTCCATCCGCCGCTTTTCGAAAGACAGCTTCAGCTTGGCGCGCCTGGTCGATCTCGGCACACTGAGCCAAGACGCACACGACACGCTCGACGCCCTGGTCGGCGCGAAGCTGAACGTGATGATCGCCGGCGGCACGGGCAGCGGCAAGACCTCCCTGCTCAACGCGTTCACGCATTTCATCCCGAAAGACGAACGCATCGCGGTGATCGAAGACTCCAAAGAGGTGCAGGTGCAGCACCCGCACGTGGTTCAGTTGGAGGCGCGACCCGCTGATTCGCACGGTCGCGGGGCCGTGAGCATCCGCGATTTGTTTCGCGCCACCTTGCGCATGCGTCCGGATCGCATCGTGATCGGTGAAATCCGCGGCGGCGAGGCTCTGGACATCATTCAAGCCATGGTCAGCGGTCACGGCGGTTGCCTCGGAACCCTGCACGCGACCTACCCGCGTGACACGCTGACTCGGCTCGAGACGATGGCCTTGATGAGCGACGTCGAACTCCCGCTGCAGGCAATGCGACTGCAGATCGCCTCGGGTGTGAACGTGATCGTTCAAGTGTCGCGCCTGAGCGACGGCTCACGCAAGGTGACCCATATCACGGAAGTAGCAGGCTTCGACGTGAACAGCGGCCGCTACGAAATTCACGACTTGTTCGCGCGCGGCTACCACGGCAAAGACGAGAATGGGCGCATTCGCAGTGAACTCGTGGCCACCGGTTATGTGCCGAGCTTCGTGTCGCAGCTCGCAGAACACGGCAAGGAATTGCCTGCTGCGGTCTACGACGCGGCACGCGCAAAGGAGAAACGATGAGCCGGCCCCAAGACGATGTGGATGCCGACGAGAGCTCGGGAGTCACCACGCTGCTGCCGGTCGCAAACAAGACGGCGCGTCTGTTCGAGCTCTCGGAGAGCGATAGCACCAGCTACTTTTCAGCCTCCGAGTTGCTGGAGCGCGGCAAGGCGCTCGCCGCGCGGACGGCTGAGTCGAGCACGCCGCCGGCGGTGAATGCCGTGCCGGAACCCAATCCGGAACCAGCTCCGGCGCCCGAGCGTCAGATTCAGCGCACTTCCTTGGCGCGCAAGGCGATCGCGGTCTTGCTGCCGCTGCTGTGCGCATTGCTGCTCACCGAACCGCTCCTCAAAAAGCCAGAGCAGAAGGCCATCAACCAACCGAGCCCAAGCGCAGCTGCACCGAGCGCGTCGGCGCTTGCGAAGATCACGCCACCCGTCGCGAGCGCCGCACCGGAAACGCCTCCGGTACTCCCACGCGGAATGACGGCCGCGCACGCGGCGGCCGACAGTGTGGCGACCGGTGATTTTTCGCGCGCACTCGGCTTGTATCGCGAGCTTGCGCGTCAGGAACCGAAGAACCAGGCCTACCGTGAAGCCGCGCGCATTCTGGGCGAGCGCGCCCAAACGCGCTCACCTTGAGCCGACATGAGCAACGACCACTGCACCCTAGTACTATTTGATCAGGTAGATCTTGGTGCCTGAAATGTGCCGGTTCCCTGCGAGCAATCGACGGAGCAGGCGGCTGCAGCCGCGCTGCGACTCAGCCAGACGGGAAGCAGCCGGCGCCGGTCTCGCCCGTTTTCTCTCGTGGCCTGTGGCTGCTCGCGCCGATCGTGATCTGATCGTGCCAAAACTGACCAACGTAGTGTCAGAAGCGACCGCGCGCCTGGACCCAAACGGTGCTCGCGGTCCCCTGCGCAGTCTGTTCGTCGGTTTGCTTGAGGAACAGATAGGTCCCCGTACCCAGCGAGACTATCGACACTCCGAGCAGCACATCCGCAATGGTGTAGGACTTGCGCATCGCGTCGACGTCGCTCGGCTGGCAATGCGGAGCGCAACGCTCGAGCTCGTTTTGCTTGTTTCGCCCGTCGAGCGCGAAGATGCCCCAAGCACCGAGTGCCGCGAGCCCCACCCCTCCGAACACGTACGCGAGCGGATTGCGGCCTTTGGCGGCGGGCTCTGGCAATTCGGGTACTTTGGGCGGCGCCGCCACGAAGGTGCCCACGATTCGGCGGTATTTTTCGCCAGAGCTCAGGGTCGCGCTCAGCGTCTGACTGCGGCCGTCGCGCAGCGTCAGTTCGAAGCGGTGTGCACCAGGGTCGAGCTCCAGAGGCCGACCGTCGAGCTGCAGAATCGCGCGCTGGCCGTCGACGGTCGCGCGCGCACCTTCGATGGCTCGCCCGTCGGCGTCTTGCGCGAACAACACCACACTCGGCGTCATTGCCACGACCGATTCACCGAGCGCCACGCACTCGCGACGAATCATCGCCGGACATGCCGCGGCGGTGCAGGCGACGAACTGCTCTTTGGCGGCAAGCAAATGACCCGCATCGCGTTCGAACTGCCCGGCAGCATGTGCCTCGATGCAGGCGTGGGCTTCGCCCGACGCGTCAGCCGGAGGCGTCAGCAAAAACCCGCAGCCCAGCGACGAAAGCGCCATGGCGCGCACACCCAGCGAGCTCAAAAACACACCTCTTTGAAGCGTTTGACGCCATTCTTGTCGATCACGTACGGCACATCGCAGTCTTTCGCGGGTTTGGCGCGAACCGAAGCGCTGGCTTTGGTGGCCGCCTTGCGTGGGCTCGCTTTTTCGACCGTCGACGCACTTTGGACCGCCGGCGCAGGGTCGGCATGCACCGCGGCGTCCAGGGCCGGCTCCTGCGCAGCAGCGGTCTGCGTCAGCGGTGGAGCCGGCAACGCCGCATGCGCTGCAAGGACCGGAGCTGTGGCTGTCTCCGGTGCTCGCCGTGTTCGTGCCCAAAGCACGAAAGAAGCAATTGCAAACGCCGCCGTCACCGGCACGAGCCAGCCCTTGCGTGAGGGACCGTGGCGATGAGCAGCCACCGCCGACAAACTCTTCTGCGACGCGGGCTCGTCTTCCGTCGTGCCGAGCGCTGCAGTGGGACCCACACCCGTCGGCTGGGCAAGCGCGGCAGATTGCGGCATCGAGCGCGTGAATTCATCGAAATCGAGACTCTCGACGTCGAACACGAGTTCCGAACGCGCCTCGAGTTCTTCGCCGACGAGCGATTCTACCCAACTCGCCAGCTCCAGCATGCTGCACGGAGCGACCGCTCGCTCCAACGCTTCGGCCATGGCGCGTGCGCTCTGGAAGCGGTCCTCGGGCGGGCGCGCAAGCGCCTTCAGCACCGCCTGATCGAGCGCCTGGGGCAAACCAGAAACGAGTTTGCTCGGCGGCTCGATCTCGGCGTTGAGCAGCTTGTGCACCGCGGCGCCGGCATTATCGCTGCTGAACAAGCGTCGACCCGCGAGCAGCTCCCACAAGACCACGCCGACCGCGAATACGTCCGCGCGACGGTCGACCGTTTCCAGGTTCACCTGTTCGGGCGCCATGTAGCCGAGCTTGCCCTTGAGTTTGCCCGGGTCCGTTTGGTGCGAGCGTGCCTTGGCCTTGGCGATGCCGAAATCCACGATGCGGGCGGCGCCGTCCTTGGTGACCATGATATTTTGGGGCGAAACATCGCGATGGACGAGCTCGAGCGGCTCACCGCGTTCGCCGGTCGCCTCGTGCGCCGCGTGCAAGCCGAGCAAAACCTGGCCGATGATTGCAACTGCCACACGAGGCGGTACGGATTCCGGAGTCGCGCGTTTCAATAGGCGCGACAACGAGGCGCCGTGGACGTACTCCATCACCATGAACAGCTCGGGCGGACACGAAATCACGTCCAACGGAGAAACGACGTTGGGATGACGGACCCGTGATGCCAACCGCGCCTCGTCCAGGAACATGGCCACGAACTCGGGGTCGCGCGAAAACTGGGGGTGCAGCTGCTTGACAGCGACCGTGCGCGAGAACCCTTCCGGCCCCATCAGTCGCGCCAGGTGCACCGTTGCCATACCGCCAGAGGCGATCGCATCGCACAGGAGGTACCGTCCAACGACGCGGCGGGCAGCAATCGGGGTCACGCGCCGACGAAGTTACCATGCTCGCTTGGGCCGGGGCGGGGTGGCCCGTGTCCGGTCCGAAACGTCTTGGTGGCGTTCCGTAGAAACGCCGATTCACGGTACGGCTGTGCAGGTGTCGAGAACCGTCACCGCGCGCGACAGCCTTTGTTTCTCGCGCGATTTAGCGCTCGATCGCCGACTCGGGCAGCAGTTCACGAACCAAACCCAGCAGCTCTTGGGCAGTAAACGGCTTTCGCAGAAAGCGCGCGCCGTCGCTGAGCGTGCCCACGTGCTCGGGTGAGTACCCGGAAATGTACAGCACCTGCGCATGCTCACAAGGGGCGCGCAGGCGACGAACCAGATCTTTGCCCGAGACCCCGGGCAACACCAAGTCTGACACGACCAGGCCAATCGAAGCTCCGTAGATCTCGGCTTGTGCCAGCGCGCTTCGCTCGTTGTGGGCGGTGATCACGCTGTAGCCGAATGCACGCAAGATGCGCGTGGTAACCGCTTGGACTTGCGGCTCGTCCTCGATCAGGAGGATGACCCCGGATTGCTGAGGAACAGCCACCGCCATGTGACCGGAAGAGTCCGTGCCGATGGCGTACGGCAGGTGTGCGACGTAGGCGAGATGTCGCTCGGGCAGCGGCACGACCTCCAAGCGACCTCCGTGGCGCTTCAGCAGCTGCTCCAACTCCGAGAACGGTAGCTCCGCGAGCGGCAGCTCCGCGAAGGGCGCGCTGTCTTGCCATTCAGACGCGGCCGCGGGTCCTCGTGAATGAAGCTCGACCCGCACCACGATACGCGCGCGCGCTTCGGTGGTCTGTACGACGCTGCTCGAAGCACCAACCGGCGCGTCGTTGATGCCGCGTGTTTCGACCACGATGCGTCCGGCATCGTCGAGCAGATTGCGGGCTGCCGAGCACAAGCCAAGCACGATCTGTTCGAGTTGCGCGAGCGGCACGGCGACGAACTTCACGTTCGGCGACAAGGCGAACTGCACGCCCACCGTACGCCCGACGATCTCCGAGATGGATTGTTCCGCACGAGCAACGACCTGATTCAGGTCCGTGCAATTCTCGGCGGCATGTGCCGAGCGAAGCCGGCTAGCAAGCGCAGCGGAAGTCATCCCAACTATCCCATGGGACCCCCGATCAAGTGCGATGTCAACGCTCGCCGATCAGGATTCACGAACTAGAAGTTCGTTGCCAGCGCTCTCGGCGGCCGCTCGGTCAGTTGCTCGTCTCGCTTTCAACGAACAGAGACGCGAACGCTTTTTCATCTCTTGTCGAATCGACAACTCGATTGTGTTGCCGATTCTCAGTTTGGGCACTCCACTCTGATGGGTTAGTGCGCGCTCGCCTTACATTCGGCTACTTGGGCGACATTCGGCGACACCGCGAATTTGCGCAAAAATGCGCTAAGCCCGGCTGATCTTGCGCGGCATCGGCCAGCTGGGCTTGGGGATCGGAAACGCCGGCCGCGCGAACAAGTATCCCTGACCGTAATGCGCGCCGGTGTCGATGACTGCCGAGAGTTCGCCTTCGGTCTCGATGCCTTCGGCGACCACGCGCGCTCCCAGTTCTTTGCACAACGATACCACTTGCCGCACCAAGATCTGTTGCCGCTTGCTTTTTTCGATGCCGCGCACCAACGCCAAATCCAGTTTCACGACGTGTGGTTCCAGGTCGATGATGCGCTTCAAGTTCGAGTGGCCCGCGCCAAAATCATCCACGACCAAAAACGCGCCGCTGCGTGAGCAAATTTCCTTCAGCACATTGACGCACAAGGAAAAGTAGCTGAACGCAGCCGACTCGGTGATTTCGAGGTACACCGCGCGCTCGTGAAAAAAGAGCGGGTCGTCGGGGCGAACCAACCAACCCTCGTCGAGCTCGTGCGGGTGAAGATTGACGAACAGCGGGGCGTCCGTGCAGCGGGCAAAGGCTACTTCACGCACCTTTCTACCCAACGTGCCGCAACAGCGCTCTTCCTGCGCGCGCTCGAACAGCTTCATCGGATTCTTGAATTCCGGCCATTTGCAGCGGGTCAGCGCCTCGAACGCGAAGCAAGCACCGGTCGACAGATCGACGATCGGCTGAAAAACTACGTCTAGATCGGCGACCGCAATGTCTCGAACCGAGGAAGCGATGCTCGACGCGGGCGCGTCCGGCACGGGTCGCGCGATCGGTTGTGTGGTCGACGTCGGTAGGTCGTTGCCAACCGCGAACGGGGGCCGACACGTCACGGCTTCATGGATGGCCGTTGGCGGTGGCTTCGAAACGCGTTGCATGAGACCAAATATCGATACGGCTCGCGCCACGTAGCCATAAGCGGCGAGCATCAAAATCGCGACACTGCTTCACGGACGTGCAGCGCAGCGGTGTGACGGCGTGATCCGCCGTCTTGCCCAGGTCTCAGTACAAGCCGATGCTGAAATGGAACGCGCCGATATCTTCCCAATATCGCTTGTTGTCTCGATTTGGGAACAGGTCGTCGAGTACGCGATCGACGTTGAACCCGTAATCGAACACCAGCGGTCCGATCGGCGTCGCAATCCGCAAACCAGTACCCACCGCGTAACGTAACTCGAGTGCGTTGACGCGCTTGGGATCGGTCCACAGATTGCCGGCATCCACGAACAACGCGGTTTCGACGCTGCTCCCGACCGGAATGCGCAGCTCGGCGCGTGGGTTCAAGAACACGTCGCCGCCGCGAATCACCACGTCGCGAATGGTCAGCCCGGAACTCGGATCGAGCAAGCGTTGAGCGATGTCTTGCGGCACCAAAGAGTCCTGCAAGAACCCGCGCAGCGTATCGACGCCACCGAGAAAGAACAAACGGTCGGGGTAAGTCTGCGAACCAGGGATCAAGTGTTGAATCACCCCCCAGCGGAAGCTCATCGCCAGCGCGAGGCCTTTGTCGCTCAAGCGAATGTAGCCTGCGACGCGGTTGGTGTAGCGCAAGAAGTCGCTGTGCACGGCTTGGAACGGATCGATCGAATCCTTGGCCATTTGGTTGGGCGTCGGTTCGGTACAACCCGTTTCTCCGGACACCGTCGCATCCAGCGGGATGGAATTCACGTGTTCGACGCCCGCCGAAACGAACGTGCCTTTCGTTGCGTTGAGTGGGTTGTCGCGTCGATCCCAAGTGACGGCGATGCGTTGCGCCAGCACGCGTGACAAACCCTGGGGCACGCGAAACAGCGCTTGCTGCTGTTCGTGATCCTGCAGGTAGCACTTGAGCGCGTTCTTCTGATCGTTGCCGAAGATCTGCGAGTAGTTGCGCTCCAGCGAGGGCCCGATTTGTACGGAGAATCGGCGATCGGGGCGATAGGAGAGCGTGACGCTGATGGCGTCTTTGGTGATGCCGTAGTCGCGCGCGTTGTCACGCAGGTCGACGCCTTCGAAGCTGAGACGAAACAGCGGACCGAGACCGATGCTCGGAAATTCGACGGTCGCGGTGTTGCGCCGCTCCAGGCGCTCACCGACGCTGAGCTCGCTGTACTTGCGCTTGACGTCGTCTTCCAGAATGAACGCGGTCGGCAAGTAGCCGAGCTGTGAACGCAACGTGAGTCTAATCGCTTGCCCGCCCAGATTGCGATGTCCGTACTCGAACGACACGCGCGCGCCCTCGCCGGTGCTGAAGCCGGGGCGAACGTCGAGGTATTGCGGCACCCGCTCCTCGATGTCGACGACCACCACCTTTTCGCGCGCCGGCACGTAAGGATCTTCGAAGCCCACACTCACGCTGGCAAACACACCGAGCGTGGCCAGGCGCTCTTCGGTCTTTCGCACCAAGCTGCGTTGATAGAGACCGCCCACTTCCAGCGCGATGCGCGTGCGAATCAAGCTCTCTTTGGTGCGGCTCGCGCCGCGCACGACGATGCGCGAGACGCGCACGGCTTCACGCTCACTGACGATGAAGCGAACGCGCGCACGCGTATGATCGAGCGACAAATCGAGCGCGGTCTCGACCTCCGCGAACGCGAAGCCGCGTTCCGCGTATTCGTCGAGCACGCGGCGCCGCGCCTTCTCGATTTCCACCTGAGAGACGGGCGCGCCGAGCGGCAGATCGGCGATTTTTTGCAGCTCCTTCTCGACGATGACTCGATTGCCGTCGAAGCCGAGGTCGTACAGCGTCGCGCGCGGGCCGAGTTTGATCGGCAAGTGCAAGACCAGAGACGGCTCGCATTTCACGCCGCGCTTGGGATCGGGCACGCAAGACAACGAGGGATCGACCGGGGCTTCCTCGAGCGGCAAGCCAATCGCGTCGTAGCGACACGCCGTCGGTGGCCGCCGCTCGGGACCGACCGGAAGACACTGACCGGCAGGCGAACGCAGCGCGCACGCTCGCCGCAAAACCTGCACGGGACCGACGCTCGCGGACAGATAGCCTTCCGAGCGATACAGGTCTTGAACGTGTTTGATGGCGCGGTCGTAAACGTCCGGATCGTAGACCGCCCACGGGCTCAGCTGATCGGGCGCCACGCGCGTACCGGTGCCTTCGATAGGCCCTTGTATCGAATCCTGCACGGCAGGGTCGATGGCGTCGAAGAACCGTCCGCCGGGTAGCTCGGACAAGAAGCTGTCGATTTCACTCCCCACTTGTTGCGGCGTGCGGGCACCGGTCAGGCACGGATATTCGCGAGCCACGACGTGCACCTGGGCACCTTCACGCACGACGAACACCACGTCTTGTCGCGGATCTTCTGGACGGCCACGCTCGGAGACCTGCACCTCCGCGTCGAAGAAACCGTGCTCCCGGTAAAATTTGGTTATTTTCTCGGTCAGGGCGGCAGACGACAAATCGCTCGCGTTCTCGACGTCGAGCACGTTCTCGAGCTGACCCGCGTCGAAGTGGCGGTTGCCCTCGAAGCGAAAGCGCACCTTGGAGTACGCATAGACCGAGACCTGTAGCTCGGCGCGCTGCGCTCCGGACAGTTGATGCGACACCTTGGCGCGGTGGAAGCCGCGCGTCTTCAACTCCGCCTCGAGTGCGCGGTCAGCGTCGGTCAACGCATCTTCGTTGGCGCGGTCCCCTTTGCCCAGCGCATAGACGCTCAGAGCCTCCGCTATCCCTTCGGCGCTCGGGTCTGGCCAGACCGCGAAGCGGCGCACGGAAATCTTGCGCGCCTGCCCGGGAACGGCGTCGATCATCAGCACGATGGACGCCGGATCGTCGGTGTCTACGGCTTCGACCGTGACGCGGGCTTGGTCGTAGCCGCGACGCACGTAGAGCGCCATCACTCGGCTCTGCAAGGCGCTGAGCTCGGCGGCGGTCACCGCCCCACCTTGATGCACGTCCGCTACGCGCAGCACGTCTTCTTGCTCGAGCCCGGCGGCGGAAATTCGGGTACTCGCAATCAGCCGCCGCGGCACGACGCGAATCGTCAGCCGGACGCCTGAAGCCTCACTGTCGACGCTGGCGCGTAGGTCCGCAAAGCGACCGCTGTCGCCGAGCTCGGCCAGCACCCGCCGCACCAAATCAGCACTGAGCAGTTGGCCAATGCGGGCGTGTTCGATCTGCGGGGTTGCGGTCCAGCGCCCACCCTCGGTCAGCACCTGGATGCGGGTGATGGGTTGTCCGAGGTAGGGCGATAAGTCCGGCGCCGATTGCAAGACCAAAGGCGCGTCGCTTTCGGCCGCGGAGGTGCGACACGGGCTCAGTATCGAACACACGGCTGTCAGCACCCAAATCAGGGGCATCTGTCCGAGCCGCATGGCGCCTGTCTTACACCAGACTGCGCGGTCCGTGGTCACAAGCCGCGCCTGGCCAATGAATCTACGCTCAGCAGTTGGCACGGGAGCCGACCTCTACTATCCGGCCTTGAGTCATGGCGCGCCGAGCCACCCCCAGCGACAAGCCAAAGAAGGCCCGGAACGACGGGCCTCGTAGTCCCCGACGGGCGAAGCGGTGGGGCAGAACGCTGCTCGGCGCCTTGGGCGCAGGGCTCGCGATCTTGTTGCTCGTTTGGTACGCCGTCCACCATTTCGACTGGGCGGGCCCAATGGTAGCGAACTCGCTGCGCGCGGTGTTCGGCGATGACAACGTGGCCAGGCTCGAAGACTTCGTCTACGGCGCCGAAGATCACGTCAACCGAGTCTTGAAGAAGAATGAGCCGCCCAAGGCTTATTGGCAGATCCCAGGGTCTGCATCGGCCGCAGCGTTGGTGACGGGCGCGCCTTCATCGTCCAACGCGCCGACCGAAAACGCGGCGCCCGTGGCAGAAACGCCGCCCAGCAGCGCGGCATTTCACCCCGCAAACCCTGGGCCCGCGCTGAAAGAGTGGTCCGCGCCGGGCGACGGCGAATGGCTCGGACTGAACGACGTTCGGCACCCGGGCGAGCCCCCGCGCATGTACAAGACCTTGCTCCACCCAGACAAAGGTCGATCCTGGGCCGAGGTGTTCGTGGTCGCGATCGACTTGAAGCAGGTGCTTCTGTATCCGGTCCTGGGCACGCAAGAGCCGCAGCCGGATTCGGATGAGGCTCGCCGCTACCAGCGTGAAGGGAAAATTCCGGTCGATCGCCAGAGCACGCTGATCGCTGCGTTCAACGGCGGTTTCATGACCGAACACGGCGGTTACGGCATGAAGCTCGACGGCGTGACGATCGCCAAGCCGAAGCCGCGCGCGTGCGCGCTCGCCGCCTACAAGGACGGCTCGTTGCGTGTCGGCAGCTGGACCGCACTCGGCAACGAGGAAGCCGACATGCTCTGGTTTCGACAGACGCCCGAGTGCATGTGGGAAAACGACAAGCTGCACGCCGGGCTGCAAGCGGGCGCTGGGCTGAAGAAGTGGGGCTCCACCGTAGATGGCGAGACCGTGATCCGTCGCTCGGCGATCGGCCTCAACGCGGAGCGCACCGTGCTGTACGTCGCAATCACCAATCACACGACCGCGCGCGTGCTCGCAGAAGGCTTACACCACGCGGGCGCGATCGACATCGCACAGCTCGACGTCAACTGGTCGTACCCCAAGTTCGTCACCTTCGAGCCGATCGGTCACACCCAAGTCTTGCACCCCGTACCCCTCGCACCCGGCTTCGAATTCTCCGACGACGAATACCTTCGCAAAAAAGAAAAGCGCGACTTCTTCTTCATCGTGCGCAAAGAGCCCGCCGCACATTGAGACTTCAAACCGCTTCCGATTGCGGTTCATGTTGATGGTCACTCGGCACGGCTCAGCGCACGCAGCCTTCGGCGTCGCGGACGATCGAGAGGGGACTAACCGCCAAGCCACAGAGGCCGCAGATCAGAGGGAGATCTGGTAGATTGCTCTTCACTCCTCACAGCACCAGAAATATTTCGCACCACGACGCGTTCAGCGAACCCCCAATCTTCTGTGCTC
>Ga0247766_1000089_pt1 | contig 18921 bp, 10 predicted proteins | sample UWRJL223509R6_FD_179946 | JGI IMG/M metagenome (GOLD analysis project Ga0247766, IMG submission 179946) | Plant litter microbial communities from Arlington Agricultural Research Station in Wisconsin, United States - UWRJ-L223-509R-6 | ecosystem: Environmental > Terrestrial > Plant litter >... | reverse complement strand
GATTTGTACTCGTTTTGAGCCACGATCAGCGTATCCGCGAGCGCGCGGTTGATGTCCCCGGCGGCCTTCTCGTCCTGATCGACGTGCGCGAACGACTTCATGGCGCGCACGATGTTGGAAACGTGCTCGATCCCGGCCTGCGAGTCCTGCAATGCCTTGGGCACATTCTTCAGCAAGAACTCGAGCTTGAGCTGAGTCCTGCTGCTCTCGAGCAGCACTCGCGCTTCGTCCAGCGAGTGCGCGGTCTCGCCGGACGCTGCGCGCCGCGCGACCTCCATGAACTCGGTGACCTTGCTGAACGCGCGCGACAGGAACGCGACGTTGTCGCCCACGTATTGCATCGGCGTGTTGATTTCGTGGGCCACGCCCGCAGCGAGTTGGCCGATCGATTCCAGCTTTTGAGCCAGCCGGAGGTCCTTTTCCAGGCGCTCCCGCGTCGCGACCTCTTCTTGCAGCTTGGTGTAGGCTGCCTGCGTCTCTTCCTGGGCTGCGCGGAGCGCTTCGTTGTTGCTCGCGAGTGCATCGCGCGCCTGAGCCAGCTCGACCGCGCGGTCTTGCTCCGCTGCGGCCCAGCGCGTGGTGGTCGCGAGCTCCTCTTGGACTGCGCCGGACGCCCGCGCCGTGAGGAAGATTCTCGACTGATCGAGCGCTCGCGACGTACACACGATCAGCGGCCGCAGCCCGCCGTCAGCGCCGGTGAAGATCACGTGCGAGTCGCGAGTGGCCGCGGCGAACACGTCTTGCACGCCCAAGATCTGCAGCATGTCCTCGGCGGCCACGATGGCCTCGATCGGTTGCCCGACGACCTCGGCTCGTTCGCGTCCCAGCATCGCGAGGAACGCCGAGTTCGCGAACTCGATGCGTCCCGTCGAGCCCATCACCAGCACGCCATCCGGGAGGTCGTCGAAGGTCGGGCGCAGTTCGGGCGCGACGCCCTCGAGCGCAACGGATCGGACGGAGCTGGCAGGGTCGGACATCGCTTCGGGCAACTCGGAATCGCGCACAGGCGAGCACTAATTCAAACGCATACTACGGCCGCCCGGCGAGCACGCTTAACCCGCGTGTGGCAGCTTGTCACACTGCGGACGCGAATTATCGACCCATTTGGGCTAGAGATCGAGCCATGAGCACGGACGCGAAGACTGCAGCGCGGGTTGGACCTCGGCATCCCCATCTGGTGGTGCTCGTAGGCGCAACCGGAGACCTGTCACGCCGCAAGCTGTTGCCCGGCTTGTTTCACCTGGCGAGCGCGGGTTTCGTCCCCGGCTGTCGCATCATCGGCGTATCGCTCGACGCATTGGACGCAGACGGCTTCCGCACGTTTGCGCGCGCGGCGCTCGACGAGTTTTCGCACCGCAAGATCAGCGACGACGCCTGGGCCGCGTTCGCACGAATCTTGGACTACGTGCCACTGTCGGCCGGCGTCGATGCCCTAAAAGAAGCAGCGCTGCGCGCCGAGCAGACCTTCAGTGGTGAAAGCCGGCGTCTACACTACTTGAGCGTGCCGCCCAATGCTGCCTTGTCCGCAGCGCGCATGCTGGCAGAGGCAAACCTGATCGAGCGCTCGCGGGTGGTGATGGAAAAGCCGTTCGGCACCGATCTGGCGAGCGCAGTGGCCCTGAACGCGAAGCTGCACGAAGTATTCAGCGAGCAGCAGATTTTTCGTATCGATCATTTTCTGGGCAAGGAGCCGGCTCAAAACATCTTGGCTTTTCGCTTCGGCAATGGCCTGTTCGAGCCAATCTGGAACCGTAACTTCATCGATCACGTGCAGATCGACGTGCCCGAGACGCTCGCGCTCGGCAAGCGCACCGGCTTCTACGAAACCGTAGGCGCATTCCGCGACATGGTCGTTACGCACCTGTTCCAAATCTTGGCCTTCACGGCCATGGAGCCGCCCACTTCGCTCGAACCGACGCCGATCAGTGAAGAAAAGAACAAGGTATTTCGCAGCCTGCTACCGATTCAGCCAAACGACGTCGTGCGCGGCCAGTACATTGGCTACCGCGCCGAGGAAGGCGTTCACCCCGAGTCGGACACCGAGACGTTCATCGCACTGAAGTGCCACATCGACAATTGGCGTTGGGCTGGCGTGCCTTTCTACCTGCGTACCGGCAAACGCCTGGCCGAAGGACAGCGCATCATCTCGATCGCCTTTCGCGAACCGCCAAAGAGCATGTTTCCCGCTGACTCCGGCGTTGGCTCCCAAGGCCCCGATCATTTGACCTTCGACCTGGCAGACGCTTCGAAGATGTCACTCTCCTTCTATGGCAAGCGTCCCGGCCCCGGCATGCGCCTCGACAAGCTCAGCTTGCAGTTCGCAATGCATGACACTGGGTTTGCGGGCGACGTGCTCGAGGCATACGAGCGTCTGATCCTCGACGCAATGCGCGGTGACTACACGCTGTTCACCACAGCCGAGGGCATCGAACAACTTTGGCAGAAGTCCATGCCGCTACTCGAGGCACCTCCCCCGGTGCGAATGTACACGCCGGGCAGCTGGGGACCGAACGTGATTCACTCCCTCATTGCGCCTCATGCTTGGCGACTCCCCTTCGAGCGCGCCTGGCGAGATCCGAACCGCGCTGGCGGTTGAATCTGGCTTATTCAGACTGCGGAACTCGAGCTCTTTCTTGGCCGCAGTGGTGCCGGGATACCCAGGAAAAATCCCTGCAAATAGTCGCAACCCGCCTCGACCAAAGCGTCGCGTTCACCCGCGTTCTCGACGCCTTCGGCAATCACGGACTTGCCCATGTTGTGGCACAGCCGAGCGAGCGCCTGCACCATGCGCCTCTTGGATGAGTCCTTGTCGACACCGCGGATGACGGACAGATCGATCTTTACGAACTCTGGCTCCAGTTGCCCAAACGTACTCGAATCCCCTTGGCCTGCCCCCAAGTCGTCGATCGCGATGCGGAAGCCGAGCCCGCGTAGGCGTTCGACCCGGTCGCGCGCATCACTCACCGAGTCCAGAGATGCGCGGTCGGTCAACTCGAGCACCACGCGCTGGGCAACGCGCGTCAACGGCGCAGACGGCAGATACAGGGCAGGGTCCAGCAGATCCTCCGGATGCATGTTCAAAAACGCGAACTCGGAAGCCCCCATGAGGTCGATGTCCGAGGCGACCGCATCGCGCACGGCGCGACCGACTTCGTGAACCCGTCGGGCTTTTTCCGCTGCTTTGAACACCGCCCTCGGCAGAAGCAGCAGCGGCTCGTCGCTGCGCAGCAGCGCCTCGTGACCGTACAGCGAGCCATCCTTGGCGCTGACCAGCGGTTGGTATGCCATCCACAGCGAGCGCAGCGCGCGGTTGAGCTTGGCGTCGACACCCGCGCGATCGCCGATGTAGAAAGAGCCACTGCCGAATTCCTGCGCACATTGGCGCTTGAGTCGCGCGAGCCGCCCGACGTCCAGCGCGCGTGCGACGACGGCTCGCAACCGTTCGACAGCGACGGGTTTGATCAGATATTGAAAAGCCCCATACTCGACCGCTAGCGTCGCCGTTTTGATGTCCGGATTGCCAGTGACGAGTATGACCGGGAGATCCAAATCACGCTCACGCACCGCGTGGAGCAGCTTGAGCCCGTTCATCCCAGGCATACCGATGTCACTGACGACCACGTCGAATCGCTGCAGGGCGAGCAGCTCGAGCGCGCTGGCTCCGTCGTTGGCCACCGAAACGCGCATGGGCAGGCTGACCAGCGCCCGCTGCATCACGGTCAGCACCCCCTCGTCGTCGTCGACCAAAAGGATTGCAGCCTCTTCCTCCGCCTCGCCCATCGATGAACGATACCATGCCCGCGAAATTCGTCAGGAAAGTTCTCCCTGAGCAACACCGTGCCGGCGGAAACCGTCGAGCGTAGGCGCTCCGGCGCGCGCTCAATTTTGCATCACTTTCCGGAATCGGGACGCGGTCGGTTAAGCGAGTGCCAGATCGATCCGTTCCGACGGGGTGGGACTCGAATCACGGCTACGCGTGCGCGAAGCGCACACACTCGAACTCGATCCCGATCGCGCGATTGCGGCGATCTCGGAGCAACTCGACGCTCGGAGTGCCAGCGTTCATTTGCTCTTTTGTGCACCAAGCTATGATCTCGAGCGGCTGGCACGAGCCATCGACACGCGCTTGGCGGGTCCGGTCGTTGCGTGCACCGCCGTCGGACAGTTTGGGAGCGCGGGGTTTCGAGACGCTGGAATCACCGGCGTCAGTTTGAGCAGCGAAGAGCTCCATGTGAGCCCGTACTTGATTACCCCGCTGGCGGAGTGCCAAGCGCGCGCGTCCGAAGCCGCGTTCAAGGCGATGTCGGGCATGCTCGAGCGCGGCTGTGAGCGCGCCTTCGGCATGGTGCTGGTCGATTCTCTCTCGGGTGCGGAAGAACGCTTGGCAGCGTCCTTGTACCAGTCGCTGGGGACGATCCCGTTGATCGGCGGATGCGCGGGCGACATGCCGGGCGGACAGGGCGCGCAGGGCATGCGCGTCTATCACGAAGGGCGATTCTTGCGCGACGCGGCGCTGTTCACTGTGTTCGAAACCACGCTCCCGTTCGCGACCTTCAAAGTTTCACACGTTGTCCCGGGCAAGCACAAATTGGTGGTGACCATGGCCGACCCAGAGCAGCGAGTGGTCCAGGAGTTCAACGGGGAACCCGCCGCCGAAGCCTTTGCCGAAGCGCTGGGCATGGAGGTGGAAGAGCTGAACCCCTCGGTATTTTCCCGCAATCCGTTGCTCTTCCTCAGCGGCGGCGAACACTTCGTCCGTTGCATCCGCAGCGTGAACGCTGACCACGGGTTGACGCTCTATTGTGCGCTCGAGGTCGGCCTCGTGCTCACCGTGGGCAACGGTGGCGATCCCGTGTCTGGACTGCAGAGTGCTTTCGACGGAATCGAGCAAAGAATCGGGCAGCCGCAAGTGATCCTCGGCTGCAAAAGCGAGCTGGGTCGCTTGGAGCTCGAACGTGACGGCACCTCGCGCGCGGTGGGCGAACTACTGGCGCGCCATCGAGCGGTCGGCTTCAGGAGCTACGGCGAACAATACAATGCCATGTACGTCAATCAAACCCTCAGCGCCGTGGCGCTTTCTTCCGGATGACGGAAAGCGACTATTTTTCCGAGCTCTCGCTGCCCGAGCTGACGCTTCGCGTCGGTGCGCTGGAGCGCAAGCTACGCGCCAAAGAAAAGACGATTCGTGTGCTGATCCAGCGTATCGAAGACAGCTCGACCGAGGGTCATTCGGCGTTTTGGGTGCTCGAGCAAAACATCGTGCTGGAGACGATGGTGGCCAAGCGCACCGCCGAGATCAATGCGCAAAAGGGCCAGCTCGGACAAGCCCTAGCCCAGCTCCGCGGGACTCAGGCCAAGCTGATTCAGGCACAAAAGCTGGAAGCAATCGGGCAATTGGCGGCGGGCATCGCGCACGAGGTGAACACGCCCACGCAGTACGTCTCGGACAACACCTCCTTCGCTCAAAAGGCGGTGACGGGGCTAATCAGCGCGTTACAAGCCGCCATGGCGGTGGTCCAGGCCGCCAAAGAAGGCCCCATCGCTCCAGAGCTGATCGCGGCGGTAGACGCTGCGGTCAGCAAGGCGAAGGTCCCGTACTTGATTCAACAACTGCCGCGCGCGCTGGAACAGTCTCGAGAAGGCCTGGGGCGCATCGCCAGCATCGTGCGAGCGATGAAGGAATTCTCACACCCGAGCGGTTCGGAGAAAAAGCCCGTCAACCTGCGGGAAGCGATTGAAACCACAATCGCGGTGGCGCGCAACGAATGGAAGTACGTTGCAGAAGTCGAGCTCGAAATGGCCCCGGAGCTGCCGCTCGTGCCGGTCTTGCGCAACGAATTCAACCAAGTGATCCTGAATCTGATCGTCAACGCGGCGCACGCCATCGCTGAGTCGACCGGGGGCGGCTCTCGCGGAAAGGGCAAGATCTCGATCGTAGGACGGCTGATCGGCGAGCAGGTAGAGATCCGCATCAGCGATACCGGCGCGGGCATCCCGGAGAGCGTCCGAGCGCGGGTATTCGAGCCGTTCTTCACGACCAAAGAGGTCGGCAAGGGCACCGGACAGGGCTTGGCCATCGCCTATTCCGTGATCGTGGACAAACATCAAGGGTCGATTGCGTTCGAGACCGAACTCAATCGCGGAACTACTTTCGTGATTTGCTTGCCGCTCGTCGATCCGACGGCACCCCCGGCAACGCCAACCAGCGAGACGCCATGAGAGTGCTTTTCGTCGACGACGAACCTCGCGTCCTGGAGGCGATCGAGCGCACCTTGTTCCAGCTCGACGTGGACTGGGAGGTCAGCTTTGCCGAGGGCGGCCCTGCGGCGCTGGCAGAGCTCGAAAAGGCTCACTTCGACGTGGTGGTCTCGGACATGCGGATGCCGGGCATGGACGGTGCGGCGCTACTCGCCGAAGTCTGCGCCAAATATCCGCACGTGGCCCGAATCGTGCTCTCCGGGCAGACCGATGAAGCCGCAGCATTTCGAGTGGTGAAGGTTGCGCATCAGTTCCTAGCCAAGCCGTGCAGCTCGGAAACACTGCAACAGGTCATCGGGCGCACGCAAGAGCTCCGCAACTGGCTCCGTGAAGAGCGCCTGCAAGCAGTCGTCGGTCGTCTCGACCGGTTACCGTCGACACCTCGCCTGTTCACCGATCTGTCGCGTGCGCTCGACGACGAAACGGCTTCAGCGGATTCCGTAGCAGCGATCGTTCGCCAAGATCCGGCGATGAGCAGCAAGGTGCTGCAAATCGTCAATTCATCCCTGTTTTCGTCGGGGGCCGCCGTCAGTGACGTGCGCGCGGCCGTGCTCCGCCTGGGCATGAAGACAATCCGCAACCTGGCACTGGGTATTGGCGCCTTCGATTCGGTTGGAAAGACGAGCACTCTTTCCAAGCAAGCGATCGATGACCTGCAGAAACGGTCGCTCGCCATCGCTCAACTCTCGAGCCGCATTGCCCAAGGTCGGGAAGACGCGGACGGCGCCTTCATGGCGGGTTTGGTGTGCGACGTGGGTCAGCTGATTTTGGCGAGTGTGCCCGCGCTAGACGAGAGCGTCTCGTCTGCCGGAGACGCCATCACGCATGCCGAGGTGGGGGCGTTCTTGCTCGGCCTGTGGGGTCTCCCGTTCCGAATCGTAGAGGCAGTCGCGAACCATCACGCACCAATGAGAAATGCTCATGACCGCCTGGGCCTGCCGCAAATCGTGTGGCTCTCGTCGTGTTTGGTTTGTGGCGAGGAGCCGGAGCCGAGCTACCTGAAACGTATCGGAGCGGACACTCTGCTCCCCAAGTTCAAAGGGATGATGGCGTGACCAAAGCCAGCAATCGTCGCGTCCTGTGCGTCGACGACGAAGTTCGCGTGCTCGAGGGCTTGGAGCGTACGCTCTTCGAACATTTCGAGGTGACGACCGAGAGCAATCCACTTCAAGCCGTGAAGCTGATCGAAGCGGGGCCGCCGTTCGCAGTCGTGCTCTCGGACATGCGCATGCCCGAACTCGACGGCGCGGGGCTCTTGAGGCGCGCGAGGGAGATCGCCCCGCTCACGTCCCGTCTGCTGCTGACGGGTCAAGCCGACGTCAACTCTGCCGTCGCAGCCGTAAACGAAGGGCAAATCTTGCGCTTTTTGTGGAAGCCTTGCCCCCCGGAAGCCCTGATTTCCGCGTTGGAACTGGGCGTCGAACAATACCGGCTGGTGACGGCCGAGCGCGAGCTGCTGGAGCGCACCGTGACCGGCTGCGTGCGGCTATTGAGCGAGGTCTTGTCACTGGTGGCGCCGGCACTTTTCAGCCGTACACAGCGCATCAAGACGCTCGTCGCGCACATGACCAAGAAGTTCGCGTTGGAGGACGCCTGGCGCTTCGAAGTCGCTGCACTGTTCAGCATGATTGGCTGCGTCGGTCTACCAGAAGCCACGCTGGAGCGCGCGCTGGCCAAACGCCCGCTCGATCCAGCTGAGCAAAAGGCCTTCGATGAACATCCGCTCATGGGGCACAAGCTGTTGTCCGAGATCCCGCGCTTCGAAGAGATTGCGGCAATGATCAAGCTGCAGGCGAGCGGTCCTCATCGACCGCCCACGGACGACATCGAGCGCGGCGGGGCCATGTTGCGTGTCGCGCTCCAAGTCGAGCGCGCCACCGCGGACGGCGCCGCGGTACCCAACGTACTCGCGTCGCTAGAAAAGAAGCTGGGCGCGGCCGAATTGCCATTTTTGAAGGCGCTCGCCGATTTTCGCAACGCCGAGGGCTCGAGCACCGTGCGCGCACTGACTGTCGCACAAATGACGGCAGAAATGATCTTGGAGGAAGACGTGCGTACGACGAACGGCGTCGTCGTCGTGCCCAAGGGGCGAGATTTGTCGATGGTTCTGATCGAAAGGCTGTTCAAATTTTCGCGCGCAGGCACGCTGGTCGAGCCGATACGCGTGCGTGTCCCGGGCTGAAGCCACCAACATGTTCCCTGCCGTTCGCAACATCGCGTTCAAGCTGGCAGTACTCGCTGGGATACCGGTGATCGGAGCGTTACTCTTGTCGGTGGAGGTCGAGAGCTCCGCGCGCGAGCGCTCACGAACCGCCGACGCCATCGGCTCGATCGAAGACTTGGCGGAGCTCTCTCTGCACATGACCGCGACCGCTGACGAGTTGCAGACCGAGCGTGCCCTAACGGCGTTGACCATCGGACTACGACGAGCAAACCCCGCGCAGAACCCTCGCACCCACGAAGCCGAGATCGCCCTGACTGGCCAGCAAGCCAAAACCGACGCCGTTGTGCAACGAATGGCAGGGTTCTTGGCGCAACGCGAGGTTGCACGCCTGCCGGGCCGGCGACTCCAGGGCGCGCTGCGAAGGGCGCGCGCCGATCTCGCGCGGGTTCACGCCGAGCGGATTCGCGCGAGCACTCCGCAGACACCGATCGACGGAGTGCTTTCGTACTACTCGAATATCAACGACGCGCTAGTCGACGCAACAGTGGCTTTGACTCGACTGAGCAACGACGGGGAGCTGCTCCGGGCGTTGTGCTCGCTGGTTGCACTGATGCGCGTCCAGGAGCGTGAGTCACGCGAGCACGCGGTGCTGAGTCACAGCTTTGCGCTCGGCGAATTTGCGCCGGGCATGTACCGCTACCTGGTCACCCTGACCACAGAGAAGAGTTTGTATTCCGCATCGTTGCAAAGCTTTGCCACGTCGGATCAAGTGGACGCCTATCAGCGCGCCCTACAACAGCCGAGTGCGCGGCAGTCGGCTGGGATGCGCGACCTAGCGCTGGCAGCCACCGAAGAAGGGCTCACGGTCGATCCGAGCGTTTGGTTTTCGACGCAGGCCGCGACCGTGCACGACCTTGCGCTGATCGAGAAGGATTTCGCGCGCAACGTGCGTCAGGTCGCCGAGGGGAAACTGGCAGAGTCGCGACGAGCCGTGCGCTACGGCGAAGCGCTGGTTCTCGGCGTGATCGCGGTTTCGTTGACGTTGGCCTTGGTCGTGGGCCGGGGGATCACCCGCAGTATTTTGCTGTTGGTCAAAGTGATCGACAAGGTGCGGAAGGAGCAAGATTTCTCGCTCCGTGCTCGGAAGACGACCTCCGACGAAGTGGGAACTCTCACCGAGGCGTTCAACGAGATGTTGAGCGGTATTCAGGCACGGGATCAAGAGCTACGCGCGCATCGAGAAAACCTGGAGCACACGGTGCAGGAGCGCACGGTGCAGCTGTCGAAGCGGAACGAAGACATGCGCCTAGTGCTGGACACGGTCGAACAAGGCTTGGCAACGCTGGACAAGGGCGGCCGCATCGCCGCCGAGAACTCGCGAGCGTTCGAGGCCTTCTTTGGGACCCCCGCCAGCAATGTCCCTTTCTTCCAACACATTGCCGGAACTGACCGCGAACTGTCGGACGCGCTCGAGCGGGACTGGTCTCTCGTCATGGGCGCGGCGGACGGCGCCCACGTCGCCACGCTGAGCAAGGGTCGCTTTCAGCTTGGCGGACGCCACTTTGGCATAGACTACAAACTGATCCGTCGAACAGGCAGCGTGGACGGCGCATTGCTCACCGTGTCCGACGTAACCGACGAGATCGCCGAGGCCGCCGCGCGGGAACGATTGGAAAAAGAGCTGCAGCTCGCGCAGAAATTGGAAGGCGTGGGTCAGTTGGCAGCGGGCGTCGCTCACGAGATCAATACGCCCATGCAATACGTGGGTGACAATCTACTATTTTTGAGCAAAGCGTTCGACAAGCTCAACGAGCACCTGGAGAATGCCGAGACTGCCCTCGCCCAGGCAGAGTCGGGCCGCTGCGAGCAGGCGCGCGCCACCATCGAGACCAGTAAATCTCGTTTGAAGGTGCCCTACCTGCTCAAAAACATGCCCAAAGCGCTGCAGGACTCGAGCGCCGGAGTGGCGCACGTTTCGAGCATCGTGCGGGCCATGAAGTCGTTCGCCCACGTAGACGGAGACGAGAAGACCACCGGTGACGTCAACCAAGCACTGCGCGACACCTTGGTCGTGGCTCAAAACGAGTATCGCTCGGTGGCAGAAATCGAAACCGACTTGGGTCAGCTGCCGATGGTGATGTGCTTTCCCGGTCGTCTGAATCAGGTGTTCTTGAACTTGATCGTCAACGCCGCCCACGCCGTGGCAGGCGCCAAGCCAGAGGCCGGTGGAAAAATCAGTGTCAGCTCGCGCGCCTCAGACGGCGTCGTCGCGGTGACGATTGCCGACAACGGCGGGGGCATTCCCACGCACGTTCGCGACAAGATCTTCGATCCGTTCTTTACGACCAAGGCAGTAGGCAAGGGCACGGGCCAGGGGCTATCGATCGCGCGTAGCATCATCGTCGACGCCCACGGGGGCACGCTGTCGTTCGAAAGCGTGCCGGGCCGCGGCACCGCCTTCACCGTCCGGCTCCCGATCGACGGTCGCCAGCAGCTGAGCCTACCCCCGTGAGCAATCAGCAAGCGCCTCCGTTGGCCGGCTACTCTGCCGTTTGGGGCACGGGAACTTCGAGCTCGAACTTTTCGTCCACGGCGTAGCCTTCGGCGTCACGCACGGACCAACTGCCATCACCCACCAGTTCGAGCACGTGGCGATGGTACCTGAGCACTCCGGGATGGTGCGTCACGCTGACGAGCGTGATGCCCAGCGTGCGCAGCGCTTCGTACATGCGCGCCTCATTTTCCGCGTCGAGCGCGCTGGTGGCTTCGTCCAGCACGGCGTAGCGCGGTCGACCGAGCAACACCCGCGCAATCGCCAAGCGTTGCGCCTCGCCGCCCGAGAGCATCTTGGCGAAATCGACCTCGACCTCGAAGCCGCCGCAGCGCTCGGCCAAATCCGGCAAATTGACGGCCTTGAGCAGCGCTTGCAGTTCGTCTTCGCTGACCTCGCGGTCGATGCGCGGATACAGCAATTGATGACGCAGCGAACCCAAGATCATGTACGGACGCTGCGGTAGAAACAGCATGTGCTCCAGATCGGGATAGCGAATCGTCCCCGAGCCAGCGCGCCACAAGCCTGCCACCGCCCGCAGCAGTGAGCTCTTACCGCCGCCGCTAGCCCCGACGATCACGAGCCCCTGGCCTTCGGCAACGGTCAGCGAGACCTCTCGGATCAACGTGCGCTCGTGATTGGGCGTTTGCAACGTGACGGACTCGAGTTCCAAACGTGCGTTCGGAACTCGCTCGATCCACGCTTTGCTCGGGTCCGGAGGTCGATTTTCGAGCAGGAGCACGTGTCTGAAGGCGTGCAAACGCTCGATACCAGCGGCGAAGGCGCTCAAAGTCTCGAAATTGTCGACGAACACGGTAAGTGCGCTGAGCATCGCCGCGAACGCGCCGCCGGCTTGCACCGCGCGCCCGACCTCTAGCTCGCCGGAAATGATGCGCGGCGCGATGATCACGCTGGGTAGGGCGTAGGTCAAAAAGCTGTACAGGTACTGAAACAGGTTGAGACCGAGCGTGCGCTTGAGCAGGCGCGTGTAGTTTTCGTACAACCGCGCAAAGCGTTCCCTGACGTGCGCCCCTTCGCGCTTCTCTCCGCCGTAAAAGGCGATGCCCTCGGCGTTTTCACGAATCCGAATCAGGCTGAAACGAAAATCGGCTTCGCGGCGCAGTTGCTGAAAATTCAGCCCGATCATCGGCTTACCGAAGACGAAGAACGTGAACACCGTGCCGGCAAAGGCGTACACCAACAGCACCCAAACCAATGTCCGCGAGATCGACCACAGCACGCCGCTGAAGGCGATCAGCTGCAAGAGCGCGCTGACGATCTCGAGCAGGAACGTGAGCGACTTTTGGGTGAACGCGCTCACGTCTTCAGCGATGCGCTGATCCGGGTTGTCGATGCTCGCGTTCGAAGTCAGATCGTAAAAGGCGCGGTGACTCAGGTATTTATGCAAGAAGTCATGAGTGAGCCAGCGCCGCCAGGCAATGCCCAACCGATCACGGACGTAATAGTAAAAGCCGTAGATCGGCACGGCGATGATCAGCGCCGCGCCGAACACGCGCATCGAGTGCCAGAAACGCGCGGAATCCTTGGCCGCGAGCGCAGAGGTGAACTCACCGGATTGTTCGTTGAACACCACGACGAACTCGGTCCGTCCGATCAACAGAATCACGAGCAGCGCGAGCAGGCCACGCGCCAGCCATTTCTTGTCGTGGAACCAGAAGGGCTTGGCGATGCGCCAAAAGCGATGCCACAACCTATGATCGAAGCCCGGTTTACGCGCGTGCGTTGCTTTGGACAAGAACAATCCCGAGCCGAGGCTCTCAAGTCTGAGGCTCCGCGTCACACTGCAGGAGCCGTGCCGAAAGTTTCAGTTCCTGGAAGGTCGCTAAAGTCACGGCCGGGTCGGGTAGCTGCGATGCAATGCGCCTCGCCCGGCCAATCACTCCGACTTTAACGCCTCACCGGCTAGATTCCCATCGGTCCGAGCTCGTGCTTCACGAGCACCCGTTCACCGACACGAGGCACCGCGAGGGCGCGCAAGGCGCCATCTTTCCAAATCAAGAACGCAAGGCTCGGGTCGTCGAGCGAACGGTCGAACAAAACCGCGAAGCGGGTGGGTCGGCCCGCAATTTCTTCGAGGATTTGCACGACCCAGGCGCCGAGCGGCAGGCGGTCACCGACCCGTAACGGCGCGCTTGCTGGCCGGAACAAAGACTCTAGCGGCCCCTCGAGCAAAGTCCCACCCACGACGGAGATCTCCAAGCTCCGCTCGTCGGTTCGCGTCACTAGGTGATCGTGGGCCGAGGTCGAGAGCATCTGCACCGCGCTAGGACGAGGCCCGGGGCGAGGCGCGAGAGACAAGCTCTGGGGCAAGTACATCCCGATCAGAGGATCGGCAAGGCCTATCCCAACCACCGCCAGCCCGGGCCGCGCCGGGATCTCGGCTTTCGTGGCAGCGTCCATTGCGAGGTGAGACGTCGAGGCGAGCTGCCAGGCACCGAATGCGAACGACAACGGCGCGAGCGCAACGTGGACGAGTGCGAATAGCGCGACGCCAGCACGAGCGAGCCAAGTGAGAGCCACCGATTCGGCGGCGCGCCCCGCGTGCAGCAGCAATACCGATAGAGCCGGCGCCAGGGCCAAGTTGACCTCGAACAATACGCGATCACCGGGCATGCTCGCGGCAGCGGGCAAGAGCGCGAGCAGCGCGCCAGCGAGCAACCAAACCAATGTCCGATGGACGCTGGTGTCGAGCACGCGCACCGCTCGCCGTAGCAAGCCGACGAAGGCGAGCGCGGCCGCAACGCCGAGCGCGGCCAGGATCCGCCCGGACTTCGGTAGAAATATGGATAGTTCGGAGGGAATGCACCACAGCGCAGCGCTGAGGTACACCGCCACGCGGCCGGGCAAGAGTTCGAGGTAGCTGCGCGTTTGTGCGATCGGATCGACATAGCCGCCCGCACCGCGCACGCCAAAACCGAACCCCTTGTACAGCGCCGCGTACGCGACGAACAGCGCGCCCCAGGGAGCGAGCGCGCGCAAGCGAAGCGCCAGCCGTTCCCGGCGTCCGAGTAGCTCGTAGGCGGCGACATAACCGAAGAGCGCGAGCGCAGTTTCACCGCCGCACAACGCAAGCGCCGCGCACGAAAGGGCCCCCACGGTCAGCTTGCGTGACCCGCTCACCGCCTGCTCGCGTGCCTCGACATGGAGCAACAGCGCGATCGCCGAGAGCGCACCCGAGATCGCGACGTGCCTCGCCGAGGGCCACGCGGAGAGCATCCAATGAGCCGGTGAAACCGCGAACAGCAGCGCGGCCAGCGCCGCCTCACGCTCCGGCAAGAGCCGTCGAAAGAGCAGCGCTGCCGCGAGCACGGCGAGCATGTACCAGACGAGCGAATGCGCGTGGTAGAGCAGCGGGTGTCGTCCCGCGAGTGCGTGGTCCAGCACCAAGAGCACGCTCGACAGCGGGCGAAAGAACGACAGCCGGATGCCGTCCACCGTCCACCACGGTATGGCGCTTGCGCGCACCAGCCAGTCACGCTCGCCCGGCGCCCCGGTCATGAACGAATACAGGTGAAAAGGGCCGGGAACGGGCACAGCCTCGACCCCCTCGACGGTGAGCACCATGACCTGGTCGTCGCAATAATGGTCCGCGAACAAGGCGGGCAACCCGAGCAACAGCGCAAGCAATGCGGCCGCCCACAGCACCCGAGGAAAGCGAAGCACGGCTCATCAAACCACAATCGAGCGCAGCTGGGAAATGTGCCAATGACCGCGAGTTTGCGGCGACCTCAATCGAACGGCCGCGCCGCAATGTGCGCTGAACCGTGCGCCAAAAATTACTGGCCGCGCTCGTGAATAGCCGTGGTAGCTTGCTCGTCGAACGTCGTCGTCAGGAGGAGGTGTGACGTGAGAAATTCTCTTCGGTGGGGGTCGTGGGTGTGTGTGTGGGCGGCTTGCGCGTGTAGCGCGGGGGCGCAAAAGAGTGGCGAATCGGACGCGGTCGGCGTCCGCAGCTTGGCGCTCGTGCCAACCGTCGGTCCAGAGATCGGTACTGATACGCCGGCCTTGGTGCAGACGGACCTCGGTCACAATCCGGTGGTGGCCAGTGACGGCAACGGCTTCCTCGCCGTGCAAGAGGTTGATTCACGCATCCGCGCCGTACGCGTCGACGCGAACGGCAAGGTCTTGGACGCGACCTGGCTGGACCTCGGTGAGGGCACGGAAGCGCAGTATTATCCGAGCGTCGCCTTCGGGGCGGGGCATTATTTGGTGACCTGGTCGGCCTTCACTGCAGAATCGTCCGTGCGCGGCCGCTTCGTGCGCCCTGATGGCAGCGTGGAGGGGACATCCGCGTTCACGCTGACCAGCGGCCAGGGCATGTATCCGAGCGTGGGCTGGACTGGCAGTCAGTTCCTCGTCAGCTGGCTCGGGCTCGGTGATTCTGACGCGGCAGTGGCGGTCGCTGCCTTCGATCCGAACGGCAACAAGATTGCCAACTCCGAACACACGGTTTCGAACCCTGGGTCGATCGCCTACCCGCGCATCGCCGTGGGCAGCCGTCGTGCGCTCGTCACTTGGGAAAAATACACCCACAATGACGAGACGGGCGATGTCGGGCGGATCTACGGCGCGCTCGTCGATTCGGGCGGCACGCCGGTGGGTTCGGGAGAATTTGCGCTTTCGAACGGCACCAGCAGCGAAACGACGGCCAGCGTCGCGGCCGCGGGCACACATTTCTTGGTCGTGTGGAATACCCAAGACGACCCGACCAGCATCTTCGCTTCGTCCATCGACGACAACGGCGTATTCGACAACGAGGACGTCACTATCTCGCGCTCGCCCGCGACCGTGGGGCTGGCGTCGGTTGCGTTCAACGGCAGCGACTACCTGGTCGCGTGGACTGACGCTCGCGACGAGCAATCGCTCTACGGCACCGCCGTGTCGACGACTGGGGTCGTGCAGGGCAGCGCCGACCTCAAACTCGCGACCGGCACGCCACGCTACGTCGGCTTCGGTTCCGATCGCACCGCCCTCGCCTGGAGCGGGTCGAAGTATTTGCTGAGCTTCCTCGGCAACGGCATCGAGGGCAGCTTGATCGGTGCTGATCTCCAAGTGCAAAACGGCCAAATCGGGCTTACGGCCGTGGCAAGCTCGCAGGGCTACCCGAGCCTGGTCTTCAACGGCACCGACTACGTCGTGCAATGGACGGACGAACGCGAGTCGTCGACCGACATGAGCGTGCGCGTCGTTCGCATCGATCCGAGCGGCCAAGTGCGCGACCCGAACGGCATCGTGTTGTCCACCGCAGAGTCGCCGGCGTTCAGCTCGGCCATCGCGTCGACGGGCAGCGGCAGCTCACTCTCGCTGTGGTCTGGCACCAGCAACGGCAATCACCGTCGCACGCTCGCTGCCGACGGAACCCTAGGCGCGCTTGCACCGTTTGGCCCTGCGGAGCTGTTTTCGCCTCCCGCTGTCGCCAGCAACGGCAGCGGCTACCTCGGCGCGTACATGACCGGTGACTGGAATGACGGAGTCATCGTTGGGCAACTCCTCGACGCGACCGGCAGCGGCGGGAGCGAGTTTACCATTGCTTCGTCCGTAAATTCCTCACCCAGCGTGTTCAAAGCAGCGGGCGGTGGCTATCTCGTGAGCTACTCCAAAGCGGGCACTCGCCTGGTGCCGGTGAGCTCCACCGGGCAGGTCGGTACGGACGTCGAGTTGTCGGCGAACTTCGGTTTCGTCGCGGCCGCAACCGGCGCAAACAAGACGCTCGTCGCGTGGACCGACAACAGCGACTCGCAAGTGCGAGCGCGCTTCTTCGAAGCAGGCGCACTCTCCGGCGACACACTCGTCCTTGGAACGAGCTCCTACGTGGCAGCGCTAGCTTGGGACGGCGCGAGCTTCTTCGCCATTTGGGAGAGCGCGGAGCATCACCTCGAGGGGCGAAACGTCGCTACCGACGGCACGCTCGGCCCGGTCACCACGCTCGTCGCCGAAGAGAGCTACGGCCCTGTTTCCGCCAGCAACGAGCAAGGCCAAGTGCTGGTCAGCTACATCAAATACAGCTCCAATTTCCGCAGTCGGCGCATCGCTTCGCGCTTGCTCGGCGCGGTCGCCGAGGGCGGCGGCGGCAGCGGCGGCTCCGCCGGAAGCGCGGGTGCAGGGGGCGGCCCGATCGGCAGTGCCGGCACTTCGGGTAGCCCAGCGGGCGGCAGCGGCGCGGGCGGCAGCGGCGCGGCCGGCAGCGGTACCGCAGGGAGCGGCACAGCCGGCAGCGGTACCGCAGGGAGCGGCGGCGGCAACCAACCGCCGATCGTGATCAATTGCAGCATCACCCACGCGGGTGACCGCTCGTCGAGCGCGACCCTCGCTTTGGGTTCGGTGCTGCTAGCCATTGCGGGCGTGTTCGCACGCCGAAAGCGGCGCGCCCGCAATCACGTCTGACGAATCCGCGTTGCGCTGGGTGGCGCGCTCCCACCCAGCGCGTTGCGCGCTGCCCTCACTTGCTCTGGACCCCTTCAGCCTCCGAATCCGGCTCCATGAAAATCGCCAATAGGTCGGCGATGGCGTCGGGCGTGAACCTGACGTCGTAGGCGATTCGTCGTTGGCCTCCACTGCCCTGGGCGCGCGTGATCCAGATTGGCATGCGCGTGCTACCGCGCTTGGGCAAACCCCAAAGCTGCTTCAGGACGTTTCGAGACGAGCGCACCTTGTCCTTCGACTCGGCGGTCAAGCCAAAGCCGTTCAGGGCGGCCAAGGTGACAAAGCCGAGTCCAGCGAGGGGTTGCTTGGCCAATTGGCGCAGTTCAGCGCTCGCGCCCAGTGTTTTCGCCGGTTCTGGGCTGAGCAGTGCGCGAAGTTTCGCGAGGGCCAGGGCTTCGTCGGAGGCGACCGCGAGCCACAGGTGCTGCGCGGCATCCGGCACCGCAATCACGTGATAAGCACTCGGCGCCGGCGCAGCCGGCTTGGCTTTCGAAGCGAGGTACTTGGGGTTCGGCTCGGAGCGAACCACGAAATGCAGCGCGTCCGCCGGCAGCCCAGCGGATGCGGCCAGCGGAACCTCGCCAAAGTACCAACTCGAGGGCGAAGGGCTCGGCGGCTTTTCGCTCTTCTTGCGCGGGTATTGCGTCTTGTCGGTGGCAAAACGCAGAGCGTCGCGCAATGCCTGTAGGTAAGCGCGCGAATCGTCTTCGATGCCGAGCAAGCCCCAAGCCCCGAGCTGTGCTTGCGCCTTCTTCAACGCCGGATCCAGACTGCCAGAGCGAGGCCCGCGATCTGCGGCGTGCCCTTCGGCTTCGTCCAACGCGCGTGCGGCCCGATTCAGGTCACGCCCATAGGCGAGCTCGAAGGCACCGCCACGCAAGCTCAAGCGAGTCAGGGTGTGTTCGAATTGATCGAGTTTCTCGGGCGGAGACTCGAACTCGTCGTTCGTGTCCATCGCAACCCGCAATTCGTGAATCAGCGAGGCGGCCTGCCGGCGCATGGGCTCCGGCTCTGCGCCTTCGAAATACAGCGCGGCATCGCTGTCGTTCGGCAGCTGCCAAAACGCGTCCGGAACCGCTTTCGCCAGACCGACGCGACCGGCTAGGGCCGTCGAGAACCACGAATCGGAGCGCGAAAAACCCATCTCCTGCGAAAGCTCCAGCGAGTCGCGTCGCAGCGTCAGATCCCAGCTGAAGCCGCTGCTGTCGCGCACCCAGTCGGAGATCCACTGCTCTCCCATTGCTTGCCCGGCGGCATACGCGGAATCCTCGGCAGCGTCTCGCTTGCTCGCCTGCTGGGCTGAGCTTTGGCGAAGCAAGTCTTGCGCGGCCTTGCCGGGCAGTTCGGCATGCACGTTGCTGCGGTCGACGCGGGTTCGCGCGGCGGCCATCAAAAATTCACCTTGCTGTTCGATCAGCTCGGCCCGCGTCGCACAGATCAGTCGCGCCCCGACGGGGCGGGCCGCGTGCCAAAGTTCGCACCCGAACGCGCCGGGACGAGCCTT
>Ga0247766_1000088_pt1 | contig 18948 bp, 16 predicted proteins | sample UWRJL223509R6_FD_179946 | JGI IMG/M metagenome (GOLD analysis project Ga0247766, IMG submission 179946) | Plant litter microbial communities from Arlington Agricultural Research Station in Wisconsin, United States - UWRJ-L223-509R-6 | ecosystem: Environmental > Terrestrial > Plant litter >... | reverse complement strand
GCGACGGGAACGGGCGCGTCGTAGCAAACCTTGAGGGGAACGCGGTTCACACCCGCCTTCGCGGGCCAGAGCGTCGAAGTCGAAGGAAAGAGTTCGGACTCCTTCTGTTCCGTGGGTGTCTCGAATTCACTTTCGCCCGAGCAGCCGCAGGCGATCGCCGTGAGCAGCGAGAGTCCGACAATCCGTAGAACTGAGTTGCGCGTTTGCATGAGCATGGTCGCCTCGTGAGTTGGGATTTCCAAGAGCTCGTCAGTTCGTTGAGCGCATGCAACTCGCCAGGAGACACCCTCGCGTGCATGCGCCACCCCGTGACGAGACGCGAGCATGGACGAACCCACGCGGCCTTGGAATGGCAATCGTCGTGCGGCTCGCGCATGAGTGAATTGAGTCACGTTCACCAATGATCAATACAACGGTCGAGTTCAAGTCTTCCGCCCGCTCAAACGTACCAAGCTCGTTTTCGTCCATGACGAGCGTGATGAGTTCGACAACGCCGCCGCACGGGCTTACCAGGGGCCGCGACATCACGCGCTGGCGCGCTCGGCTCGGTCGGCGCACCGAGGGGCTCGCTCGCCGCACGAGGCTACTCAGGCACAGGATACTGCACCCCAGCACACCGAGTGATATCCTCATACCCCATGGCGGACGTCGACGTGCTCGAAAAAATCCGCACGGCACGGCGCCAAAGGGACTACCGCGCACTCGATGAGGCTGCACTCTCCAGAGGGTTGAAATCGATCTGGCTTGCGGCAATAGGTGTGACCTCCGATGTCAGTCTCGTCGTCGCAAGGCTTGAGTCATCAAAGACGGCTGGGATCATCGGGGCGATAGTGCTGTCCAGCCCAAGTGGTGGATGACTTGTCCAACGTTTGGACGAGAATCTCCGGGAGTGAATTTCGAGAGTATCCGTTCTCACCGACATTGACGATGTCGAGGCCTTCAGCCTCGAGGTCAGCTCCACCCCCGCCAGGTTGTATGGGCACATCTACGTGTATCTGAACGATGCCGCTGAATGGGTCGATGCCATAGAATCGACCTGTTTGGTCATCGACCTTTTCCCACGTGTAAAGCTTTCCGCTATTCGAGACTTTCATCCCGTTCGGCGCGACCGACGCTTGAAGGAAGTCGGTGTTTACCAGGTTCGTGCGCTTTTGGGAGACCAATTGCGGTGAGGCCTGATAGTCGATCACGTATTCGTAAAGCGCTGTCCAAGCGTACGATGAGGGGACATAAATATGTGCCGTGTAGAGCGGCTCGACCTGGCCATATTTGTGGGTAATTGCCACTGCGGGGGCTTGCTCGTCTTGCCGGCAAAACCCCGCTGTTTCGGCAGTAGAATCACACAGCCGGACCGTACCCCAGTCCGCGATCTTATAGTGTTCCTGACAGCCAGAAGAACTCGGGACGATGCCGAGAAATCCGACCGCCGCGTCGTGATTTTGCGCGTCGTTCAAACTAACAATCAAAAAACCCGACCGCAGCGGGGGCAGCGCTGGCTCGTAAACGATGTCGCCAAAGTGGACGTTGGGTGTAGGCGTGAAAATATCATGTGAAAGCCACGCGCTCGGTCCGTCAAAGGTGCACTCGTAAGATGGCCCACCCAGATCTCCAGAAATTGCGACCTGGCCGTGCAGTGATTGGCTCGGACTGCACTGCAGCGTGGCTACCTGAGTCGCGGTACAAAACTGAGTGCGGCTAAAGAACCACAGGTTATCGCCATGAGCGAGCCCTTCAATGTCTTTCGCGAAGGTGCCGGAGTTGTCGGTCGCGTATGGGGCAGTGTACGCGTATGAGAACGAAGGAAACGATAGGCGGTAGCGGTCGGCAAAGGCAACGAGATTACCGTCTACTCCGCCCTCGTAGTAGGCAGGCGCTCCGACGAAGGTAGTGCGGATGGTCTCGCCGGGCCACAGGGCCCAGTCTATGTCTTGGACCCAGCCCTCCGTCTCGGTCCATTCCCAGACATAGTAGTCGTTGTCGTTTTCGTTGCCGTTGTCAGTCGGATAGGCCTGAGGATTGAAGCCCGATGAGTCGTAGAAAATGGTCTCGTCCGAGTCTCCGTAAATGTAGCCGTAGTACGCGCCGGCTGGGCACCAACCGCCATCGACCTCTGGCGCTGTGCAGTCGAAGCCGCCCGGGCCCAATAGGATGCCTAGATTGTCGTAGTAGTCTTCGCAATTGTTGAGCCGTGAGCTGCCTTGGGCAATTCGCGGATCCCAGTCGCAATTGCCGTCGACGTTGGGGTCGAAGCTCAGCGTGCTCAGCGAGCCCGGCTGGGCGGGGGCCTTAGACGGCCTAGCGACCGCAGGACCGCTCGTGCGTGGAGCATGGGGCGGGACGCTGCTTTTGGGGCGTGGAAGGGAAGCGTCGCGAATCGGCAAGTGGTTGCGACGCTCGTCCGCAGCCACTAGCTCCGGCGAAAGGGGCGCGTTGGGGTCGTTCAGAAGCTTGCGATACAGACCGCCGTAGGTGCCCCCGGCACTGACCAGCATGGGTCCAAGATCGAGTGATTTGTCACCCGCACCCGTCTGCAATTTCTGCAGCATCATGATGTTGCCCGGTCTGACTTCCCAAAGCTCAACCGTGTGCGTCGGAGTAACGCTGGCCCGCGCCAGGAATTGACCGGCGATGTGCTGACTCTGCGGAGACGCTTTCGCGTCTACCGGACGCCCGTCTGCGAGCTCCGATTTGCCACCGCAACCCGCGAGTACGAGCAGCAACGCACCGAGAGTCAGAGCCACACGCCATCGATAGACGCAAGCGTTTGCGAGGTACCCCAGCAGACACTGTATTTTCATGATCACGACCTCGTTATTCGTAACCGCCAGCCCCTTACGATCGACTGGCAACCATAGCCAATCGATGAGCGCACCCCGAGCGCGGCTCGGTCGACCTGTCCAACCGCTCCGGCCGTTACCGAATGCGGCTTCATTCTAGGCAGTTCACGCACCCCGACCGCACAACTGTCAGATGAGCCGGGGATTGGCGCCATCTTTTTCATGCGCGCATTCATGCGCGCGTTCATGCATTTGCGAATATCGCACCACAACTCAGTCTGTCAAACACTTCTCAGATATTGACGATGTAGGTTTGTTGCAGACGAGTTCGCTCAGTTCAGAACGCATTCAAAATCATCCAAAGACGCAGCGGTTTTGCGCGAGGGCATTAGTGCCATCTCACGCAGCGATCGAATCGGCCGGGCGCTTTGGATCTGCCCTGAGGCGAGATTGCGACTTCGATGCAAACGTCTGGGAATGCTTCGACCGCGATGGTCTCGCCGACGGCGTAGCGATCACGTTGAGCGTAGCTGTCCAAACCAGGCGCGCGAAAACCTCGACGACCTGCTCCGGTACGCGTCCTGACGCCGGATGGTGGCGTGACGTACAACGCCTGAGAGATGTGCGAGTCAGCGAGCGAACGTCGCCTGCAATCTCTACATCTCTACTCGCGTCAATGTACCGTCGCTCCTTGCCTTCGGACACGGCCCGAAAGGGCGCTGCTCGTTCAGTTCAGGGCTTCTCGTTGATCCGCAGAAGTTCGGCGACGGTCGCAGGGGTGAACTGGTCCAATACTGCGAGAGAGAACTCGAACAATGCACGCTAGGTACTGGCAATCGTGAAACACTGCCGAACATCGCGCAGCCGTACTGCGCGTTTTGCGCAACACGCTTGCGCAGTGCCCGAACGGTTTGCTGCACAACGCCACACGTCGTGACCTCGCAGCATCCTGTTTTTGCGAGACAATCACCGTTTCAGACGACGATTCACGGGGACGCCCCTCTCGACGCTTGTGGGCACGGCTCTCGCATGACTCGCTGAAACCCACAGCACTGGGTGGGCCACGATCGCAAAAGAGCAATCAACCAATGGACGAGACCACGAAGCACCGCGGCTCGAGAACACGTGAAACCTAGAATTTTCATTGGTTCGTCCAGCGAAGGCTTAGCGATAGCCTACGCCCTGCAGTCCAATCTCGAGGGCGATGGCGAAGTAACCGCTTGGACCCAAGACGTCTTCAGACCGAGTGAATTTGTCCTCGATTCGCTGCTCAGGCAGCTGGACGCAGCTGACGTCGGAGTGTTCGTGTTTTCTCCCGATGACACGATAGTGATCCACAACGTCGAACAGCCCACGGTGCGAGACAATGTGATCTTCGAGGTTGGTCTATATGTCGGTCGCCTGGGGCGAGAGCGCTGCTTCATGGTCGCTCCAAGCAACAGCAATCCAAGATTGCCGTCGGACCTTCTGGGTGTGACGGTTGTCAGTTACGACAGTACCCGCTCGGACGGACGTTTGGAAGCCGCCCTTGGTCCGGCGAGTGGGAAGATCCGCTTGGCGCTGAAGGCCCTCACCCCCGCGCTACCTCGGTTACCGCCCGAGCTACGCGTGCCCGTGTTGGAACGAAAAGCGCTCCTCTCGTCACAACAAAGGGACATCCTCGAGCTCATTGAAACGAGGACCCCGATCGCGAAGACCGCGCTTTGCCTGCTACGGCCTGACCTCCCGAAGCCCGAGCTGCACTACCGCTTGCAGCAATTGCGGCTTCTTCAGTTCATTACGATGTGCGACAACGCTGGCAACGAGACCTTGGAGCTTCACCCCAATTATGACTTTGCGCGACGCGGGAAACAGCAACTGGTAACGATGTAGTGCAACGACCGGCGCGCTGAGGGCCCCGTCATAGGTGTGCCCGCAGCACTGGCGCCGCCGCCGGTTCGCGTGTCTAAGCCGGCGCGCGTGAGCGCGGGGCCCAATTGCTTGATCTGTGCCAGATAGGCGACGCCGCGCCCATCCCGATCAAGCATTTCCAGAGGTTCGGATTGAGTCAAAAGCTCGTGCTGAACGGTGCGCGCCGCTTGACGAAAGAATCACACCCTGCCGGGGCACGGATCCGATTTCGGAAGCAGCGTGCAATACAGCCGAGCGAAGATCTCTGACGCGACGAGATGATCAGCCGCTCCTTTCCGAAAACTCCACGCCCAACGCGAACGCTCACGACGCGAAAAGAAACTTCGAATCCGAAGTACGCTGCTCACCCTCGGCTTCGACCTTCGACCAAGCCGACGATTCGTCCGCTAGGCTCTACCGCGGGCGCGTGCCGTTCAAAACAAGCTTGCGACTTCGATGCGAACGTCTGGGAATGCTTCGACCGTGATGGTCTCGCCGACGGCGTAGCGATCACGTTGAGCATACCCGTCCGGACGAGGCGCGCGAAAAACCTCGACGACCTGCTCCGGGACGTTTACCAGCCAGTACTCGCGAAAACCCGAAGCCGCGTACAGTGGAGCCTTGATGTTGCGATCCTTGCTGACCGAGGTGTTGGCGACCTCGATGATGCAATGCGCCTGATCGGGGTGAGCTCGCCGGTAGTCCCCGAGCGGAACGATCGCCACGTCGGGCTCAGGCTCAGATTCGCGCGCTGCAACGATCGGCAGCTGAATGCGCACCACTGCGCGCCCGAGCAGAACGGGCAGAAGCAGCTCGTTCAAGATCTGCACGGGACTTGCGTGCTGGGGATCGTTTGGGCTCATCGTAACCAGCACCCCCTCGATCAGTTCGACACGCTCATCCTCGAACGCGCCCATCGCCACGAGCCGCTCGTACTCCTCGCGGCGGAGCGCACGAGTCGTCTGCGGGGCGAGCAGCTGAACGTCGAGCATGTGCGCGTACTGTAGCACGGATTGTTCAGTGTTTTTTTTGCCCAGGTAGCAGGCAATCCTGTACGCCGAGAGTTAGAGCGAGCGCTTCCTCAGCAATCTCTCCGCCGTCGACCGAGCGACAGGGGCCATCGTCTGCTTGTGCTTGACGAGTTCAAGGTCACGACATCTCCCCAGTCTCAGCGTCGTTGCCGTCTTTCCTGAACCCGATCTCAGTGGAGTTTCTTGGATCCACACGCTGCGCGTCGGATGGGCAATGAAGTATTCAGCGGCATTCAAAACGAAGACGGTTCAGAAAATGCTGGGTGGGCGCAGCGCCAACTCGGAGCTCAGGAAGTGGGAGTCAATCAGCCAACGCTCTCGAAATGGCTGCGTGACGCGCGTACATTGTCGGGCGTGACGAAACGCAAAGGCGAGCAGGACGCCAAGTCGTAGTCAAATTTCTATCGAGCTAGGCGTTGACGGCCATCTTGCGCCATCGTGTCATGCGACATCGATGATGAGGTTTCTTACGACCACGTTCGCGCGAGGACTCAGGGTCGCGGCAGTTGCTGGTTCGTTGATTACCGGGGTAGCTCGGGGCAATCCCGCATCGCAATCAAGCGAGGGGAGGGCGGGTATCGAGAGCGTGCCCGACCAGGAACTGCTATCCGGTCTTGGGCGAGAAGCGGAAGTGCGACACGGCCTCGAGGATCGGTGGCGCGAGATGGCGCTGAACCTCGGGAGCGGTCCCGTACTCTGGGCGCTGCGAGCGCCGCTCGAGGTAGAAACTGGCGACAAGGGAACCGTGGTCCGCGTTGTCCGGCAGGATCCCTCCGGCAATCTCACTTTCGATGGTGCGGTTCATCGCCTCCTCGACTCGTGCATCCAGCGCGGTTTGGAGCTCACGCGACCCGGGAAACCGATTCGAGTTCGCGTCACGCTGCGCGGCGATGCCATGCTTCCCTACTTTGCGGTGACGAGCACTCCCGCAGTCTACTCCACCGAATTGGGGCAAGCTCCGGCACCGCAACGCATCGCGCTCGGCGCGCGACTTCTGCTCATGTCGGCCAAGGACTCCGGTGCCCAAATTCGCCAACAGCGACGATCACTGTGGCTGAATGATTGGGCAGACAGCCTCAGGGCCGACCTCACCGCGCCGCGCTTACTGGGCTCCACCGACGCCGCCGCTACGGAGGCAGCGACGTTGATGGACGCACCACGTCGGCTGATTTCTGGAACTGCGGCGACGGGGTTTGCGCGTGACGCGTTGGAGCGCGACCTGTACAACCTGCTGCCAGCGCATTGGTTCCCGCAAGGTAGTCCGCCGCTCCGGGCTCAGAACATCGATGACATTCCCGCGGTTCTCGAGGACATGGAGGCTCGCTCGAGCTGCGGCAAGCGCGGGCACGACTCCTGCGAACCCTATCGCGGCGCCGTGGCGCGTGCCGCCTTGTACCTCGCGGACACCTATCAACTCGAAGCGACGGGTAAGACGCTTAGGATTCTGCGCGAAGGAGCTGTGAGCCAGCTGCCTATGGACGAAGAGCGGAAACTAGCCTCGAAGATCGGTGCAATTCAGGCGTTCTCCAATCCCTGGGTCGAAGAGAAGCGCGATCTCTTGATCATTCCGCTGAATGGAGAGCAAGAGCGGACCGACGTTTACATCAATGAGATCTGTTCGCTCGCGGCCCACGACCTCGAACTCGCGCGGCGCTTTCGCTCCGTTTTCGTCGGTAATAACCTTACGAAGGACATTGACGCCGTACACCGCGGAATCGACGAGCTGCAGAAGAGGTTTCTCGAAGGCAGGAATCAGGAGGCGCACCGTTCAGTTGGCGACGTGGCACTGCGTATCGACGACAAGGAAGTCGCTCTCAAACAGCAGCTCCGCAAATCTTCGAGCACTTTCGTTGGGGGCTATCGCCTTCCCGGAACGGTGCTCTTCGTTCAGTGGGTCGATCTGGGCGCGGCAGGTTCGGGGCTGAGCTTCAGCGCCCTGCCGGACGACGCGCAGGCCGATGACCCACCGCGTGCGGGCTTCATTCCGTTCGCCGGGTCGACCATCGAAGCGGTCGCGCGTGCCGTCTTGCGCGGGGCCGTTCCGACAAACAACGCCCGGCTCTACAATTCCCATGTGGGCGTGTCGATGAGTCGGCTCAGCAGCTGTGCAAGTGGCCTGAACTGCGTGATTCGAGGTGCGCCCGCATTGGTCACTGTGGAAGCCAAGGATTCACCATGGTTGTCTGCGAAAGACTTGACGATTGATCCACCTGAGCAATGGATCATTTCGTCGGACACTGCGGCGGATGCGCGTCCCTGGGTTAGGTTGGCGCAGGAGGAAGGCGGCACTCCTCAGCGCACCGTCGTCAAAGCCGTGTTTCGGAAGAGCGGGCACTACGTCTTCGGGTTCAAAGCGCGACCCAGCGTGGCGCAGAACTTCGACCATGCGGAACAAACGACATTCGATGTAGAGGTCGATCCCTCGGACCAGGTCGTTTCGGTTCCTCCCGACAACGGCTCGCTCTCGCGCGTGTGGGTGGCGCGTGCGCCGCGTGTCGTGCATCTGAACATGGCGTCGGTGCTTCCCTTGTTTCCGATTCCATGGACCGCAATGTGGGATGCTCCCGAGCAGACTGCACTTTCGGGCGCCATCAGCCGTTACCATCTGCTGCCAGCGGCCGATCTCGCTGCAGTCAAGACTGACTTTATCGAGAAAATGAAGCTGTTCCTCTCCTGCAGGAAGCCGGAGCCAGGCGTCCCAGATAGCCACGATCTCGTCGAGCGCCTCGTCCGGCGCAAGGACGTCCAGAACCAGGTGCTGTTGAAAATGTTTGACGGGAGGCGCGAATCGAACGCTTACGAGCAAACGTGTTCAGAGATTATCGATGCGGTGGAAAACGAGGCCAAGGGAAAGCCCTGGGAGGCAAAGCTCGCGCAGCGGACGACTGCGTTGTTCAACGAATGCTCCGTGGTCATGGAGTGGCTCGCAGCGTTCGGTGCAGTGGCGAGTTACGAACGAGACGACGCTTGCAGGAGCGAGCTGAATGACCGGCGAACTCGCTGGCTGGCTGTGAGCGAGGCGCTGCTCGAGGACGAACGGCTCGACGAGCTCCTCCACCCCCCGCCCGAGGCGGACGGCGTAGCCGGTTGGTGTGAACAGCTTGCCGGAGGGATTTCTGCACGCGTCGATGAGCAACAATCCCTGCGCTCCGAAGACACGCTGCGCAACGCTTGGTACCGAGCCTGCGTCACCTTCGCAAAGAGCACGTGGCGGCGTGCGTGGGCTGCCTCGAAGGAGCTTCCCACCACCCTCCGAGTTTCGCTGCCTCATCCCGATCTCGTCGCCAACGTCGCTGCTCTCGCCGAGGGAGGCGAACACGTCGTCACGCGCGAGCAGCTGGCGGTGACCAACGACGGCTTTGCCCGTTCCCTGCTTGCCGCGCCGCTTTGGTTGCTCTTCGGGCCAGCGATTCAGGCGTTCCCACCCCGCCATTCCACGGAACGCATAGATATCAAGCACCTCGATGGCGCGGGACGCCCCGTAGCCGAACAGTCGATCGACGTTCGAACCCGCGCCAATGCCGCGCTGTGGGTGCGCAACAGCTGGGGTGCCGTCGAACGCGCGGACCAACGCGGATGGGCTGCGAGCGGCCGCGTCACGGGGGGCGTCCCCATGCTTTGGGAGATCCTCACGCCTACCGTTGGGGTTATCCTTCCGATCGAGCGAAAATCCGAGCTCGAGGTGGGTGGAGAGCTCGGTTTCGGGTGCGCGTTGTCTCAGTCACACCCCACCGTGAGATTTTGGGATACCGTCTGCCACGGGTTGGTTCCGCACTTCCAGAGTCGCTATTCGGTAGAGACCGAACGGCTCTTCTTCGGCGGAAGCTTGGACTACGAACTCGCGACACTGCGCGTGATCGACGTTCAGATTGGCGCTTCTTCTGGCTACTACTTCCCGAGTTCCGACACGCGCGGCTCGACGCTCATCGAAGGGAGCATCGGCTTCGTGCATTGACGCTACTCAGGGGTACACGGAACGGTAACGCCAGCAATGTGGTTCGAAAGAGCTCGCCGCGCGGCGTCCGGCTCTTTGCCGAGCGACCACGCCACATCGCAACACCTCAATATTAACCCTACGATTGAAGTCCCCGAAACCTTGCAAACGCTTTGCTTCTGACCTTCTCGTAGCAGTTGCTCCAGCTCAGTGCGGAGACGATCGGCGCTCGGTGGCGGCGTGACGGCGGGTGGAAGCGCGGCGCCATCCAGCCGGGGTACCGCCGAATCGGCAGGTCGGGCGGAGGAAGACTGCGACGCCGTCTCGCTGGGAGCGGGAGGTTCAACGGGTCGAGCCGCGGGCGACGCGGGCGCAGAGGGCTGCGGTGACGCGGTGGGAGGGGGTGTTCCCCGACTCCGGTCTATGAAGAATACGGCACCAATGCCAACGATTACTAGGATTGCTGTGATCAACGCTGTCGCTAGCAGCCGGCGCCGTATGGGTAGCAGCCCGCGAACCTTTTTGACCAGGACCTGCAAGGAGTGCTCGAAGTGGGGACCCGCGTCGATGGTGGGCCCATTGAGCCGCAACAGCGGCCGAAGTTCGTTCGGGATCTCGCCTTCAGACGGCAGCGGCACACCAGGCTCGAAAACAGGAAACGCAGGAATGCGCGCGTCGAGAGCTGCCATTATCTCGCGGCGTACGAAATCATGCGGGTCGAACAGTCGCCGTCCCAGATGCCAGTTGCGCCCCACAATCGCAATGAACACGTCAGTTCGCGCGAGCTCTCGGTTCAGGCGCTCCACGAAATCTTCGGCAGTCCCAATCTCGAGCAAGTCGAAAAACACGTGATCGCGTCCAAAGGCATCAGCCAGCGCACCGTAGATAGTGCGTGCGAACACCAGGTCAGCACGTCTGTAAGAAATGAAGATTCTTCCTAAGTGAAACATGCTCAACGATAGACCGTGTTGCTCGGACGGTAGCAGCGTACTCCCGCTTACGACGTCGCAAAATGCTTAGCGTTGGGTCGCCCACGAAAACTCTCAGCGGAGCTCGAGGGCTCTTTTGATCTGGTTCTTGAAGGGAAGGCCCACGTCGGGATCTCCAAAACACGAGTGATGCCCCTTGGGTATGACGAAAAGCTTGGCGGATGGCTATCGATGACATGTCGATCGTCCGCCCAATCGAGGCTTGTTGGCTCCTTCGCGATCACGAGATTCAGGTTCCGCAGAAGCATCTCGATGTCGTCGGTATTGGAGCCCCCTTGGGCGCGTGTCGAGTCGCAATAAACGACGTCCGGCTGGTGCGAGTCCATCAAGACGACCACGGGTCTTCGTGGAATGATCTTCCAACCTGCGTAGCCGATGCCGAGCAGAGCGATGATGACGGATAGCGCGATCGTGAAGCGTCGAGGCCGCGGCGAGGTGGCCTGCGGGGCCTGCTGAATTGCGCTGATGAGCCGCCTGCAGTGCGCAGCCTCGACTCTCAGCCGCCCTCAGCCACTCGGTACGTCTCGAAGAACTCCTTGCGGGCGACTCGGTAAACTTCACCGAGCTGAGGGAGAGGTGAGACGAACATGTCGCCTTCCTTGGCGATCTGCTCGCCCCACGCGGCCAGGATGAAGAATTCGCTTCCGACGTTCAGGCGATTCGTGATCTCCCTCGAGACCTCGATTGCGAGGACCTCGCCCTTTGGATCGTACAGTGCCCAGCCGTCTTCGAGGTCGTTCACTTTCGTGTAGCGCTTGACGAACGTGGCTTCCCCGACGACATACTTTTCTTGGGCAGCCGTCAGGTTCTTGACGACGTATTCCCCGGCGCTGGCCACCTTCGTTGTTTCTTCACCATCGCCGGTCGTGGAGATAACCAGCTCGCCGTTCTTTGCTGGGCGTGCGTGCACTTGCTGGAACTTGATGAACCGTTGGGCGCGCTCTTTGATCAGGGGGAGGATCACATCGAGCAGAGAGTGCTGGGGTACCGGCAAAGTATCCATGATACTTTGTATCTCGGCTTCGAAAGGAGGTCGAGGTGATGCGTCCATGGCTTTGGTAAGGACGCGCAGATCTGCCACAAGACGAACGCGACTCTGCCCGTCGGACTCGCCGTCCAAGACCGAAGTGACCGCCCGTTTTGCAGCGACCGGGTCTTGCGCGTAGAACGCAAGGACTGCTCGAGTTTCTTCAAGCTCTTCGACCTCACCGTCATCCGCTGCGAAGCGTTCGGTTGCGTATTGAATGAGGGTTGCGCAAGTCTTCGCCTCCAAGAGGTCTTCGGGCCTTTTTCTTCCGACGAGCGCTACCAACAGGCTTCTGGTGCAGGCAAAGCCGTTGAGGTCGAGGTGCACCCCGCTCCGAAAGCATTTGATCGCGTCATTTTCTTGCTGGCGTTGCTTCGCTTTATTGCCCTCTTCGGCGGCTAGGTCGCGATACAGTCCTCCTAGGGCGCACAGTCGCGCGGGCGTCTCTCCATGCTTCTCGATGAGCACCTTGGTGAGGCCGATGGCGTCGTGGAGACGCCCTTGGCGGGCCAAAGCGTATCCCTTCTGTTCGTAGAAGAACGCATCATTGAACGCGCTTGGTGGGACCAGCTCCAAAAGATTCAGGAGCTCACCCCAGCCCAAGCGCTCCCGAACTGCTACCGTGAGCTCTCGGAGCGCATAGCTGGGCAGGTTTGCGACCGTGTCGTTGACGATCAGGGCGCGCAATGGGGCCTTTTTGCCCGTGCTCGCCGAGTTGCGCGCTGACTCCAAGCAAACCTGAAATTCGAAGACGCCGCGGAAAGTCTCTTTGAGTACGCTCGAGTTCTGTGCCGCGCCTTCGCCGATCTTCGTCAGTTCATACACGGGCCCGACGGCGTCGGCGAGCTTGGGAAGTTCGCTTTTGAGAAATTCTCGTGTCTTTTCGTAGTCTGCGTCCGTCGGCACTCCGCTCGGAAACGGATAGCGAAGCTGCCTGAGCTGAGCGATGTCGAAGAGTAACTTCGACCATTCAGCACAGATCAAGACGCAGCCGGTTCTGCTCGCGGCATGTCGAACCCCAGCTTCATAGTAGACATTGCCGTTCTGGGCGGTAACGTCCGCGATGACGAGATCGGCGTGGACCAACTGCTCGAGCATGTCTTTGACGATCACACTGCCTTCCTGGTGGTCGGCGCGAATGCAGAGATAATTGAGCGCCGAAAGCGCTGGCTCGATGGCTTTCTCGTACAGGGCGTCGAAGTCGACTTGCACGGTGTCCTTGCCCGTTTCGACGGGCCGTTTCCCGAAAGGCATTGCGACGAACGCCACCCTGCGAACAGACAGTCGTCTGTGGATTTCAGCTTGCTCCATCAGGTCGCCCCTCTTTCTAAATTGTCTCTGGCGTCGGCAACAATGCGGTCGCCGGGCGACTCGCCAGGTGGTCGACGAGGTCCGCCAGCGCGTCCCTCTGATTGAAGATGGGCTTGCCAGCCAAGTCTCCACGGTGCAGATCGGAGCCGACGTACGGCTCTTCGACGAGTGGCTCTTTCATGGTCCAGATTCCACCGGCGCATTTCCGACGGAGGCCGCTGACTTTCGGTTCCCGCGGGGAGCGCGACAATAGTCATTTCTGCGCGAGCCCAGCAATGCATTCGCGAAGACCGAGCGCAAAGCTCTGGCCGCAGCGCTCGACAGTTTGTTGGCCGCGCCCTTCGCGAGTTGGCGACAGGGCGCGGCCCTCGACTCCGGCGAGTGTACGGGCTTGTTGCCGCTCTATCCCGCGAATGGCGCGTCAGCGGAGTCTGGTGTTCCGCACCTGGGCGGTTCGCTAGTTCGCGACCACGCTGCAGGTGCTCGGAAAGGAGGAAATATTTTCGAGCTGTATCAAGGGCGAGCTGTTGAGTGTGGGAAGGTCATTCTGGGTGAAGAAGGCGTCTGGATACGTGGTGTAGCCGATCCACATGAGTGCCTGATCTGGGCAGACCGTGGCTGGGTCGCTGTCCTCGCACGCGGATGGGTGCGGTAGGCCCAGCGTGTGCCCGAGTTCGTGTCCCATTCCTCCTACCCAGCGGCATCGGCCCGCGAAGTCTTGCTCGCCCGAGCAAGCACCGAACACGGGTTGTTGGGCCAGACCTTGCAGGTCTTGGGCAGGAAACGTGGCGACGCTAGCGGTCGCACCGGTGCCGTTGCCGCACGGGCCTTGCACGTCTGCGTAGAGCAGCCAACGACCGTCTGGATCATTGAATACGTCGACGCCGGTCAGAGCCGAGACTTCATCGACGATGTTGTAGTGAAACGAGCCCGAAGCAAACCAGGCAGAGTCATGCGTGCTGTTGAGCACCGTGACGATCGGGTCAGTGAGCGTGAAGGTTTTGCCTGCGAGCTTGCTGCTGAAGAAGCCTTGCAGATGTCGCGCACCGGTCTGCAGGTTCTTGACGTACGTTGTCTGTAGGGTCTTTTCCGAGGGGATCAGGTACACCACGTGCACCTTGCGCGGGTTCGTGCCCACGGTGCTAGTCGCGTTGCCCACGCTCAGATCGTCGAGTAAGTACGTGCCCGCGCTCGGGAAATTGAGCGTCAGAATGAAGCGCAGGTCCGAGTACGAGCCAGAGCCGAGCGCGCTCACCACCGCAGGCGGCACGCTGAAATCGAGCTTTTGAAAGCTGCCCAGGGGCAACCCGGTCAAGTCCTTCTGACCGATGTACGCGCTGTACACGCCGCGCGAGGGCGCGTTCACTGCGAGCTGTATGTTTCCGTACCAATACGGGTTTGGCTGCGAGGTGGGCAGTTGAATGCGCAGGCTCCAGGTAGAGCTTACCGAGGATAGCGTCGATACGGGCGCGCTGGTGAGTTGCGCGTTTCCAGCGACGTTCGACACGCCGAGCGAAGCCGCGCCCTGCACGTGGTTAGTGTTCGAACTCAACACGCCCCGTGTGGTCGACCAACCCGCGACGCTTTCGAAGCCGAGGATGTCCGAATTCGTCAGGGCGGACGAGGTCTGTCCGACCTCGTTCTCAGGCTCGATGCCTGCGCTGCAGGCCGCCAGAGCAAAGAACGCGAGTGAACACATTCGAGATAGGAACATTTTCATTTGATGAGCACCTCCAATCACTTTAGAGCGCGCTGCGGTGCATACCTTCGGTGCCGCGCGGCGCTTTTTTCGTCCATCCTCGTCGGCACGTTGGGTGTGCTAGGTTGTCGCAATGAGTTGGCCGCGAACATCGTTGCTGCGCGCGCTGCTGACGAGCATGCTGGTTTTCGGCTCTTCGTGCGGGCGAGTGAGTGATTCGACATCGCAGAACCAGGCGAACGGTGGCGCAGGCGGGGCCCTCGGCACTGCGGTGTCCTCAACCCTCTCTGGAGCCGCCGGCGCCGCCGATCCCGCGGCGGTTGCACTCGATACGTCGGACTGTGTAGCGCGCCGCGAGGCCGACTGTCAGGGCGTGGAGAGCGTGTATTGGTCTAGCAACCAAGCGTTCGACGAGTCCCCTGAGCTTTCGCAGTGCTCGATGTTCAACTCTTGGGACGGCTGCGCGTCCATCGAGTTTGGCTTCGACGCGCAGGGTTGCGCGGCGAGCGTCGCCTGGCGTGGCCCGGCCGAGTTCGAGACGCTGCCGGAACTTCGTCAGTGTCTCAGCGCAGCGCTAGAAGGCGCGCGTTGGCCGTGCCTCGCGCTCGGCACGCTGCGCTACGAAGAAAGCTGCTACATTCACTAGCCGGCTCACGACCCGCCACAACCTCCGGGAACCTCAATTGATCATACGAACACTCCTTCAATGGTCGATTGCCGGCCTGTTGAGTAACGCGTGTGCGTCACGCCCGAGCGCTGGAACCACGGGGAGCTGCGATGCTCGACGCAGCAGCGCCAGCACAGAGATCGCCGCGGTGATCGCCGCGCATCAGGCCTGCCTTCATGACGCCGATTGCCAGTCAATCGCGTTTCAGTCGAGCTGCTTCGACTCCTGCACTCGCGCGGTCAACGTGTCCGGTGTCGCTGCGGTTGAGGCAGCCGTCACCCGAGTGAACGCGGGTATCTGCGCCAACTACCAGAGCGACGGTTGCAAGCTAGTCATTCCGCCTTGCGTTCCGCCGCTGACATCGCAGTGCGTCGACGGCAGCTGCACGTAACGGTCGTTGTACCCTTGATTCGGGCGTGGCGACAATGTTGTGCTCACCCGCCTCGCCTTCGAACAGGCGACCTCGATTTGCGAGAGCGCGTCGTACGGGTCAGGTTTTGACCGTGATGCCTGTAAACATGCGCCGTTGGCCGCTGTGCGTTCTGCTCGCCACCGCGTTCACGTCGGCGTTGTGCGTGGCCTGTGCGCGCACCGAGACTGGCCCGGAGATGCGCTTGCGAAGCGCGAGTGCCCAGCGATCGTCGACCAATGAGACGACGAGTGTGGGTAGTGACGGGTCGGCCGAGGTTGCTGACGGTTCGAGCGCCATGCTGTCAGCGACGGAGACGGTCACAACGGCCACGCCGCTCGGCGGCGACCGCCTCGTTTCGCTGGAGGTAACGGGTTTTCAACCAGCCGTAGTGTCCGTGCCCGTGTCCACGACGCGGCCTCGACCGATCGTACTTGCGTTGCACGGCAATTACGATCGACCCGAATGGCAATGCAGTGTTTGGAGCCAGGTGGTGCGCGAGCGCGCGTTCGTTCTGTGCCCGCGCGGCATCCCACGCCGCGGGGCACCTGCTGCTGCCGATCGCTGGGAATACGCTTCGGCCCGCGCGATGAAAAGCGAGATCGAAGCCGCTGTCACGGCGCTGCGCGGGCGCTTCGGTACGTTCGTCGCGGAAGGCCCGTTGGTGTTCATTGGCTTTTCCTTGGGCGCGGGCTACGGCGCACCGCTGGTGCAGGCGCGACCAGAGCTCTTCCCGCGCGCGGTTTTCATCGAGGGCGCAGGTGCCGCGTGGAACGTTGCGGTAGCGAAGCGGTTCGCCAAATCAGGTGGAAAGAAGCTGATTTTGGCGTGTGGTCAAGCGGGCTGTCTGTCGCAAGTCAAGGCATTGGGCCCAGCGCTCACGCGCGCGGGCCTAGACACTCGCACCGGCGGCAGTGCCAGCGCTGGGCACACTTACGACGGCCCCGTCGCGCAGGTGGTGAGCGACAACTGGGACTGGTTCATCGCCGAAGACGAGCGCTTCGCGCCTTGAGCGGGTTCGGGTTTGCCAAGAAATCATTTCGAATGCCTGACGCCGGCTGGGCGTCAGGGTTCAGCGGTATGATCGGTGCAAAGGGTGCGACGGCGCAGTGAGTCCTGCTCATCCTTTGGATTGAACTCATAGACGTGGCGAACGTGACCAGATGTCGAAAAATCGAGTGCCAGGTAGCGCCAAACGTCTTCGTATAGATGAAACTCGGTCACGGTGCATGAGCCGTCTCGGGTGGTTTCGTTGCCCGGCTGTGCACTCCCGAGCGCATAGAGCTCTCGCACCGCCAAGGTGAGTTGCGAGCGCAGGCTGACTGAGCCTGCACAGGCACCGAGCACCAGTGACTCGATCAGTTCAGTGTCTCCGCTGAAGTTGGCTGATCTCACTAAGTTTACTTCGAGCTCCCCTTCGGCCTGGCGAGCCACGACCAGCCCCGAGACCCAGGGATATTCGAACTCGCCGGTCCAAAGCTCGGTGTAGTAGAGCGCTAGCGGTCCGACGAAGCGTTGCAAGTGGGCAGCGCTACCTCCTCCCACGGCACCGGACCTTCAGCTCCCCAGCGCTTGGGCAGCAGCCTGAAGACGAGCTCAATTTTGGGTACGCCTTCAGTGCTCGCCCACGGGTCGCCTCTGCCGTTGTTCTTCCGCTTAGGCTCCGGATACTTGAGCGTCAGTGCGGCTTGTACGCGCTTCGAGCGCTCGTTTGCATCGAGCGCGAAAAAAACGCCGTCGTTGGCGCGGACGCGAGGCACGCACGTCTCAGTGGGTGCAACGCCAATCGGTTTCGAGGCGACGCGCGCCGAAGGCGCGCTGCCGACGCTGAACGGCGGCGACGCGCACGCCACCGCCGCGTAAGCCGTGATCAACAGCGCGGCGCGAATCCAATTCGAATGTGCTCGGCTGGCGCGGCTGGGGGCGCGATCATGGTCCATGAGTGATCTCGGTTTGGACACGGGTTGGAGGGCCGAGCTTGGCGTCCAGCTGAACGATCGGCAGCTAGCAGCCGCGACCGCGCCGATCACGGCCTTTGTTTTCCGGCGGAGTACCCATAAATCCCCTGTCCGCCGGCACCTTGAAGCTTTGCGCCTATCCCGTCGCCGCTTTCGCCGCGCAGCCCAAGCCTTACTCGCACACGAGCAGCTCTTGCGCCGCGCACGGAATCGCCGGGAGCGGATCGAAGCAGTGATTCTGAGTGACGGCGTGGGACGTCGAGTACGTCCCCGGCACGAGCGTGACCGAATACGCTGCTTCACCGCTCTGTCCCAGCGAGAGGCGGACCGAGCCGCCACCTTCGCTCGCGGCGCGCGTGAACTCCAGGGCACCGCGCTCCCACGATGATTCGGGCATCACCGTTCCGGCCAGACTCACCGTGCCCGTGATCGTCAGCGCAGGGACGTCGAGATCGAAGGTGCCGTCGGCGTCCAGGTGGACGGTCTTCCGGAAGACGCCACCCACGCACGGCAAGAGCGGGTTCGCAGGGCTCTCCGTGCAAAGCAGCGGCTCGGCCGCGAGCGCGACGTCGTACACGCCCGGGAGCAGTGCGGTCGCGTAGCGGACGGCGCCCGTGAGCGGGAAACGCTCGGTCGTTGGCGTGGCAGGGAAAGGCTCGCCCGGCCTCACGAAATTCAGCGCACCGCGCTGGAAGATGGCGTCCGGCATTTCACTGCCATTGACGGTCACTTTGCCCGTGATCGCGACGACCGGCAGATCAATGTCTACGACGGTGTCTCCCGTGATGTGCAGGTCGCTCTTGATTACTCCGCTGCTGCAAGGAACATCTGAGGGGAAGCCAGGCGCAGCGCAGCGAACCGGATTGTGTTGGTACGAGATCGAGTAAGTGCCCTGAACGGCGCGCACGCGGTAGTTGGTGGACGAGAAGGAGGCGTAATCGTTGAATCGGATCGAGTTCCCTGAATCGTTCGTGAACAGCAGCCAGCCGCGGTCGCCCCGAGCGGTGCTCCACGGCTCGCCGCGCAACGTCGTCGCGCCGGTGATGCTCACCGCGCGTACGTCGAGGTCGAGCGCCTTCGTCCCGATCGCCGTGACCGCCGCTGCTATCCGACCACCAATGCACGGTAGTGCAGGTGTGCCGAGCCAGCAGCGCACTTCTTCGTTCTGTACCCAAACGTCGTACGTGCCCGGCAGGAGCGTGACAGCGTTGTTCGTGCCTGATGCAGCGCTGACGTACTGCTCGGCGTAAGTTTCG
>Ga0247766_1000087_pt1 | contig 19112 bp, 12 predicted proteins | sample UWRJL223509R6_FD_179946 | JGI IMG/M metagenome (GOLD analysis project Ga0247766, IMG submission 179946) | Plant litter microbial communities from Arlington Agricultural Research Station in Wisconsin, United States - UWRJ-L223-509R-6 | ecosystem: Environmental > Terrestrial > Plant litter >... | reverse complement strand
ACGCGAATCACGGCGACGGCATCTTCTTCGTCGGCATCGAGCAAAATGGTTTGATCTACGGCTTCGCGCTGGATCACACGAGCGGCGCGTTCACGCGGGTGGCGACCATCGAGAGCGGCCATTCGGACGTTATGGATCTCTCGTTCGATCGCGACGTCGGCTACTTGTGGGCGGTGTGCGACGACACGTGCCAGGGCCGCACGAACGTGCTCGAGATCGACACGCGCGTCGGCTCGAGCACGCTCGGTAAATTCTACGTTCGGCGTGGCTTCGAGCGGCCCTCGTCGATGCCCAACCTAAACAACGAGGGCTTTTCCATCGCCAACGAGAGCACCTGTCAAGCCGGCTTCAAGTCGGTGTTCTACGCCGAGGACGGCAGCACGATGGGCTATGCGATTCGCCGAGATTCGATCCCTTGTGGAGCGTTTTTGGGAAACTAGCCGGTTCAAGCGGATTGTCCGCCGTCGACGTCCAACGTGACGCCCGTCACGTAAGAAGCGTCAGGACTGGCCAAGAACAGTACCGCCGCTGCTACTTCTTCGGGCTGCCCGTAGCGACCGAGCGCAGTCGCGGTTTTCACGTACTCACCGTACGGACCGCTGGCTGGGTTCATGTCGGTGTCGATTGGCCCGGGGGAAACCGCGTTGACCGTGATTTTCTTGGAGCCGAGATCGCGTGCCCAGCCTCGTGTGTAGGCAATCAGCGCGGCTTTGCCCGCGGCATAGTCAGCTAGCCCAGCGAACGGCACTCGCTTGCCGATGGTCGAACTGACGCTGATGATGCGCCCTCCTTCGTTCATGACCTGCGCAGCGGCGCGAGTCGTGGCTGCGACGCCGTTGACGTTCACCGCCCATTGTCGATCGAGCGCTGAACGGTCGGCCGCTGCGTCTCCCACGTCTCCGTATGCGGCGACGCCAGCGTTGTTGACCAAGATATCTAGCCGCCCGAACACTTCCACGACTTTGCTCACCAACGCGCCGCTTTGCGCGTCATCGCCCTGATCGGCTCGAAAGGCGGCCGCGCGAACTCCGCGCGCTTTCAGGTCGAGCACCACGGCCTCGGCTTTTTCTTTCGAGCTTGCGTAGCTGATGGCAACGTCCGCGCCGGCGGCGGCCAAGGCGCGAGCCGTCGCGGCGCCGATCCCGCGTGAGCCGCCGGTGACGAGTGCGGTCTTACCTGCGAGATTCTTTACGAAATTCGTCATATTGACTCCAGTTGTGTAGCGATCGCTATGTAACTTGGAGTGGTTTGTAAGCCATTGCGCGGGGGCGTCAATGGTATTATGTATCGATTGCTATGAAAGGTGACGAGAAGCCCCGCGGCCGGCCGCGCTCATTCGATCGCGAGGCTGCGCTCGAGCGCGCGATGTTGCTGTTCTGGGAGCACGGCTACGAGGCCACTTCGCTTTCGCAGCTCACGGCCACGATGGGTATCAGTCCGCCGAGCTTGTACGCCGCCTTTGGCGACAAGCAGGCGCTGTTCCTCGAGACCGTCGACCGTTACATCGCCCGCGGAGGCGCCGACACTCCGTCGCTGATGGGAGACACGACGACCGCGCGCGAAGCGGTGGCGCGCTTTTTGGAGATCAGCGCCCAGCGCTTGACCAACCCGCACTTTCCCCGCGGTTGCATGGTGGTACTGGCCGCGGTCAGCTGCAGTGAAGAAGCGGCGCCCGTTCAGCACAAGCTGGCGGCTTGTCGCGCAGCCTGGGAAAAGGCGCTCAAGCAGCGGATCGAGCAAGGGATCGAAAGTGGCGACGTCCCGGAAGGGACGAGCGCAGCGGCGCTCGCTTCGTTCTACATGGCCGTCGTGCAAGGCATGTCCTTGCACGCCAAAGACGGAGCCCCACGCAAGCGTTTGCAAGAGATCGCGGAGACCGCGCTGCACGCGTGGCCGTCGAGCGGCCGCGGCAAGAAGTGACGCGGCCGCCGTCGCTCCCTCAGCGCGCGAGGCCGCGCTCTTGAATCACCGCGTTATTGCGCGCATCCGCGCGCTGTAGCGCGGGACGAGCACTCAGGCGCTCGACGTACCCGGTCAACGCGGGGCGCGGTTCGAGCATTTTGAACAGCAGCATGTAACGCAGGGTTCCGCCGACGACGATGTCGGCCATCGAGAACGTATCGCCCAGCAGATACTGTCGATCGCCGATCGCGAATTCGAGCGTTTGCAGCATTGATTCGTAGGTGCCCCAGCCGACTTGGCTCGGCTTTGCTTCCCAGCCGTTCATCTTGGCCGTCGCGCCTGGTTCGATCACCGAGGGCGCGAAGAACGACCAACGCAGGTAAGTGCCTCGCTGCGGATCATCGGGCTTGGGGGCGAGCCGACCGAGTGCATAGCGGTCCGCCAGGTACAGGCCAATCGCCGCGACTTCGGTCACGACTTGATCGCCGTCGGTCAAGATCGGCAGCTTGCCCATGGGATTGAGCGCGAGCAGCTCCGGCGCCTTGTGCGCTCCTGCCAACAAATCAACGAAACGGAGATCGTACTGGACGCCGAGTTCTTCGAGCATCCACAACACGCCGGCGGCGCGAGAGTAGGGGTGATGATAAAGGACGAGCGACATGAAGCCTCCTCGGGCGAGCTAGTTCGCCGCTAGCGTAGGACCTATTTGCGTCGATAGGTAGCCTGGTCCTCGAGCGTTTGCGGCGCGCCCTCGACGCCCAGCACGTCTGCCACGCGAACTCTGCCCTCTGCGCTGACGCGGTACTTGGCGCCGAACGGGTGCGGCCGAGTGCCCGCGCGCGAAAACAGGTAAAACGACTGTCCTTGGTCGTCGAATTCGAGCGAGACGTACTCGGGCTGGGTCTTCGCGAGTTCGCCGAGCAGTGCGTCGACCGTTGCTGAATCGAGTTGCAAGGTGCGCGCAGCGTCCGCCGGGGTCAGCATCCCATTGCGGTTCACGGCCAAGGCGTACACCGCTTCCACGCGCGCTTGCCGCTCGGCTTCTGCTCCGGCACGCCCCAAACGCTTGCTGGCGATCATCAGCAAGGTCCCGACCACGATCGAGATCAACGCGATCGGAGCGCCGAGCGCATAGCCGATGTTCTCGGCTGGCCAGAGCAATTGAAAGAAGAGCACCAAGGCCGCTGCCAGTAGCGAACCGAAGATCAACACCAACGCGCCGAGCACGCGGCCCAAACGCCCACCCCACTTCGACGGCTGTCCGGCCAGCGCCAGCGCTTTGCCCGAGAAGGGGGCGCGCGGTTTGTCGCAAGCCGAGCAAAACGCAAACACGCCCTTGTACAGGATCGGAGCGTTTTGATGGCAATGCGGGCAGAGCATCGGCGACAACTCTGAGGGTATCGCACTCTTCTCGAGCCTCGGCACCCATCTCTTCGTGTTGGCTAACTCGTCACACTATGTCGACCGTGTGTCGAAACGCGCGGCCGGGGCCGCATGGTCATGCGATAGCGGCGAGCGCGCGACTGCGCGACTCTGTAGCCAATGCAGAACCGGGCAGGGAAAAATCGGGGCTCAGCGGATCGTGTTACGGTCCAACAAGCGCAACTCGATAGCGGCAATCACGGCTTCGACCTTGGTGCTGGCACCCAGGCGCTCGTAGATCGTGCGCACGTGGGAGCGGACGGTGTTGATGCTGAGGCTGAGCGCCAGTCCGATGTCTTCATAGCTGTGCCCGTGAGCGAGCAGCTTCAAGATCTCGAGCTGCCGCTTGGTGATGAGCTCCTCCGCCGTCGGGCCGCCTTCGCGAACGGCGGCCATGCTCGCGGAGCTGCGCCGGGCGCGATCGAGCACGAGTTGCGAGACGGAGCGCGACATCGGCACACCCCCTCGAAGCAGCTCGCGAATGGCGTCCGGCAGCCGGAACACGTCTTGCGTCAGCAGGTAGCCTCCTGCACCAGCTTTGATCATCGCGGTCACGCGTTGCTCGTCGACCGGTCCGGAAACCACGATCAGCGGCGCGCGATAGGCGCCGAGCAGGCGCCGCACCTCGGCGATGTCGTCGGGACCCGTTTGCTGGAATGCCACGACGATGGCGTCGGGTCGCATGCGCGGCAACTCTTCCCAGCCGCGGACCAGCGACTGAGCGACACGGATCTCGATCCGGGGATCGGTCTTCAGGGCCTGCTCTGCGCCGCCACCGTCGAGCCCGACGAGCAGGACCCGGGGGATGGGGCCGTCCGAGGCTCTCGAGTTCCCAATGCGGTTCACCTGGCCACTCGCTCCTACCTCGCCGAAAGGGTACGGCCGAAGCTTCGAACGCCGCAAGGCTTCGCCACCTGTTTCGAGCTTGCTGGCAATGGAATCCCCGACGCGCTGGCTGTTTATCGCTTGAGCAGCCTGGTCGACGTCGAGTTCTGGTCGGTTAGCGGCAGTAAGCGAGAGCAGGTTCGGCTGTCAGACAGGTTCAGCGCCTCACTGGTGCTCGGGCCCAGCGACGCCGAATGCGGACGCACCTGGATGCGCGGCAGCGAGCGGTCCTTCCGCTCAGGCGACATATTATTGGTCGAAGCCGATGAGATACAAAGGGTCACGCCCACCGACCGGCCGAGTGCCTCATTCACCATCTTTTGGCACCCCAGCGCACTCGAGCGGGTCGCTCGGGAGAGTGGCTCGTGCGGACCGTTGCAATGGACGCTCACTCAGCTGCGCGAAGCAACGCTGGCCGCGGAATTCGCGCAGCTCCACGAGTTGCTTCAGTCAGGGGCCGAGCCGGAGCTGATTCTGCACGCGTATCGAACGCTTACCGTGTCCCTCCTGCGCACGGCGAATGACGCCAGTGCGCCGACTCCGAAGCGCCGTGCATCGCACCCCGGAGTCCGTCGCGCGGCGCGGCGCGTTCGAGCAAGCTTTGCGGAATCGCTGTCGCTCGACGAGCTGGCGAACGAGCTGCAGATGTCGAAGTGCCATTTGGCGCGCTGCTTCGAGCGCGCGCTCGGCGTGCCTCCGCACCGCTATCGCAGGCTGCTCCGGCTTCAGGCCGCGCGTCGCCTGCTGGAAGCTGGCTTCTCGGTGGGCGAGGCAGCGAACGAGACCGGCTTTGCCGACGCGCCGCACCTCACACGCGCGTTCCGCGAATGGCTCGGAGTCAGCCCGGCGGCATGGGGTAACGCGTGGCGCGCGAGCGACCCGTGGAGCGAGCAAGCCCCGAAGACCATCGCGCCGCCCAAAATCGACTGAGCGGCTCGCCGGTCCGCGCACGAACGCCTCGCCGCTCAGTCTCGCGTCAGCCGAGCTCCCTTCTACGTGCCCGACGGGCAGGCCACCGGTTGCGCGCCGATTGCGACGTCGTCGATCCAGACCTCGCGTGCGTCGTCCTTCTGGTAGCTCTCCCAGCCCACGTAGGCCTTCGTGAAATCCTGCGGGAAGTACCAGGTGTCGTTGAGGTCGTGATCGAGGCAACCGGAGCCTTCACCGACCACGGTCAAGTCGTCGATCGCTTTGCCATTCAGCCAGAACTTCTGAGTGTTGGTTTTGCCGTCGAAGTACCACTGCATGCAAGCCCATTGCCCTTCGGGCATCTTGGTCGAGGAGTGCTGCCAGCAATCGCTCTTCTTGCCGGTGGAGTCGTAGTTGGCCATCAGCGACTTCATCTGCTGGCCGCCGTAGCGCACCTGGGCGTTGGTCACCCCCTGCGCCGCGACTGGGCCCTCGGCTTGGATCATCGTCCAGTGCACGCCGTCGTTCGCGGCGCTGGTCGCGTAGATCATCATGCGCCCGTAGAACGCGTTGTTGGCCACCGGAAAGGGGGCGCCTTCGAGACCGATGAACGCACGCTGATAGTTGTTCGCGCCGGTCGTCGAGAACTTCACTGATTGCTTGCCGCTGCGGAACTTGGTGGTGTCGATCGCGACCGTGCCGTTATTGGTCCTCACGCTCCACGGCGTGCCCGGCATGCCCGTGTACTTCTCGAAGTCGTCACAGATCAGCGCGCCTGCGCACGGATCGGCGCTTCCTCCCGAGCCCGCCAGCGAGCCTCCGCCCGCGCTCGCCGCGCCGCCTCCGATGCCCGCGCTCGCCGGGCTGCCACCGTTCGCTGCTCCAGCAGCACTTGCGACGCCCGCGCTTGCGCCGCCCGCGCTCGAGCCTCCGGCATTCGTCCCGCCGGTCGTCCCGCTTCCGCTCGAGCCGGCACTTGCCTGGCTGCCGGCGACACTGCTGACGCCGGCCGCGCTGCCATTCGACGAAGTTGAATTGACGTCACAGCCCGGGAGCAGAGCCAGGGACCAGACAAGGAACCAGGGTGCCGTAAGGAGAGCTGGACGGGGAACGAGACGAAAGCGCATCCGCAAACTTTACTACGTTTTGCCGCCCGTGCGTTGCCACTGGAACCGATTCCGCAATTCGCCGAGAATTCGCGTGGAATCCGAGGAAAATCGCGATTTCCCTCGACGGATTTCGGCATGTGCAGGCATACGCCCATGACTGATTTTGTGAGGGGCGGCCCCAGGTGCTCCCGTACATGGTCAGAAAATACCCATGCGCGAGAAATCCTGATCGAGATGGCCGAGTTCGGGGATGAGCTGTTCGTGGAATCAATTGGGCAACGCACTCGACATCAACTACTGGCCAGTGTTATCCCTCAGGCCGGGAGTCGTGTGCGGCGAAGTGGTTGGTCCGCGGCAACGACCGCTATCTGTAAGGGAAAGGGAGAAGTCTGATGTTGCTTAAGAAATCGAATTGGGTTTTGGCGAGCCTTATCGCCGCTTCGCTGGCAACGACCATGGTCGTTGGTTGCGGAGATTCTGATGATTCCACGCCGGGAGCTGGCGGCACGAGCGGCGGCGCTGGTGGCAAGGCTGGCGCGGGCGGCAAAGCTGGCGCGGCTGGCAACAAGGCTACTGGCGGCGCCAGCGGCGGCAGCGATGAGCCGGGCGGCGCTGGTGGCGACGCCGGCAGCGGCGGCGAAGCCGGCGAGGCGCCCACGGCTGGTACCGGTGGTTCTGCCGGTGGTGCTTCCGGTGGGTCCGGCGGCAAGGGTGGCGCTGGCGGCTCCGGTGGCAGCACCGCGGGTTCGGGCGGCACTGGCGGCAAGGGCGGCGCTGGCGGCTCCGGTGGCAGCACCGCGGGTTCTGGCGGCACTGGCGGCAAGGGCGGCGCTGGCGGTTCCGGCGGTAGCGCGGCGGGCGCAGGCGGCAGCGCGGCGGGCGCAGGCGGCAGCGCAGCCGGCGCAGGCGGCAGTGCGGCGGGTGCTGGCGGTTCGGTTGCCGGTTCCGGCGGCTCGGGCGGCGCGGCCGCTGGCGCTGGCGGCAAGGGCGGCTCAGGCGGCGCCTGAGCTTCACTTCGAAGCCAAGCGCACGTCGAGCCCTGGCCCGATTCAACGGGTCAGGGCTCGACCCTTTTTGTGGCCTAGCGTGAACCGCTCGCCATGTCGCGACGAGACTCCCAGCGTGCTTTGGCTGAGCTAGAAACAGGTCGAGCCCTGACCCAACTCAATGGATCAGGGCTCGACCTTTTTTATCCGGTTCGCGTGGCTCTCACCAGGTCGTGAAGTACGCCCACGCCTGATTGCCGGCTGTGGTGTACACGCAATAGCCGCCGTTGACCTTGGCGGGCAGGCTCGGCCAGTTGCCGTTGTTGCAGGTCATCTGCTTGCCGTTCACGAACAGAGCGCGAGGGCTGACGAAGTTGCCACAATTGCCGCCGTTGATGTTGGCGGTGGTTTGGTGGCACGTCGCGTTCGTCCCCAAGTTTCCGGACTGGAGCGCGCCGTTGAAGGTGACCGGATTGGTGCAGTAGCCGGAGCACGGGGTTCCGCCGCAGCTACCGTTGTTGGGATGAGTGCAGGTCGTGCCGCTGCACACGTCATTGGTGCAGCTATTACCGTCGTCCGCGCAGGTGGTCCCTGAGGGCGCGGCCGAGTACGAACAAGTGCCGGAGACGCAGCTGTCTTGGGTGCACGGGTTCGAGTCGTTGCAGGTGCTGCTCGACGAGCACCCTTGGCCACGTGGACTCTCTGCGGGACCCGTCCCGCTCGGTATGAAGCCGGTGTTCGTGGTCAAGAGGATCCGATCGACTCGGAAACCGTCTTCACGCATCCAGAGGTTGACGGTGTGCACGCCCGCGCTGGTCACGCTGATGGTCGCCACTGGGCCGTCCAACGTGCTCCTGCTCCAAGCGTACGCGGTCGAGAAGCCACTGATGCGATCGGAGGTCGTGGGTCCGACACCGTCGAGCCCAGCGTGGACGGTGCGATCCGCGGTGCCGGCGCCGAGCCCACGTATCCACACTTGATACGTGCCCGTGGTCGTGAATTTCACTGGGAAATCCAGCTGCGGGCTGCCCGTGACGTAGCCGGTGTTCACGTTCGCACCGTTGTTCGGGTTGCTCAGCATGCATTGCGCGCCCGCTGCCGCGCCGTCACTCGTGAGATCCCACGTGTGGCTCGCGCGCGCTGTGTTGGTCGAGAAGTGCTCGGCCTCGAACACGACTTGTCCGCCGCTCTCCAAGAACGCACCCAATGAACAACTGCCGTTGTCCGGGTGCGTGCAGCTGCCGGCGTTGCACACGTCACTCGTGCACGAGTTGCCGTCGTCTGCGCAGGGATTGGTATTGTTCGTGTGTTGGCAACCGACGGAAGAGCTGCACGCGTCGTTCGTGCAAGCATTCCCGTCGTCGCAGCTGACCGTGCTGTGCTGGCAGCCCAGCGTCGGATCGCAGCTGTCGGCGGTGCAGGCGTTGTTGTCATTGCAATCCAGCGCCGTGCCGCTTTGGCAGCCGAGGGTGGCGTTGCAAACTTCAGTCCCGTTGCAGACCTGACCGTCGCTGCAGGCAGCGTTGTTCGGTTGATTGGTGCAAGCCTTGGTCGTCTCGTCGCACGCGTCTTGCGTGCAGCCAACGCCGTCATTGCAAGCGACGGGCGTTCCCGCGACGCAGCTGCCGGCTAGGCATTGCTCAGTGCCATTACAGAACTTTCCGTCATCGCACTGGGTGTTGCTCGTGCACGAAGTGGCAAAACCGCGGACTTCCACGTCGTCGACCAGGAAGCCGGCGAAGTTGTTCACCGCCGAGTCAATCGTGTCGAAGCCGAAGCGCACCTGCACGCTGGCCGACGGCAGGCCCGCGATGAGCGAGGTGAGATCGAGCTCGGCTGCTTGCCAAACGCCTGAGCCGTCGACCAGGGCGGCACCGCCCGCGTTGTTGCTGGCAACGAGGGTGTACGCGCCATTGTTGACGGACACCTGAACGGAGGCCTTGTCGTACGGCGCGAGGCGTTCTGTCTGCAGGTAGTAGTTGAAGCGTAGTTTCAGCAGCGAGCTGCTGGTCACGCTAATCGGTGTGGAGGTCGCGGTGCCGGCGAGAACCAAGCTCTCGTTGTAGCTGCACGAACTGTCGCTGCCGAAGTACAGGCTGGCTGGCGCGCTGTGTCCGGCAGAAGTCGAGGCGCAGCTGCTCGAGACGTGCCAGCGATTGTTGGCCTCGGTACCCAGACTGAATTTGCCCAAGCCTTCGCTGAAAGTCTCGCTGAATAGCGATTGAACCCCCGCTTCGACGCGAGCGCTTCGGGTCGTGTTGCCTGCGCCGCTCGTCAGATTGGTAAATTGCACGGTCGCTTGGTACGCACCCTGAGTCAGCAGAGCAGCGTTCGTTTGGTCGATGGCGACCGTCACTTGAGCTTCTTGGCCGAGCGCGAGTTGTCCGCTTCCGTTGCCAATCGACAGCCACGGTGCGGCGGCAAGTGGGGCGACCGAGTAGGAGAGGGTTGCCTCGGGTCCGATGTTCTTCAGCGTGTAGCTGACGCTCTCGGGAGCGAACGGGCCACCAACGGGGCCGATCGCGCTGAGCGCGAGTGGTGAGCTCACTGATAGCCCGGATTTCAGCGCCGGGCAGACCATGCCGTGGGCCGCAAAGCCCGCGCAAATCTCGGCGTAGTGTGGCGAGCCGTTGTCGAGGTTGGAATCATTGTCGTCGAGCGTGAGCAGATCGACGGCGATGCTGTCACTGATGGTCGTACCGACATGGAGCGGCACGGAGCTCAACACGAGCGAGTTGAGCAGATCGACGTAGGTTTCCGGTTGGCTGACCGCGAGCGCCTTGCGAATGCTCCAGATCGTGCCGGACAACAAATTGCCGCAGGCGTGGGCTTCAGAGCCGCAGCTCGAGCACGCGCTTGCCGAATATTGGCAGGTATTGTCGGCATTGCGCAGGGGCGTGGTGCATTGGTTCAAGTAAAAGCCATAGCCGAGGCCTGGATCACCCGCGAGCAGCGCAGAGACCACGTCACCCATGCCTTCACCGTAGGCGCCCTGGCCGCTGCCGCCCGAGCTGACGACGTGATGTCCGTACTCGTGGTACGAGACGCTCGCGAACGAGGTGTTGCCGTAGCTCGTCGAGCCCACGCAGAAGTTGATGGAGCTGCCATCGTACCAAGCGTTGCCCGGGCAGTACCCGTCGTTCCGGTTCACGTACACCGGGAAGTTCTGCTGAGTCGAGATGACCGGGTAGTTCGGAACGTATTTGAGGACGAAGTCACGAACTTGGTTCGCGTTCAGGTAACCGTTGGCTTGAGCACGCAGAAGATCGCTGACGTTGTCCGGGTTATGCAGGAAGCTGGCGGGGCCGGGTGGCGTCACTGTCTGTAGCAGTTGCTCCGCGGTGCCCGCTGAATTCACGACGTCGAAATACTTACCGCCGGGCAACGAGGTCAGAGCGACCGGCGTGCTCGCCGAATAGGCGAGGTCGAAATTGCCTGTCAAATTGCTGAACGCGGTGAGGCCACCGTCGCCGGTGACTTCCGCGTAAGGGAATGCGGTCGCGACTTCGTCCGCGCAATCCATCGCTTTGGCGCCGGATGTGCTGAGCCCCGTCACGCTGCCTGTCACGTTCTCGAAGACGACGACGTTCTCGGCGTGCAACACGTCCAGCGTTGCGGCGTCAGCGACGACCTTCCACGTTTGCGGTGGATTGGCGGTTTCTGCGGTGTACTCCAGCGCCAGCCGTGGCGGCGCGTCTTGCCCCTCGTTGCCGGCGAAAACTACCGGCGTCGTTGGCGACAGCCGAGTGATGCTCTTCGGCGGGGAAAGTAGACGGCCGCTCGAATCGGTCAAGCCGCGGAGCGCCCGCAGCGTCTTGCTGGAATCCGCTGCGACGCCACTCGGCGTTGCCTGCGTGGGCAATGCGAACGCTGACAGGTCGTGAACGAACGACGATGCCCAGACGACCGGGTTGTTGCTCTGATTTTTGACGAGCGCGAGAACTCCTGAGCGATACACCGGCACGCCGGCCTTGGTTTGATCGTAGCGGTAGAGCCAAAACTTGTACTGGCCGGTCTTGCGGTCGTACATCAAGCCGAGCGGCTTGGGGGCCGCACCCGGGGAGGCCGCGCCGCGGGAGAGGTCGCGCGGAACCAGCTCAGAGGTGGGGATTCCGAGCGACGACGCATGGGCCGAACGGAACCGCTCTGCGGCGTCGTCCACGCTGGAACCGGTGGCCAACGCGCTGCCGTACAGGCGCGTTGGATGACCGATCGTGGCATTGACTCTGGCCTGCGGGAACGCGTTTTGCAGTGACTGCGCGACTCCCTTCGACGCTGCAATATGGCCAGTACTCGGTTTAACGCCTGGAGCGGCCTCGCGCCGCTCACTACTACAGGCCGCCAATTGTGCACACGCCCCCAACGCTGCAACGCTCAGCAGCGCCCACGACCGCAAATTGCCCATCCCACTATCCTCCAATCAAGAGAAAAATCCCACCGAATCCCGCGGAAAATGCCACTCGTGTGCGGCGACCCACGCCCCGTTCACCGCTTTCGAGGTGACGCTTTCCCGCGCTCGGGCCAAACCAGCCCAGCATGACCAATAAGCGTCTGACACACATTCGTCAACTCAAAAAACGAATCAGTGAATGAGTCGTAGTCCTTAGTCGTCTGTCTCATCAGCATTCTCATCAGCGTTTTCATCAGCCTAATCAGCGCATGTCTCGCGTCAGCGTGCTTTCCGGCGACTGGCTGGTCATTTGTTTGTCCGCGTCGGGCGACCCGCGAGTTGCCTTTTCGGCGGAGTGCGAGGGCCCGTGAGTTTTGCGCGCTCTCGCCCACGTTCGCGACGCCGAAGGCTGGGTGTTTTTGGACTCACTGTTTGACCATCCACCCAAAAAATAAATTGGGTAGAAAGTGATCGCTCACCGGGGTGGGTCGAGTGATTGATCAGCAGCTGGGTCAGAAGTGACTCCGGGCCAGTCCGTCGTCTCGAGTGAGCGCCGCGAATGTCGACGGGGGAGGAGGCGTGGCCTCGTGGTGTTAACATCACGTTGAACGCGGGCGCCTTTCGTCGACCGTGTGACGAATGCCGCAGGCGGGTGACACGCGGGCAAACCCTGCGCGGCGGGGGGCGTTTTCGCTTTCCATGGCTAACAAGGTTTGGGCATTTCACGACCATGCTCAGTCGTCGTGCGTTTCAGATGCTCGCTCCGGCTGCTGCGCTGGAGCTATCCTTGACGATAGTCCCCCGTGTCGCCGGGGCGCTGCCCTCTCGCGAACTGTTCACGCTCGCGCGCAACACCAACGCCAACGTCCTCAGATACGCGGTGCGTACCGGGAAGGATGGCCGCCTGGATGGCCGCAATCCGATTGAAGCGTATTGGCTGATGCTGGCCGAAAATGGTCGACGTGAAGAATTGACCTGGACCGAGCGTCGCTTTGCGTACGGATTTTCGTCGACCGCCACGGACCAGGGCTGCATCTTACGGCTCACGGCCTGTCCGGAGCGTGAGCTGCGCGTGCGCGCCGTCGATGGCGGCTACCGCGCGGAGGTGACGATCGCCAAGCAGCCGACCGCGCTCAAACGCATCTTCGTCTTCGCTGAGTCCCACGCGCTTTTCCCGAATGTCCGCTACGTCGAGATTTCCGGGACCAACGCCAGCGGCCAGCTCGTCAGCGAGCGACTCTTGCCGCAGCGGGTGAGTCGTTGATGCTCGGTGCGCCGTCGCTGTGACGCGTGTCGTCGCGGAAGTGTTGCGCACAGTCTCCAATCGTGAAGCTCGCCTCGGCGTATGAGCCGGTCACCGAAATCGACGCGCGCGAAGGTGCGCGTTGTCGAAAATCGAAGGGAATCGGACAATGCGAAGGTTTTCAACATCGTTCACGATGTCGCTCTTGGTTGCTGGCGTTGGTCTGTTGGGCTGCTCGGGGCACCTGGATGATCCGCAGCAGCCTTGCCCTGCGAACGGCGGCGCCCTGGGCGCCTCCGGCACATCCGCATCTGCCGGCGCGAACGTTGCCGGGGTAGGTACTGCGGGCGCGGGCGTCGGAGGCGCGACAGGCGCAGGCGGCGCGATCGGTGCGGCTGGCGGCACGGGCATGGGGCAAGTCGAGGGCGGCAGCAAACCCAACCAGGCGCTGCTGGGTGTCTTCGGCATTCCGAAGAACGCGCCGCCTGGACTGGTCGGGCGCGCGGTGTTGCCCGCCGCGACATTCGTCGAAGGGCCGCCTTCCGGAGCACTTGCCGGGGGCAATTTCTCCTCGCAGCCCGTGCAGGGCATTTCGTGCTTGGTCGACGTGAAGGACGGCTCGTTCTGGGCGATGCCCGACAACGGCTATGGGTCGATCGAGAACTCGGCTGATTTTCGCTTACGCGTGTATCGCATTCGACCCGAGCTGAAGACCCAAGCGGGTGGTGGCGGCAGCGTCTCGGTGGAGAGCTATATCGAATTGCGTGACCCGGATCGCAAGATCAAGTTTGCGATCGTCAATCAATTCAGCAACGAGCGCGTACTGACCGGCGCTGATTTCGACATCGAATCGCTACGCATCGCAGCCGACGGCACGCTCTGGATCGGTGACGAATTCGGCCCGTTTTTGCTGCATTTCGACCCGTCGGGCAAGCTGCTCGACGCGCCCATCGCGCTGCCCGATCCGGATCGACCCGAGCAGGAGGTACGCTCACCGCAGAACCCGTGGTTGGAAGAGGGCTCGACCGTGCGCATCATGAATGCATTCCGCGCGCGCGGCGCTGTCTACGGAAACACGAAGCCGCCCGTTTTCTCGCCTTGGCACGTGCACCTCGTGGACACCGACAGCAGTGGCAATCGCGGTTTCAATACTCAACGCGACAACCTCGCGACCCCCAACACCCCGGGCCAGAACGGTGACACGGGCCTGAGCGCTGCCAACGACGAGATCGTGCGCTTGACCAAGAGCCCGGGTGCGTTCCCGAACATGCAAACCTCCGGCTATCCCGTCGTGACCTGGACGGTGAACTCGGTGGACCGCATCAACGAACTCTTGGCGCTGGGGGTCAACGGCATCATCAGCGATCGCCCCGATCTGCTGTACACCGCGGTCGCGAACTTCGACGCCAACAACGATAGCGTGAAGGGTGACTACCTCGACGCGGACGGTCTGATCGACCCGAGCAAGTTCGACGCGCAGGCCCATCGCGGCGGCCGTGATTTGCGCCCGGAGAATACGCTGCCGTCGATGGAAGCCGGTTTGGACTCGCTGATCACGACGCTCGAGACCGATTGCGGTCTGAGCGCGGACAACGTGCCGGTGCTGTATCACGACCGCGTTTTTCGCGCGGAGCTGCCCGGTGAGACTGGTGGCAAATCACGCCGCAAGCTGGACGACACGATCCCCGCGCGCATCCGCGACGTCACGCTCGCCAGCATCCAAGACCCGTTCAATCCGATCTTGAACGACGGCGTGATCCGCACTGGCACTACGCAAACCAACGCGCCGGGACTGTCGCCGGTGACGGCGGCGTTCTGGAAGTCACTAGGCCGCGCCGACGCCAAGGGCGACTTGTACGTGATGCCGAGCCTCGATCAATTGTTCGATTTCGTGGCCTTTTACGTCGATTATTATCGAAGCGGCGCCGGCAAATCGCACCCGGAGGCGACTCGCCGTTGGAAGAACGCGGCCCGCGTGCGGTTCAGCATCGAAACCAAGACCGACCCGCGTGAACCCGAGACCACCAAGAGCGTGGGCGAATTCGTGACCGCGATCGGTAGCCGCATCATGGCGCACGGTCTGCAAGACCGCGCGGATCTGCAGAGCTTCGACTTGCGCACGCTGCTGCAGGCACAGGTGGATTTCCCGTTGATCCGCAAGGTGGTGTTGTTCGGTGACTTCGGTTCCTGCCCCAACCCAGACAGTGCGGATGCCGCCGCCGGGCGCAGCTACTGCGACGACAGCACCAACTTGCAGCCGCTCGACATCACCAAACCCGTCAGCCAGGACTTGGCCGATGGCAACAACTCACCTTGGCTCGGCGGGTTGTATTGGCCTTACCGCCGCACGACGCTGGACTTCAAGACGCGCTCGCAGACCAGCGGCGGCTTCGAGGGCATGGCCGTTTCGCCCGATGGCAGCAAGCTGTATCCGCTGCTGGAGAAGCCGCTCGACGGCGTGGGCAACACCATCATCGCCAGCGAGTTCGACACCGTGACCAAGAAATACACGGGCAAGCGCTTCAGCTACCAGTTCGACAAGGGTACTTCGATCGGCGAGTTCATCCTGTTCGAGAACGACAAAGGACTCATCATCGAGCGCGACAACACGCAAGGTGACTTGAACGGCTACAAGGCAATCTTCCAAGTCAAATTGCCCAAGAACGGCGGCGCGATGAAGAAGGAGCTAGTGCAAGATCTGATGAAGATCACCGACTCCGAAAACCTCTCCGTCGGCACCGGCCTGTCCGGCGACATCGGGCTCGGCAATCCGTTCTCGTTCCCGTATCAGACCATCGAGAGCGTGCTGGTGATGAGTCCGGACACGATCGCGGTCATCAACGATAACAATTATCCGTTCAGCATTGGCCGCCACATGGGCACGAAGCTCCCTGACGACAACGACTTCATCTTCGTCCGTTTGCCGAAGAAGTTGTACTGAGCCTTTTTTCTAGAGTTGAATCCGGTCCGGTTCGTAGGGAGGGGTTCCTGCGAGCCGGATCGGTCACGAGGCACGCGATTACGTCACAAAGTCGTCGAATTGTAACGTCGATGTCGCTGAAACGCGTGCCTCGCTCGGCCTACGTTTGCGCCAAATTGGGCTTCGCTCGTCGCGACTTGCCCTCAGGAGATTCAGCGATGATTCGGATTTCTGCTGGCTCGCGTTGTGCGGCCTTGCTTGCGTTGATGGGACTCACCACCGGCTTGTCGCTGTTTGGCTGCAGCGCGGCAGACTCGGCCTCGACTCCAAACGCGGAGAACGACCAGGTCGGTTCTGTCGGGCTCGCTCTGCAAACCGGCGGCGTGACCCTGAACAGCGTCAGCTACACCATCGTCGGCAACGGCTTCAGCAAGTCTGGCACGATCAACGTCGCCAACAGCACCCAGATCTCGACCGTGATCGGCGGTATCCCCGCAGGCAACGGCTACTCGATCTCGCTCACCGCGAATGATGCATCGAACGGCGCGATCAGCTGCACGGGCTCGGCGAGCTTCAACGTCAAGGCGGGCACGACCAGTGCAGCCCAGGTTCATTTGCAATGCAAAGTTCCGTCCAAGACCGGCAGTGTCGTGGTCAACGGCACCGTCAACGTCTGTCCGGTGGTCGACTCGCTCTCGGTCGATCCGGCGGAGACCAGCGTCGGCAACTCGGTCAACCTGACTGCCGCGGGCAGTGACGCGGACCAGCTCCCGGGCGCGCTCGGCTACACTTGGACGAGTAGTGGAGGCACGCTCAGCGGCGCAACTTCTGCAAGCGCCTCGCTGAAGTGCACCACCGTTGGGCCGGTCACCGTCACGTTGACGGTCAGCGACGGTGATTGCTCGGATACGCTCAACCAGACGGTGACGTGCTCACCGGCCACCGGTGGCAACGGGGGCGCGGGTGGCTCGAGCGGAGGCTCCGGCGGTGTGAGCGCAGGAGGCGCGAGTGGCGGCTCTGGTGGTGTGGGAACGGCCGGCAGCGCAGGCTCAATCGGTGCCGGCGGCATCATCAAGATCAACGAGGTCGAGTCCAACGGCGGCACTCCCGATGATTGGGTAGAGCTGTACAACGCGGGCAGCGCAGCGCTCGATCTGTCCGGCTACATCTTCAAGGACAACGACGACACTCACTCCTACACGTTGCCGGCCGGCACCGTAGTCGCGCCGGGCGCCTACTACGTGATGGATACCGGAGGTACCGGCTTCAGTTTCGGTCTCGGTGCTGGGGACTCCGCGCGCTTGTATTTGCCCAACGGCACTACAATCGTCGACACCTACAGTTGGACGGCCCACGCGACGACCACTTACGGCCGTTGTCCGAACGGCACCGGCGCGTTCGCGACTACCGCTAGCAGCACCAAAGGCACGGCCAACGACTGCGGTAGCAGCGGTGGTTCTGGTGGTTCTGGTGGCTCTGGCGGTACCGGCGGCGCGAGTGGCTCTGGCGGCACGGCTGGCTCTGGCGTTGGCGGCACGGCTGGCTCTGGCGGCTCGGTCGCGACATACCAGGTTTGGCCCGGCCAAAATGCGGTGGTGACGGTCGATGTTGCCAATGCCTTCCCGAGCAATCTGAGTGGGCTGTTCTATGAAGCGGGGACGCCTGCGGTGCTGTGGGGCGCCTTGAATAGCCCCTCCAAGATCTATCGTCTGATCAACGACGGAACGAACTGGGTCCCCGACACCGAAGGCGGTTGGAGCGCGGGCAAGACGCTGCACTACGCTAACGGCCTCGGCAGCCCCGACACCGAGGGCGTGACCAAAGCCGCAGCGGGATCGACTGCCCTCTACATTGCTTCCGAGCGTGACAACGAGAATAGCGGAGTCAGCAAGCTGGTGGTGTTGATGTTCGACGGCGAAAACTCCGCAACGACCATCAGCGCGCTGCGCGAGTGGGACCTGACCTCGGTGATTCCGGCCACCGGCGCCAACCTGGGGCTGGAAGCGATCGCGTGGATCCCGGACTCGTACTTGGTCGGGAAGGGCTTCATCGACGAGAGTAAGAACCTGCCTTACGATCCGGCCAACTACGCCAATCACGAGGGTGGACTCTTCTTCGTCGGTGTCGAAGGAAGCGGCTTGATTTACGCCTTCGCGCTCGATCACGTCGCTGGTGGCTTCACGAAAGTCGCGACCATCCAGAGCGGCAACGCCGGAGTGATGGATCTCAACTTCGATCGCGAAATCGGCTACCTCTGGGCGGCGGCTGACGATACTTACCAAGGCCGCACGAACGTGCTCGATATCGACACGCGCGTGGGCTCACAGTCCTTGGGCAAGTTCTACATCCGTCGTGGCTTCGAACGCCCGAGCACGATGCCAAACACCAACAACGAGGGCTTCGCGCTCACGCCCGAGGCGAGCTGCGTCGGCGGCTTCAAGCCGGTGTTCTATTCGGATGACAGCAACACCGGCCAGCACGCCATCCGTCGCGATTCGATCCCGTGCGGCCCGTTCCTCGGTCTCTGATGGCAGCAGAGCGGAGCGTGTCAATGCCACGCTCCGTCGCGTTTCGAGAATGAGTCGAAAACCGCCGGCGGCGCAGTCACTGGCGGTTTTCGTGTATTCGCATTGACGATCAGCTGACCGCGAGAGTCATTGTGTCGATACGCTTAACTCCTGCTCTGAGCGTCCGTTCTAGCGCCTCGATGAGATCCCCCTCAGAGCGCAACGACGATCCGGACTCGGTGAAAACCATGCCTGTCAACGAAGCCGTGACGGAGTCCGGTGCGCCCATGTCCGACGTTTGGGACAGCGAGGCGCCCACCGCCGTACACTCACGTCGCCCGTTGTTTGCCGGGCCGCCGCGCTTGCCAACGACTTGAGGGAGCGCGCGGGGTTCGAGGCGATTCTGCCATTGTGGGACGGAGATTGCGGGGACGAGGGCGGGGCACTACCTTCCCCGCATGCAAGTTACGATCGTCCCTTGCCTCTCCGATAACTACGCGTACGTCCTGCTCGCGCCCGGCTCCAAGCGCGCGGTGGTCGTCGACCCCAGTGAGGCCGAGCCGATCGAACGCACGCTGAGCGAGCTGGGTGTCTCGCTGGGGGCGATTTTGGCAACGCACCATCACGCCGATCACGTCGGCGGCAACCAGGCGCTCGTGCAGCGCTTCCCGGGTACGAAAGTATTCGGCTACGTTTCCGATCGCGGTCGCGTTCCGGCCCAAACGGAGTTCGTCGAGAACAACGCACAGTTCGTGGTCGAAGGTCTGTCGTTTCGCGCGTTGCACATCCCCGGTCACACGCTGGGAGCGGTGGCGTACGTCGGTGAAGGCGCGGCCTTC
>Ga0247766_1000086_pt1 | contig 19121 bp, 13 predicted proteins | sample UWRJL223509R6_FD_179946 | JGI IMG/M metagenome (GOLD analysis project Ga0247766, IMG submission 179946) | Plant litter microbial communities from Arlington Agricultural Research Station in Wisconsin, United States - UWRJ-L223-509R-6 | ecosystem: Environmental > Terrestrial > Plant litter >... | reverse complement strand
GGCGTGCTGCAACTGACCTATTCCTTCGCCAAGGCCGCCGTGGCGACGCGCGTGGGTAGCCTCGGTGAAGGGCCGACTGGGGATCTGACCCGCTTCGTCGAACCCGGTGACGCCCATGTGTTGGCCGATGCGCTCTTCGAGCTGCTGGCGGATCCGGTTGCAGCCGTGACGTTGGGCGCGAAAGGGCGTCGCTACGCAGACGCTGAGCTGGACTGGGCTGCCATAGCAACGGGCACTCGTCGTATCTACGAATCGCTGCGCTAGGACTTCGTGTAGTACCGCACGTAGTCGATGTAAAAGCGGTGGGGAAATCGCGAATCGTCGATCCCTTGTTGTCCGCCCCAGTTGCCGCCGATCGCGAGATTCAAGATCAAATACATGGGCTTCGAATACGGCCAAGTGTCGACGTTGCCCTTGTGGTCGTTGGCAAACGAATAAATCTTCGCGTCGTCGATGAAGAAGTCGAGGCTGCTCTCCGACCACTCCAGCGCATAGACGAAGAACTTGGTCGCAAGTCCGTCGATGGTGGCTTGCCCGGCGTTCGCGCCGTTCTTGTCCGCCCCGGTGTGACTCGCGGAGTGGATCACGTTCGGCTCGAAGCCGACATTTTCCATCACATCAATCTCGCCGCATTTCGGCCAGCCCACCTGTTGGATGTTGGTGCCCAAGAGCCAGATCGCCGGCCATGTGCCTTTGCCCATCGGCAGCTTCGCGCGCACCTCGAGTCGCCCATACAAGAACTGCCGCTTCTTCTCCGTCGTCAAACTGGCAGAAACGTACTGGGCATTGCCCGCCTTTTCCTTGAGCGCTTCCAACACGAGCACGCCATTTTCCGCGCGCGCGGTGCGACGATCGTTCTTCAGATAGTACTGAGCTTCGTTGTTTCTGACCTGACCGACCTCGTAGCCCCAGTCAGCCGAGTTCAAGGGACCCTCGGTCGTGAATTCATCGCTCCAAGCGAGCTTCCACCCGGCACGGGCAACGTCGGGAGCTTTGCCCGTGTCTACTTTCGGGCTCGTATCGTTCGCCGCAGGGATCGGGCTTCCGTCGAGAGGCGCGGCAGCGTCGTTCGAGGAAAGCGGTGACCCATGGCCCGGCGGAGCAACACCTACGGGGAGATCGTTGACGGCACGTGGTGGTGCGGTTGCGCTGCAACCGATGACTCCACCGCAAGCCAAAATCCCAACGGCGACCAATTGGCGCATGGCATCCGCATAACCCCTGCCCCAGCATTTGACAACTGGCGCCCGGGGGCTCCCGCTGGTTTCTCGGCGGTGACGGCAAGTTACCGACAAACGATACGGCGTTCGCGGTCCCCCGCTGCGTCCGCACGGCACGCTTGACCCGAATACTCGCGATCCCGTTTACTTCTCGATCTCGACCCCTTCGCTGTCTGAATTTTTCGGGTCGCTTCTCGACGACTCTTTTCCAGGCTAGGGAAACGACATGGATACGGGAGCCCAGATGAATTCACCCGGAATCGGCGCCAGCACTTCGACGTCGAACTCGAGCAGAGTCATCGACTATCTGCGACGCCACCGCATCCTCATCGGGCTGGTGCTCGTTGGTTTTCTGATCCGGCTCCTCGCCTTTCGCTTCATGCCAGGCCGCAGCGACACGGAGGGAGCCGAATACTCCCGGATCGCCGAGAATCTGCTGGCTGGGAATGGCTACTTCGGTGTCGTGTATTCCGGGGCGCCGCCGGTGTTTCCGCCACTGTTTCCGTTCCTGATCGCAGCCGGCTCGCTGGTCACCGGTAACGTGGAGACGGGCGCGCGGCTGGTGTCGTTGCTCATGGGCACGACGCTGGTCGCTTCGGGCTACCTGCTCGCGCTGCACTTGTATGATCGAAGCACTGCGCGCGTGGCCGCAGCGTTGATCGCGCTGCATCCTTTGCTGGTGGCGTTCTCGACGACGGCATACGTCGAGATGACGTACCTCGCATTGATGGTGCCGGGCATCCTTTTCTGCATGCGCAGCCTGAGTTCCAGCGCGCCACGCGATTTCATGCTGGCGGGTCTGTTCATGGGCTTGGGCTCTCTCGCGCGTACCGAACCGCTGCTGTACGTGATGATATTCGGCGCCATTCTAGTGGGGACACGGTTCGCGGCCCGTCAGTTTCAGGTGCTTCCGGATCTTCGCAGGTTCGGGCTGACGGTTCTGGTGTTTACGTTACTCGTGGCGCCCTATGTCATCTGGCTGTCCTCGATTGCCGGCAAGTTCACGTTCGAGGGCAAGAGTGCTCCGAACTACGTGACCGACACCCAGATCCAGGCGGGCAAGGATATCTATCAGGCAAGCTACGGGATTGACGAGGACCTGCACGAGACAGGCGGCTATTTCGGCTCGCAGATCGCAGCCGCCTTGCAGCACCCACCTCCAGTGTCCGCCCGATTGAAGCATATCGCTCACAAGCTGCCGTTCTCGATCCAGGAAACGATCCGCGCCTACACGAAGCGGGCTTCACTGGGCTCACCATGGCTATTCGCGCTAGTGGTGCTGGGTCTGTTTGGCGTGCCTTGGTCCAGGGCGCAAATTCCCAGGCAGCTTTTCCTGCTGGCGATCATCGGTGTCGCGGCAGTGGCGCTCGGGATGATCTACTACGTCGCGGTACGGTACTTCCTGCTTTCGTTCGTCTTCCTAGTGATCTGGGCTTCGCGGGGGCTCCTCGGGCTCTATGCGTGGAGTAGGGAAACCATCTGGGGAGAGCGGGTGCCCTCGACCCTTGCAGGAAGATTGTTACCGGCGGCGATACCGGTACTGATCGCTTTGTACATGTTTTCCACTTCAGTACGCAGCCTGGACACGGAGGAGGACATTCAGCAGCATCGTTACGGCTGGCAGGAGATGGAAGCGGTAGCGAGGTGGATTAGCGATCAGCAGGCGTCGCTCCCGCCAGGCCATCCGCGCACCGTGGTCGCGTATACCTCCCACGTGCTTCCATTCCTTGCGCACGCGTCATGGGTGCCACTGCCGCACGCCAGCGAGAAAGCGGCCCTGACCTACATGGACAAACGCGGAGTCAATCTGATCGTCGTATCGGGTAAAGTTGCCGACACCGTTCCCTACGGAAAGGACTGGGCGGAGAAGGGCATCGGCGACAGCAGGGCGCACCTCGTTCACGTCGTCGATTCAGCGCAGGGCAAGTACTCCATCTACGAGTTCAAGAGCGCGCGGAACTGAGTGCCCTCGGCCGTGCCGAGCTCATTTGGGGCTGGCGAGCCGCTGCATCGTCTCGAGCGGTGTATCCGTGTAGTACATCGCGAAAGTGTAGAAATCCCAGGCAAATTCACTGGCCAAGCGGGCATGAGTGGAGGTGTCTAGGTTCAGGTTCTGTCCGCGATTGCCGGCAATGATCCACGCACCCGACGGACGCTGGCCCGACTGCTGAAACGCCGTGTACGACGTGAAGCGCTTTCCAAATACCAAGCCGCCGAGCTGCTCTGCTTTCGAACTCTTCGACGCCCAGTCCCGTTCCACCTGACTTGGCAGGTATCCGGAGGTGATCTGCGTGACTTCCGGAGACAGGTAGGCGACGAAGCCCAAAATGTGCACGTCAATCCCCGGGGCGAGGATCAGTATCCCCGTCGGGGCGACGTTGGTTCGCAGGAACTCTTGGAAGCGAGCGAAGGCTTGCTGATCCTTGCGTGCCGACTGCGATGCAACCGTCAGGCTCTCGACGCACAGAATCAGCAACGCAACCGAGATGACGAGCGGGATGATTCCACTCTTCCCATCCTGCGCGGCACCCGCCTGCTCGGTGTTCGGGAACACAGAAAAACGGCGCGGAAGTTCCAGAGCTGCCAGTCCACACGCAAAACACACGTAGATGAACCCGAACGACGGAAACAGATAGCGGTCGACCAGAAACGGGCGCGTGAGCACGGAAACCGCAATGGCAATGGTCCCGAGCAACAGGGGGCAGAGAAGGCCCGCAGCGATCAGCAGCTTCTTCTGGTCCCCAGCCCGGCGCGCCTTTGCGACGAACAACGCGAACGAGAACACGAACAGGCTGGCCAGCACGGCGGAAACCGCTTTGGAATCTGCGGCTCCAAACGGGTACAGCAGCAATGCCTTGAAGGACCGCCAGTTCAACGGCTGGATCCAGAAATCTTTGACCTTGAAGGCGTTGTAAGCCCACCACGTGAAGGGCAACCAGGGAATGTAAATGATCACGGCGAGGACAGCGACGGTGAGCGCCTTCTTCAGCTGGGCCCTGTTTGCCACCATTAGATAGGCAAGCAAGAGGCCGTAAACGAGTCCCGCGCAAACCGCTGCGTAGAGATGCATCCAGGCGGAGCACTCCGCGGCAATTAGAAACCCGACCCACCAGAACCACGTGCCTTTTCGCACGGCGTAGTACCCGCACGGTAGCAACATCGAGACGAAGAAATAAGCCCACATGTAGGAACGTATTTCCAGGGCCTGATGCAACACGGTCTGGCATGCGCCCATGATCAACAAGAAGAAGATCGCCGCCCGGGTCGATACCTCTTTCGCGAGGAAACTACTCAACGCGACCATCGACAGGATCGCGGCCAGCACGGATAGCAATTTCATCCAGAGGACGGAATCAGGGAGGGGCATTTGCCACAACTTCCCCAAGATGAAATACAGAGGCGGATGCACGTCATGTGACTGTATTTTCATCACATCGACGAACGGATGCCGCATCGGCAGTAGGGACAGGGTCTCATCCAGCCAGATCGACGTGTCCTGTGTGGCGATGGCAGAAAACACAATCGCCCAGGCAACGATCAACGTAGCAATCGCGATGGATCCGGCGCGGGAGTCCTGTGCGGTGACCTGGAGGCGCGTCAGCAGCGGGCTTCGGCGCACGGCACAGAAGCCGGAAATCACCATTCCGCCGGCAGCCAGTTCCACGAGGCGCCGCTGCCAGGTGTCGACGTCCAGGCCTCCGTGACCGATCACCTTCCCGCTGAACTGGATGACTAGGCTTCGTAGGGGCGGAAGGACCGCCAGCAACACACAGAAGAAAAAGGTGGCGGCCAGAAGCAGCGTTGGAAACCGACGCGATCTGTTGAAACCAGCTTCCATCGCGCGCGGCGCCTTCAAGCCCTGCTCATTTGCAGACAAGGACCCTGTCGACCAGCAGCTCGCTCGGAAATACGGTCGCCGAATCCGGATCTCCGGCCCAACCTCCTACGGCCAGGTTGACAATCAGATTCTGCGGACTCGAAGTGACATGACTTGCGTCCGCGTAGGTCTTGCGCACCACTCCGTCGATATACCAGGTAATCGCCGCAGGCTGCCAGTCAACTCCGACGGTATGGAAGTCCTTCGAAAAGTCGGGGCCGCTCCATTCCGACATGACCTCCTTATTTTGGCCAGACTCGGACCAGTGATAGTTCGCACGCCACAGTGACGGATTGTCCGCCAAGATTTCCAAGGCGTCGATCTCCGGCGGCCACACGCCGTCCGCACTGACTGTCCAAAATGCCGGCCAGAGCCCGCGACCCGCCGGAATCTTGAGCCGTGCCTCGAAGTAACCGTACTGGAACGCAAAAAGTCCCGGTGCACCGATGGTCTTCTGGGCGGGATCAGGAGCGTGTCCGGTTTGAACCATTCCCGATGCGAACGGGAAGGTCAGGGTCTTGACCACCGGCGAACCGGTATCGAACGTCGCAACCGGACCAGCGGTTTCCTGCCTGATGGCCGTCAGATGAAGGGCACCGCCATGAACCGTCACCTGTTGGTTCGTGTAGCACTGCTTCTCCTTGTTACCCAACAGCGCGCAGCCATCATCCGGAGTGCTGGTGTGCCACTTGGAGCTATCGAGTGAATCGCCGTCGAAGGTGTCCAGGAAGATCACTTTTCTTCCGTCGCAGATCGCGGGCATGGCATCGGCTGGAGCTGCTGATGCGCTGCCAACGACCTGCGTGCCGTTGACTGGCGCGGGCTTGCCTTCGCCGGAGCCGCGAGCATTGCATCCGTTCAGCAACAGCAAGGCAAACGGAGCAACGACTGCTGCCACCAACGAACTTGCAAGTTTCATCATGATTCTACGACATGGTGCTCGAGGACGGATGCGCGCAACCGGGTGCGGATCCACCTTCAGCGAGCCGCTTGGGAATGCGATTCGAGCACTCACGGAGTCGCATGCCCAGCGACCACTGAATTGTGTTGGCTCCTTCGCTCCGACTGAGGGCTCCCGAGCATAGACCTCGCGGCCTCGAACATCAACCACTGTCCCCGCCCGAAAAGAACCTACGTTTGCGTGCATCTCGCGGAGTGCAACCACGGCGCCCCCTCGAGCCGGACCGATCGGGCGCGGCCATGGCCGGCGAGAGTTTGGCGGCGTCTACGGGGAATTCGAAAAAAGCCCCCAGCGCGCGTCTCTCGGCTTGCTGTTCCGGTCGACCACGTCAAGGCTGACGTGGTCGACGCCAGCGACCCGCGTCGGCTCAGAGCTTCGTGTAGTACCGCACGTAGTCGATGTAGAAGCGGTGCGGAAACAGCGTGTCGTCGATCCCTTGCTGACCGCCCCAATTGCCACCGATCGCCAGATTCAGGAGCAAGAAAAATGGCTTCGAGTATGGCCAGGTGTCGACATTGTTCATGCCGTCATTGGTGTACGTGTAGATCTTCGTGCCATCGATGAAGAAGTCGAGCTGGTCCGCTGTCCATTCGAGGGAATAGACGTAGAAATTGTCCTTTAGCCCGTCGATGGTCACCGTTTTGTTGTTGTTGCCGTTCGGATCAGCCCCGGTGTGGATCGTGGCATGTACGATGTTCGGCTCGAAGCCGACGTTCTCCATCACGTCGATCTCGCCGGCCTTGGGCCAGCTCCCGGTCGTGGCTAGGAGCCAGATCGCCGGCCAGGTTCCTTTGCCGATTGGGATCTTTGCGCGAACGTCCAGCCGCCCATAAAGGAATTGATGCTTGCCGCGGGTGGTAATGCTCGCCGACGTGTAGCTCGAGTCACCCACCGTTTCTTTGAGGGCTTCGAGCACGAGCATGCCATCTTCCATGCGCGCGTTCGCGGTTTTGGCATTCGTGTAGTACTGAGCTTCGCCGTTCCGTACTTTGCCGACTTCATAGCCCCAGTCTGCGGAGTTCACGAGACCGGTACCGTTGAATTCGTCGCTCCAGCTGAGCACCCACCCGGCGGGAGCGCCGGCGGTGCCCATCTGACCCGCGGCGCCGCCGTGGTTCGACGAGCCACCATTGTTGGACGACCCGCCGTGGTTCGACGAGCCACCATTGTTGGACGACCCGCCGTGGTTCGACGAGCCACCGCTGTTGAATGAGCCGCCGCTGCTGAACGAGCCGCCGCTATTGAACGAGCCAGCACTGTTGAACGAGCCGGCACTGTTGAATGAACCGCTGCTACCAGCCGCGTTGCCGTTGCCACCTTGTAGCGTGATGGCTGCACCCGCATGCGCCGCTGGCGCCCCCGCGTTGGAGGCTCCACCCGCAGCAGCACCAGCGACGCTGCCGTTCGCTCCGCCCGTCGTCGTGTCATTCGCAACGTGCGCGCCTTCCGGCTCGGGTGCGGCGCCACATCCGAAGAGACCCGCGAGCGCAAGCAAACCAATAGAAACCTCGTGTCGCATCGGGGGGAGTATACGCATAGAAAACTCAACGGCCATCCCAGCCAAAACCAGTAAGCGGAATTTCGTCGGTGATGGCGTAGGCACACTGCGCACATGGATTAGCAACTCGAAGTTTCGCACTTTTATCGCGGAGTTATCGAAATGCGCGCAACTATTCGATGCGCGCCGCGCGTCGATCGTGTTGCAAAATAAGAGCTTCGTCGTGAACTTTTCCAGTCACTCAGGCGCACTTGCAACAGATCAGAAAGACTCGTGAACCGTTGCTGTGATCTGGAGATCGCGCGTCGTCGATACCTGCAAGGCAACATCAGGGTTGGTAAGACGGAGGTCGGTCGTTGTTCCGGATCTCACTTCACAGCTGCGTTCTACCGAGATCGATCACGAGCCCGCCACCGTCGAACTCAGCTACCCAGGGCGACATCCAAACCCAGCAAAGTCAGGCCCACTCTTGCCTATCCGATCGCCTATAAACTGCCGAAATACGAAGGAAACCCTGGCCATGGCAGCCGCGATCGGGCAAATACGCCAATCAGTGCCGGACCTGAAGCTGAGTGTCGTCGTCTGCAGTCGCAATCGCTGTCGAGATTTGGAGAGCTGCGTTGCGAGCATCCTCGCCAGCCCCCGGACTGATTTCGAACTCGTGGTCATCGATCAGAGTGATGGGGCGGACGCGGACGCGGCCGTACGGGCACACCAGGCGGATGTTCGACTGCGGTATCTGCCTACCACTTCACGCGGGCTCAGCCGTGCCCGCAATGAAGCGTTGGCCCAGGCTCGCGCTCAGGTCCTGGCCTTCACGGATGATGACTGTCGCGTCGAGCCGACCTTCGTCACTCGAGTAATCGAGTTTTTCGAACGCCGCCCCGAGGTGGCGATGGCCTTCGGTGAAGTAACCGCTCCCGAAGAGCTACATGCAAAAGGACACATCGCGACTTTCACTCCGCAAGAACAGACCTTCCTGGGTCGCTTCCCATCCCCCATGCAACCTTGGGGGATAGGTGCCAACATGGCGTTTCGGCGCGACGCTGCGGTGCGCGTAGGCGCGTTCGACCCGGAGCTCGGCGCCGGCGCCAAGATTCCGGCCGGCGAAGAGCTGGATTTTACGATCCGCGTGTTGGGCGCGGGTTTGGCGGTCGCAACCACACCGTCGTTCGTCGTGACTCACCTCGGGGTCCGCGAACACGAAGCCGCGCGCCACCTTTTCCTCGGCTACCTCGAAGGTGCCGGCGCGGCCTACGCGAAAAACGTGCGCCTCGGCACGCGCGGCGCCAATCTGCTCTTTGTCAGCTGGTTCTTCGGGTTGAACAAGGAAATCGTCCGTGCTGCGCTGAAGCGTCGCCGACCGCTCGGTGTCGGGATGATGCTCGCCGGCATGCGCGGTGGAATGGCCGCCCTCCGCCGCCCCTTGGACCGCATGACGCAAACGCTCGGAAAGCCGTAGCTCGGCGTCAACGCGCTTTGAGGCGCGCGAGCTTTCGTCCCACGAATGCTCGAGCCGCGTCGATGTACTGTGGCTCGAGGCCACCCGTCAGCCACAGCACGACGAAGTAGGAAACGCTGGCCAGGCCCGCTGCCAGCAGTGCGGGCAGCACCGGCTTTGCGAAATAGGTGACGACGGCCATGCTCGCCCCACCCACGAGCGACAGCAATATCGAACGAAAGAAGCGCAGATCCAGGATCCCTTTGGGCACGAGCGCAAAGCCACAACCGACGACGATTGCTTCGCTCACGACCGTGGCCACGCAGACGCCGAGCGCCCCGTTTTTGTTGCGCGCCTCGAACCAGGGCACGAGAAATCGATCGAACACCAAACTGACCACGACGCACAACGACTGGACCACGCTCCAGGCGCGCTGCTTGCCGGCGGCCAAGATGCAGGTGCCAAGCGGCATGCTGATGTAGACCATCAGCACGAACACCGCCAAGACTCGCAGATCACTCTCGGCAGCAGCGAACTTTGCGCGGCCGAAGATGGCCACACCGACTTCGGGGTACAGCCCACAACCGATGGCCAACGGCACAGCCAGCAGGTTGACGCCGCGGATCGCGCCGCTACTCGCGCGTGCGAACGCGGCGCGATCCTCGACCCAAAGCCGGCACAACGTGGGGTAGAGCGCGCCGACCAACCCGGAAGCAGCGAACATCAACACGCCGAGCAAGCGACGCGCGACGCTGTATGCACCGACCGTCTCGGGCGTGGAATAGGCCGACAAGTACAGCCCGTCTACCCAAGGCTGTAGGCTACCCACGACGCCCATGGCGACGAACGGCACACCCGCGCGCAGTAGATCCTTCGAGACCGCCCAATCGAACGAGAGCCGGCGAACGCCCACGACTCGCAGACCCCACCAAACGACGGGCACGATCAGCGCGGTGGCCAACGCTTGCGCCAAAAGCGTGCCTTGCATCTTGGCACCGAGCACCAGCACCAGCGCGGTCACCAGCGCGACCAGCACTTGGTGAGACAAATGCGCGGCCGACGACAGCTCTATCCGTTCGAAGCCGCGAATCGTCTCCTTGCCCGCCGACAAGATGGAGAGAAAAATCGAGCCCAGGAACATGATCGCCACTACGTTGACGGGGGCGTAGTGCATGAACCGACAGAAAGCGTACGCGACCCCGTAGGCGAGGAACACGAACCAGGAACGTGAGAGCATGCTGCTGCCGAGCAGCGTGCCGGCGGAGCTCGGGTCACGAGCAACGGCCGCGGGCAATGCGCCCTCGTGCCCGAAATTCACGAACAAGAAGCACAACCCCGTCAGCGTCGAGGCCAAGTAGATCTGGCCAATTTCCTCGAGCGACAAGTAGCGGGCCATCACCCAACTGCTCAGGATGGAGAGCGGCATGGTCAGCACCTGAGTCAAGGTCACGTACAGCGTATTCTTGACCAGCGTTCGCTTGACCGAAGGCTGTTGCGGCTCCAGAGCCGCTCGTTCGTTCATGGCGGCGCGAGCGTCACACGGCGACCATGAATCGTCCAGCAATACACGGTGCGTCGTCGCTCAGTGCGCCATCCGTTACCGGGCTCACGCCTGGCGGACGGACAATGCCTCGAGCACGCAGTCGGCGAGGGCGAGCGAAGCGGTCAGGCCCGGTGATTCGATGCCGTACAAATTGACCAGACCTGCGACACCGTGCACATCGGGGCCCTGGATGACGAAGTCTTGATTCGGGGCCCCGGCGGGTCCGAGCTTGGGCCGAATGCCCGTGTATCCCGGGACGAGACTGTCCGGTTTCAGGTCGGGGAAGTAGCAACGAACGGCGTGATAGAACGACTCCGCACGTGACTCGTCGAAGCTGTAGTCCACGCCGTCGAGCCAGCTGACGTCGGGGCCAAAGCGGGCCTGATGTGCCAAGTCGAGCGTGAGGTGAATGCCTAGCCCGCCCGGGACGGGCACCGGATAAATCAATCGCCTGAAGCCCGACCCGCCGCCGAGCACGAAGTAGTGACCTTTGGCGAAGTGTTGCGCGGGAATCGTCGCCACAGGGATGCCGACGATCGAGCGGGCAATCTCTTGAGCGCGTAGCCCGCCGGCGTTCACCACGGTCCTACATTTCGCGGTGAATGGTTCGCTACCGCCAACCGAAAGCTCGAAGCCGTCCGGGAGGAGTCGCCCGCCGAGCACGGGTGTCGCGAGCGCGACCGAGGTGCCTCTGCGCTCTGCATCACGACGCAGCGCCGACATGTACTCGTGGCTGTCGATGATCCCAGTACTGGGCGAGAGCAGCCCGCGCACCGCAACCACTTGGGGCTCCAGCTCGTGTACCTGCGACTGGTCCAACCAAACCAGGTCGTCGACACCATTGGCTTCTGCCTGCGCCTTGAGCCGTTCGAGCACGGGAATGTCCTCGTCGCGAGTCGCGACGATGATCTTGCCGATTCGCTCGTGGGGCACGGCGCTGGCTTCGCAATAAGTGTAGAGCGCCTTTCGTCCCGCCACGCACAGCTTCGCCTTCATGGAGCCCGACGCGTAGTAGATGCCCGCGTGAATGACTTCCGAGTTGCGCGAGCTCGAGTGCGAGCCGAGCCGAGGCTCGGCCTCGAGCAACGTGACCTCTCGCCCGGCGAGGGCGAGCGCGCGGGCGATCGCGAGACCGACGACACCGCCACCGATCACGACCGCGTCGAGCTCCAAGGAAACAACCATCTACGAAACCATAGAGCATCGAGGCGAGCTCGCGTCGACGTCGCCATCCTCTGCCGCAGCGGCCGGCCCCAAAGCCGATCCGCGCGCTCCGAGCGGACCGGCATCGCTCAGCGGCAAGGCGCGCTTGCCCCTGGTGCACCGCGTCAGTATGCTTTTTTAGTGAGCAAACCTCGCTTTCGTTGCCAAGGGCCGGCGACACGCACGATGTCGAGGCGCAGCTTTTGATGCTGCCAATCACCCTTGGCCAGGCCGCCACCCAGCCACTTCGCATCTTATGCCTCGGTGCTCATAGTGATGACATCGAAATCGGGTGTGGCGGCACCATCCTGAAACTGCTGAGCGAATATCCGGGATCATCGGTGACTTGGGTCGTATTCGCGGCCAGTGACCGAAGAGAGGTGGAGGCTCGCGCCAGCGCCGCGGACTTCCTCGCTTCCGCCGCGAACTCGACTGTCGTCACTCATCAATTTCGCGAGAGCTATTTTCCGTACGTGGCCGCCGAGATCAAAGACGCCTTCGAAGCGCTCCGCCGCAGCACCGGAGAGCCCGATCTGGTATTTTCACACCATCGCCACGACGTGCACCAGGATCACCGCACCGTGGCAGAGTTGACCTGGAACACTTTCCGGCGCCATTTGATCGCGGAGTACGAGATCCCGAAATACGAGGGTGATCTCGGCAACCCGAACTTGCTCGTCACGCTCACGCATGCGCAGGCAGCACGAAAGGTAGATCTTTTGATGCAACACTTCGGGTCGCAATCGTTTCGCCCGTGGTTCCGGCCGGATGTGTTCCACGGCTTGATGAGCGTTCGTGGCGTCGAGTGTCATGCCCCCGAAGGACGCGCCGAGGCGTTTCACCTTCGCAAATTGGTCCTCTAGCCGTGCCTTCGACGCTATAAGAGCGCGTTAGGAACTCGCCGCTTCATGTCTTTGAAACCGATCGCCTACGTGATGGAGCAGACGCTCGGCAGCATCACGCACTACCTAAACCTGCGCCGCGCGGAGACCGCAGTGGAAGGTCCGCTTCCGCGTTGGCTTCCGATCGAGTTTCGGCATGGTCGACTACCGTGGACGATCACCGGGAGCTTGCTCGCACGACGCGCGATCGGCGAGGTCCTTCACGAAGTCGACGGCATATTCATGCACACGACGACGATCGCACCGCTCTCCGCGGACTACTTCCGGAAGAAGCCATCGGTGCTGTCGACCGACGGCACACCGCTCAACAAGCGCGACATGCGCTCGGCGTACGGCCTACGGCCAGAAGGGCGCGCCGCGGAGCGCACTAAGCAGCTTGCCTATAGTCATCTCTTCCGGCGCGCCGCCGCCATCGTCGCTTGGTCGGATTGGGCCAAGCGCTCGTTCGTCGAAGACTACGGCTGCAAAGAGCAAGACGTCGCGGTGATCCCCCCGGGCGTCGACTTGGCTCAGTTCACCGTCGGTGACCGCGACAACGAGCTGCCGCGAATCCTATTCGTCGGCGGTGACTTCGTGCGAAAGGGGGGTGATTTGTTGCTGGATGTGTTTCGGAAGCGATTGCAGGGCAAGGCGGAGCTACTGTTGGTTACCAAGGATGCCGTACCGGAGGAGCCCGGCGTCCGAGTGTTCCGGGACGTACAGGCAAACTCCGAACAGTTGCTCGATCTGTTCCGTACCTCCGACGTCTTCGCGCTGCCGACCCGGGCAGACTGCTATTCCCTAGTCTGTATGGAAGCGCTAGCCTCTGGCCTGCCCGTGGTCACCACCCGGGTGGGCGGGATCCCGGATATCGTCCAAGAGGGTAAAAACGGTCATTTGGTCGAGGTCGACGACGCGGCGGCGCTGACCCGGGCGCTCGAAGGACTGCTCGCGGAGCCTAAAGCGCGCCGCAGCATGGGACTCACCAGTCGAGAGGTCGCCGTCGCGAAGTTCGATGCGCGGGAGAACGCGCGGCGGTTGTTCGAGTTCGTACGCTCTCGCTGCTGACGCGCAATTGGCGGGGTGATCTGGTAGGGTACTCGGTGATGTTCGCGGCGTCGGCGCTCGTCTGTACGAAAGACCGGTCACGAGCGATTTCACACGTCGTCGCCGCGCTGCTGGCAGAGCCGGACGAAGAGTTCGAACTGATCGTGATCGATCAGTCGGAAGGGAACGAGACCGAGCGAGCCCTCGATCCTTGGCGCAACGACCCGCGCTTGCTCTACCGACACTCGCTGACGCGCGGCAAAGGCGCAGGGCTGAACGAGGGCATCCGTGAAGCTCGCGGTCAGATCATCGTGTGCACCGATGACGACTGCCAGCCACCTCGTCGTTGGGTCTCGAACATGGCCGAGGCTCTGCTTTCTCAGCCGAGCGCCGTGATCGCATTTTGCCAGGTTCTGCCGGTGGCACACGATCGTCGCGCTGGCTACGTCCCGACGTACATCTTCAAACAGAACCGCCTGCTTCGCCGAATCCAATCCATCTGCGGTGGCCTGGGCCTGGGCGCCGGGATGGCGGTGCGTCGCGACTTTGCGCTGGCGATTGGCGGCTTCGACGAGTCGTTCGGCCCGGGAGCTCGCTTCCCCTCCGCGGACGAGTGGGACTTGGCCATTCGAGCGCTCTTGAGCGGGAGACACGTATACGAGACCGCAGAGCTCGCCATCGTGCACGATGGCTTCCGTACTTTCGAGGAAGGCCTGAAACACGCCTGGCGTGATTGGATGGCGATCGGCGCCGTGTGTGCGAAGCCACTGCGCGCTGGCCACCTGGAGGCGGCAATCGTGCCGATTTGGCTGCTCACGACGCGCGCGCTGCTACCGCCGCTCACCGATCTTCTTCACCTGCGAAAACCGCGTGGGCTCGGGCGCATCTTGGCCTTCGCACGCGGCTTCGCCGACGGTTTCGCGACGCCCGTGGACGCCAAGACACTCCGCTTTCGCTAGCAGGCTCTCGGTCGCCGAAACTACTGCGCTGGCTCCGGAGGCAGCTCGGGCGTCGCGGTCAAGCTGGGGTCGGCGCCCGGGCCATCCAAGGTCCTCAAGAAAGCGACGAGCTGCGCCCGCTCGTCGGCGGTGAGGCCGCGCGGAACGTTCTCCGACGCGCCTTGGAAGCCGTTCTTGTCGCCACCTTTGTCGAAAAAATTGACCACGTCTTCCAGGCTGCGAAACTGCCCGGTGTGCATGAAGCTCGGGCGCTTGTTCACGCAGCGCAGCCCAGGAGTGCTGAAGGCGCCGTCGTAGCTCGACAGATCGGCGGGCAGATAGTTTAGACGGCCGTCGTAGCCATCGCTGTATTCACCCTTCGAGTTCAACGGATCCTCACGCATCGCCGCTAGGCCCGTGGCCGCGCCATGGTCTTCGATCGGCACCACGAAGAAGCGGTAATCCTCATGCAGGCCGACGTTGTGAAAGCTGCGGTCCGTCATGAACGGCCCCGAATGACAACTGTCACAGCCGGCTTTGCCCACGAACAGCTTGGCGCCCGCTTGCTCGTCTTTGCTGAGCGCCAGCTCGTTACCCGCGATCCAAGCGTCGAAGCGGCTTTGCCCGCAGCGAAGTTGCCGGGTGTAGGCTTGAATGGCTTTGCCCATGTTGACGACGATGCGTGTCACTTCTGGATCGTCGTAGCCAGGCTTGATGCACACGCCGTGTGCAACGTTCTTGGGGATGTCCGGGCAACCCGCATCAGCGGCGGCCACCGCTGCATACTTTTCGAGCGCCGGAAGCGCACCGAAGATCGCTTCGTAGTCTGCGCGATACAGTCGCTTGATCTGCTGAGCAACGAACAAGCGCGAGCTATTGAATTCGACCGGATCTTCAATCGGCGTGAAGGGCTGGCTGAACGCCGCGTCGCGCGACCCATCCCAGTTGAGCAGCTGTTGTTGCCCAACGTCCAACAACGATTTGGCGCGACGGTGCGTCCAGGCAGAGGCCAGCGAGATTTGCGCGCGAGTGCTACGCGTGTCGGAAAAGCCGGTGGTAGGGACATGACAGCCGGCACAGGCCACTTTACCTGTTTCACCCTGGTGTCCGAGCGTCGCCGGATCACCGTTGTTCGATTCGTCGAGCAGCGGACCGGAGAAGCGCGTGTCGAAGAACAGCTTCTTGCCGAGCTCCGCGGCGCGCGGATCGGACAGATATGCGTTCGTGGGGTCGGCGGGCGGTTCCGGGAGTTGAGCGGGCGAAAGCGCCTCCAGCCGCATACGAATGGGATCGTCAGAGCCAGGACCGACATTGCCCTTGGCACCGGAGCCAGCGCAGGCCGAAGCGAGAGTCAACGCAAGCAAGGAGATGAACTGGATGCGTGAATTCACTCGTGGTCCTGACCTGTTTCCCAACGGGGGCTCGAGCAAAACGGTTCCGCCTTACGCGAGTACTCGCCACGCGACTTGCGCCGCTCAAAGGGATACGGCCGCCCTCGGGACCAGTCAAGGTGCGACCAGTGCGTTGAACATCCGTTTTCCGTCACATTCTCCGGCAAAGCTGCGTTTCTCGGCGAATGACGTGCGGACTTCCCACACCGTGTCCTACTCGCGGCGCGTTTTGCACAGCTTGACAACTTCGACGGGTTTCGAAGCGAGAGCCAGCGTTTTCGTCGCAAAGGCCGGGGTAACAGCGCGACCACGAGGGCTATCAGGCGGGTGTGCCGCCATGTTAAACGGCTCGCATGCCGGCGCTGGTTACGACGGGCCCGTCCATCCTGACCTCGTTTGCGTTTGCGGCCTTCATTCTGTTTCTTAGCCTGGCACTCGGGCAGCGGTTGGCGCGCTGGCTGGGGATCGACGAGCACGCGTCGTTTTTCGAGTGGTCGGTGATCACGGCCTGCCTGGGAGCGGGCGCACTGCAACTAATTCCGCTCACGCTCGGGGCGACCAGTACGCTGAGCGTGACATCGATCCGAATCGCCGTCGGTGTGTTCACGTTGCTGCTGTTGCTGGACCTGATCTCGGTGGCACGCCGAGCGTGGCGAGCTCGCCTGCGCTGGCAGAAACCGACTGGGTTGCAGCTTGCGTTTCTCGTGGCGCTGCTACCAGCACTCGGCGTCGCCGCTCTGCTCGCTGCGACGCCGACGATTGATCCGGACGGTCTCGGTTATCACCTGACCGTACCCAAGCTTTGGCTCCAAAGCGGCTCACTGCGGTACTTACCGACCTACCCTTATTCCAACACGCCGATGGGGGTGGAGATGCTCTTCACGATCGCGCTCGCCTGCGTCGGAGATGCGGGCGCGAAGGCGCTGCATTTCACGTTCGGAGTCGTGGGGACCGTCGGCTTGTACCTGGCCGGGAAACGCCTACGCAGCAGCCTACTCGGCGGCGTAGCGGCCGCGCTCTACCTCGTGGGCCCCGTGGCCGTGGTCACGCTCTTTGGTTGCGCCTACCTCGAAGGGGTCACGACTTGCGCCATGAGCGCGGCAACGCTCGCCTGGGTGATCTGGTTTCAAGAGCGCCGCCCGGCGTGGTTGCCGATTGCGTTCTCGCTCGCTGGCATTGGCGTGTCGTTCAAGATCACCGCCGCCCTGTTTCCAATCGCGCTCGGTGCGCTCACACTGGCAACACTTGCCGAGCCCGCGCGCCGCGAGGGAAGGCTGCGACTGAGTCCTTTGCTGCTGCCGTGGCAGGTGTACCCGCTCGCGCTGCTCCCCGTTGCCCCGTGGTTGGTTCGTTCGGCTTGGGTCACGGGCAATCCGTTGTTCCCCATGTTTGCGCGGGTCATCCCGACTCGGGATCTCTCGCCGCTGCTCTCCAAGCAGTTCGACGACTACAATCGCTACATGCTCTGGGCCACGCGCTTCGGAGCGCATTGGAGCCTGGAGCAGCGCAAGTTGATCCTAGCTGCGATCGCCCTCGTCGCTGTCGCCCTCGCGGGTATCGCTTTTACGCGACTTCGTTCGTACATGGCACGTGCGCTCGTGCTGGTGACCGCGGGCACCGTGCTGGCCCAGCTGGCAGCGGTCGGTCTCTATGCTCGCTACTGGATCCCCTCCTTTGCCGTGATGGCGCTGCCTCTCTCGATGTGGTTCGCGGGTCGTGTGCGACTTTCGCAGCGGACAGGTTGGCTGGTGCTCGTGGCGGCAACGCTCGTGGGTTCGCTCTATCAAGCGCGCCAAGGCTTGAACGGCGCGGCGCGCGACGCGACAGGACTGGTTCGCACCGCATTCGGCCTCGAGTCTCAACGCGATTTCTTGCTCCGACACTTGCCGTTGTACCCACTGTACGAACGCGCCAATCAGCTCCCCGCCGATTCGAAGATCCTGCTCTCGACGTATTGTGGTGGCTTCTATTTGGATCGCACCACCTACTGCGCCGAGTCCGTGCAGACCGCGCTGCGGCTCACGGCGTGGGAGCATTTCGACGCCGACGTGACCGAGCTCGGCGCCACGCACGCCCTGGCTCCTTCGGAGCTGCTTTCAGCGGTGCAGGCTGGGCACTTCGCGACACGAACGAACATTGCTCCCGGACAAGGGTCTGTCTCGGAGATCTATCGCGCGCAGCAAAACGAGTTCGTCGGACGTTTACTCGACGAACGGGGAAAGCCGTTGGCCACCGCCTCGGATACCAGCTTGTACGAGCTGGCCCCAAAGCCTCACTGATTCACGCTTTCCGTGCGAAGGTCCAGATCTTGTTCAACACGAAGCCAGACCCCAGCACGATGATCGTGGCGACCGCCTGAGCCACCAGGTAGTGCACGCTCATGGTTTCGGTCATCAATTTGACCACGGCGCCGTTGAGCAGCACACCGAACGCCGCGACGGTGAGAAATCGCGGTAGCGTGACTTTGTGCGATTGCTGGCTCGCGAACGTCAGGTGGTAGTTCAACACGTAGTTCACGAGCGCTCCGACCACAGCGCCCACGAGCGATCCGTTGGTCGGCGAGAGGCCCGCGAGCTCGACGCATGCGCTCAGCGTCGCGAAGTGGAACAGCGTGCCAATCGCGCCCACCGCCGCATATCGGATGAAGGGGGCCGTGATCAGCTCGAGTAACCAATGACGATTGCCCGGCCGCGCGTAAGTCCGGTAAATGATCAACATCTCGCCGAGCGCGCGCACGAAGTCGATCGGGCGTACCTTCGATTCGCCGACGTCGCGCCATTGATCGAGCGGCTGCTCGTAGATGCCTATGAGGCCCGAGCGCTCACGACAGTAGCGAGCGACCAGCTCGACATCGAAGATCCAGCGCGACAAGAAGCGCGTCGCGAACAGCCCTCGGTTGACGTCATTGACGCGAAAAAGCTTCGCGCCGCACTGAGTGTCATACACGGGCAGCGACAGCACGATGCTGGCACCGGTCGCGAACATGCGGCCCAAGTAATGACGACTCGGCTTGCGATCGATTTGACGCCCGAGCAGCCCGACCCGCGTCCCGAACACGACATCGACGCGCTCGAGGCGGTGAAAGACTGCGATGAAAACAGCGATGGCGTCGAGCGGAGTA
>Ga0247766_1000085_pt1 | contig 19158 bp, 18 predicted proteins | sample UWRJL223509R6_FD_179946 | JGI IMG/M metagenome (GOLD analysis project Ga0247766, IMG submission 179946) | Plant litter microbial communities from Arlington Agricultural Research Station in Wisconsin, United States - UWRJ-L223-509R-6 | ecosystem: Environmental > Terrestrial > Plant litter >... | reverse complement strand
TGGCAAGACCACCACGATTGGCAAGCTCGCTACCAAACTTCAAGCCAGCGGCAAGAAGGTCCTACTCGCCGCAGGCGACACATTCCGCGCGGCAGCCGTCCAACAGCTCGTCGTGTGGGGCGATCGCATCGGTTGTGAAGTAGTTCGCGGCAAAGACGGAGCTGATCCGGGCAGTGTCGTGTTCGACGCGATCAAGCGAGCCGAGACATCCGGAGTCGATGTGGTTCTTGCGGACACAGCAGGCCGATTGCACACGAAATCGAACCTAATGGCGGAAATGAAAAAGATCGCCAAGACCGCTGAAAAAGCGCTCGCTGGTGCGCCGCACGAAATATTGCTGGTCATTGATGCGACGAACGGGCAAAACGCTCTCGCTCAGGCAAAGGAATTTCAGGAGGCGCTCCCGCTTACGGGCATCGTGCTGACTAAGCTCGATGGTACTGCCAAAGGGGGCGTGGTGATCGGGATCGCCAACGCGCTACATCTTCCAGTTCGCTTCGTCGGTCTCGGTGAACGACCCGACGACCTCCATGAGTTTGCCCCGGCGGACTTCGTGGAGGCATTACTCGGTCGCGAAGCGGCCGAGTAACGAAATGGAGAGCCTGAGCCTGCAGGAGTGAAGAGCTCCAGTAGGAACGAAATTCATCCCGGGTCAAAAAATTTTAGCTTGTTGATTGTCAGATTTTTAGCGTGATATAGTCCCCCGGCGTTTCCGGTTCGCGGAATTGTTCAATAGTTCCAAGTGGTTGCGGTGTTGGAACCGCGCGCTGACCCAATGCGTCGTATTGCAGGGAAAGCGGAAGAGGCATCGATGAAGTCAAGTCCCATCGGGCTCCTCGTGGCAGTAGCCCTCGGCATAATCCCTGCGCAAAGCTGGGCGCAAGCCAAAGCGGGGGGGAAGGTCACGGTAGCCGGAAAAGCTGCAGCGACTAAAGATAGCGAAGGTGTGATTGACGCCGACGCAAGTGGGAGTGCTGCGGCCGGCACAGATGCCGCTGCCGCGGAGGGCGCTCCCGCCGCTGGCGATACCCCGGCTGAGGGCGAGGAAGGCGGAGAGACGCCAACCGGCTCGGGCCTCGAAGACATCTGTAAGATCGATCCTGCCGCATGTCCCAACCTGGACATGGACAAGGAGGCCGCGCGCCCCTTGAAGGAGCAGATCTTCGCGGTGCAGCAAGCGTACGCGCTTCGCGTTCGCCGCTTCGAGTTGCAGGCGGGTTGGTCCCAGAGCTTGAACGATCAGTTCGTCGGCCACCCTACCCCGAACCTGGCTCTGAACTACTACATCACCAACGTCCTGGCGATCGGCATCAACGGCCAATACTACGCGCCGTTCAACTTGGATAAGGACTTCAACGCGCAGGTTCGGCGCGCCGCACGCGTCGCCGTGCCACTCACTGAGTACCAGTGGGGCGCCGCGCTGAACTTCACCTACGTGCCGGCCTACGGCAAGTTCGCCGGCTTCGGCGACTTCATCTTCCACTACGACGCGTACGTGGTCGGTGGCGTCGGCGCGATGAGCGTCCGGCCAATTCCGGTCATCGACCCGGACAATCGTAACTTCGAGTACCAGACGAAGCTTGCCTTCAACGCGGGTATCGGTCTGCGCATCTTCTTCAACCGCTGGTTCGCGGCTGTTTTGGAGGTGCGTGATTACGTTTTCAACGACAAGCTCGAGAGTCTGACGGTCAGCAAGATCCCCGGTCCCGGACCGAACGGCGCTGGCAATCCAAACACCTGGTACGGTGAGACGAGCCTGACGAACAACGTGCAAGCACAGTTGGGTGCTGCCATCTTCATTCCGTTCTCGTTCGACTATCGGTTGCCGAAGTGATGGGCAAAGGGCGAGGCATGACGACCACGAAACAGAAGACTACGAAGCGGCTAGTGTCCGTGCTGGCTGCTGCACTCGCACTTTTCGCCTTTACCGAGCGCGCCGAGGCACAGCAAATCTTGCTCACTGGCCCGCTCGCGGGCGCGCCCGCGGTGCGTAAGCTCCGTTGGCATCGCAAGGGGCGCTTCGAGGTGGCTCCGGCCATCTCCTTCACCCTGTTGGATGAGTACCAGCGCACGATCTTGATGGGCGCTCGACTCAACTACAACTTCACTGATTGGCTCTCGTTCGGAGCTTGGGGCGCGTTCGGCGCGATCAAAATCCCCACGCATTTGAGCGAGCAGATTCAGGATGTGAATGCTGCCCGGCGACAGGCGGATCCGATGTCGGTGTATCTCCCTCGTCAATTGACGGCGGTGAACCTCGGTCCGGACTTCGAGAAGCAGCTCGGTTCCATGGACTGGGTCGTGGCGCCACAGCTGACCGCGGTTCCGTTCCGCGGAAAGTTGGCGTTGTTCCAGAGCATCTATCTGGACACCGACTTGTACTTCTTCGGCGGCCCGGCCTTCGTCGGTATCAAGGAACGCAAGAACTGCGACCTCGGTGAATGCCCGACCAGCTTCGACATGGCCAGCCGCGTGGCAATCGCGCCGACCTTCGGTCTCGGTTTCACGTTCTACATCAACAAGTGGAGCGCGCTCGGCTTCGAGTGGCGCGGGTTGCCGTTCTCCTGGAACACCAGCGGCTTCGACACGGCCGGTGGCGGGAAAGACAAGAAGTTCCCGGACAACAAGATCACCAACGACGACCGGCAGTTCAACTTCAACCAGATGTTGACGGTCAGCTACAACATCTACCTGCCGTTCCAATACAAGGTCAGCGAGTAACGCGCTCTTCAGGCGCGCACGCAAGAACGCCCCGTCGCAAGCGGGGCGTTTCTGCGTTTGTCTGGCGTTTCTGGGTTTGTTGGGCGCGGCGCAGGCCGCGCCGTCCAGCGCACGATTGGTGACAGCTCGCGAGACGGCGAGCTGTCAGCCCTTCACTACTTTGTCCCCAGACAGGCGGAACCCGGGCGGCAGTGCTTTCTTCAAGCTCTCGCTCAACTCGGGCGGAATCGGCCAGGCACGGTCCACCAATCCTTGCGCAATGCGATTCTGGATGCGGCGAGACTCATCGCTCTCGATGACCGCGACCAGGGCCGGAAGGCTTTGGGGATCGTTGATGGCGAACAGCGTCGTCGCGGAGGTGAAGCGAACCGGCTCGCTCATGTCGCCGAGGAACGGCTCGACGACGACTCGCACTTCTTCCGTTGGGTAGGCCTCGAGTGCTTGGATCAGCTGCACCTTGGGTTCCGCATTGCGCACGTATTCGGTGTCGAACTTTTCGAGCACGTTCAGCAGTTCACGCGCAGCCTGCGCGTCGTCCTTGACTATCGCGCGCAGCACCTTGAGCGGCCAAGTCAGGCTCTCTGCCTTCTGACAGTACTCGCGGATCGGCTCGAGCGCGTCCTCGCCCGCCGCCACGATCCCGCGCATGCACGACTCTTTCTCTTCTTGATCGGTAATCGATGGATCGAGCACCCAGTCGAAGCGCTTGAGCAGCGCGGCCGCCGCTTGAGCCGTGCCCATGCGGCCCAGCTCTTGGATCGCCTCTTGGCGATCGAAGTTCTGCGACAGCTTACTGCCCAGTAAGCGCTCGAGGCGCGCGATCTCTTTTTGTGATGCGCGCGGCGCTTGGTCGCTCTTGTTCTTGCTCAGAAAATCGAAAATTCCCATGGTCCTGATTGCGGTGTGTGAAGGAGCGCTGGGCGCGCGCCGGCTCGTGCATATAGCTCGAAACGACGCTTCGTCCCAGGTCTCCAGCACGCTCCGGCGCGTTTGCGCGCATGAAAAAGGGTCGCCTGGGGCCCGCGGGCCCTCAGGACAGCGGAACGGCGATCAGCACCACGGCGTTGCCGCGTAGCTGAACTTGGTAGCGCACGGGTTTGCCGTGCTTTTGCGAGGTTTCCGCCTCGCTGGCGCGGATCCGACCGACGAATGCCTCGAACGTAATGTGCTCGACCGGTTCGCCAATCTGACGCTTGGCGCCGATGTATTCATCGAACAACCGGCGGTAATACTGGTCAGCGTTTTCTGCGGCCAGCGTCGTCGCAACGTCGGGATCGACGCCACCAGCGACGGACACGGAACTCTCGTCGACCGCGAGCGCTTCTTGGAAGTCACGCGCGCTCGGCCCCTGGGAAGGCCGTCCCTGTTCATCCGTGGTGTCTTCGGCGACCCCCATCATGGCATTGAGCAAGGAATTGATGCGAAATACGAGACCGCCCAATTCGTCGTGTTCGAGCTGGAAGCGGAGCTCGGAATTGCCGTTGATGATCGCCAGCAGGCCGTCCTCGAGTTCGGAGACCGGACCTGAAATGTAGTTGCCGAGCAACGTACCGCCAACGACGACCAACAACACGCCGAGCCCCGAGACCGCGAACACCGGCCACAGCAAACCCGGCACGCTGTCGACCAACGACGCGGGAACCGCAGCGATGATCACCCCTCGTGTCTCTCCAGCGTAGCCGTCGAGCGGCACGGCACCGAACAAATTGCCCGCGCCAACGAGGTCCACCGTTACGACGCCGCCCGAGCCGACGGCTTGCTTCGTCGCCGCGGTGATGTTCGCTTGATTCGCAGATGCGACGACGGACGCCGGCGCTGCGCTATCGGCGACGATTTCGACGTTCTCCGATACGGCGGCCAACAGCAGCGTGTGACCGCTGGTCAGATCACTCGTGCGTGTCAGGCGCTCGTCGTTGAGTGGAGTACCGACCACCAACGCACCGAGCACGGCACCATTGTCGCCGCGCAGTGGCGCGTAGCTCGCGAGCATCTGCTCTTGGCGCTTGTGGTTGATCCAGAGCGCGCTAGCGGTGCGACCTGTCTTCAACGTCTCGGCCAAGGACGGATACGCCGCTGCGACGTTCTCCCCGCGCATCAGCGCGGAACCATTGCGTCCGACTGCGACGCCTTGGGCGTCGACGATCAGCACCAACGAGGGGGCCATCTTCGCAAACAGTGGTTCGCTCACGGCGGCGTCGCGCAAGCGATTTGCCTCGGCCGTGGCGGCTTCACTGCGGGCGTCGGCGGTACCGCCGGCCAGCGTGGCGTGCACCGAAGGAGCGCTCGCGTTGCTCTCCAACCAGCGCTCCATGCGTAACGCGTCGAGCGCAAGTTGGGCGTTCGCCGCGCGCAAGGCCTGGGCGACTTCTCGTTTGCGTTCGGACTGATTAGTGAGCACGTCGTTCAGCGACGTGGCCAAGAGCACGTACGTCAACAGGCCGACGACAACGACGATACCGGCGTTTACAATGATGATCTTCCAACGCATCCTGGTAGCCCCTTTGGCTCGAACCCCGTTGTTTCCGAGGTTTGGCCACGCTCCTACGAAAACGCCCAGCGGCGCTTTGGGGTCGACCGTACTACCTCTCCGGGCAGAGCTAAAGTCCGGCTCGCGCTAAAGTCTGGCTGCGCAAGGGACGGAGTACGTTAGTGTGTGTGCGGCCCGCGCTCGCGCATGAGATCTTCAGCGGGCGCCGGGCTCACGGACCGGAAGGAAAAACGAGGCAATGCAAAAGACCTTGGTACTCGTTGACGATCCGCTGTTCTGTGAGCACATCGCCCCTGCCGGCCATCCCGAACGTCCGGAACGCCTACATGCGGCAAGAGCCGCCATCGCGCGCACCGACTTCGACTTGCGCCGAACGGATGTCGCCACACGCAGCGCGTCGACTGACGAGCTACTGCGCGTCCACGACGAGGCGTACATCCGGGCACTGGGCCAGGCGGCCGGCCAGACTGGCTATTTCGACGAGGATACTTTTTACAGCCCACAGTCCGTGGCGGCTGCGCGCGCGGGTGCGGGTGCAGCGATCGTCGTCACCGACGCGCTGCTCGATCGCCAGGCTGATTTCGGCCTGGCTTTGCTGCGTCCACCTGGACATCACGCGCGGCCCTCGAGCGCGATGGGTTTCTGCCTACTCAACAATGTCGCGGTCGCAGCCGCGCATGCCCGCGCGCGCGGTTGCGATCGCGTCGCGATCGTCGACTTCGACGTCCACCACGGCAACGGCACTCAAGAGATCTTCTACGACGATCCTTCGGTACTGTTCATTTCACTCCATCAATCGCCGCTCTATCCGGGCAGCGGCGGAACGACCGAGCGAGGCACTCGTGACGGGCGTGGCTACACGCTCAATGTCCCGCTCTCCCCCGGCGCCGGCGACGCCGTATACGCCGCTGCCATCGAACGCCTGGTCGCGCCGGTGCTCGAACAGTATCGACCCGAATTGTTGCTGTTCAGCGCGGGCTTCGACGCGCACCGTCGCGATCCGCTCGCGCAGATGGATCTCACGGATGCTGGCTTTCAAGCCATCGTCCAGCGAACGCTGGGCGCGCTCGCCCCTGGAGTTCCGGTCGGGCTGACGCTCGAAGGCGGCTACGACCTCGGCGGCCTGGGAAGCTCCCTGGGCGCAGTCCTCACCGGACTGGGCGAAGGACCGAGCCGCCACCTGCCCTCGCAACCGTTGTGGCAAGCCCACGAGCGGGACTTGAGCGCCGCGGCAGCAGCCGCAGCGGAACTTTGGAAGCTCGACTGAGCATTTTTGTGCGCGACTTGGGTTGCTGAATCCCCCCGAGGTGAGCTAAGTACCCGCCTGCGTTGGCGGTCGCAAGACCGTCGGCCACCGTCACTACGGTGGGTATAGCTCAGTGGTAGAGCACTGGATTGTGGCTCCGGTTGTCGCGGGTTCGATCCCCGTTACTCACCCCACCAGAGGCTGATTCGAAGAAAACGAGTCAGCCTCTTTTTTTTGCGGCACGCGCCAGCACTCCACCAGTGCGCCATTTTTCTAGCAACTGGTCGGGCTCGCAGAAAGGGCGCCGTTCTTCAATTGTCGGGTATGATGAGTTTTCGGAGGAATGCTTTCAATGATGAACGGTTGCCCGCGATGGTCGGTTTTGGCGCTTCCCTTGCTTGCTGCATTGGGCTGCAGTGACCCTGTACCCCGGCCTGCGCAGGGAAATCTAACGCTGAGCATTCAACCACCGACGGGCACTGGGAACTGCCCTGTCCCCGGAACGACGTACGTCATCGGCAACCCGAAAGGGCCGAACAAAGAACCCCCGAGCCCGAGCCCGGGAGATCGTTTGATCGACGGCGAGCACGGCGCAACGATCAAATGCTCGGTGCAAGGCAGCTCCACCTTCACGTTCTCCGGTACCATCAAGGGCATCACCAACACGACACCGAGCTCCAAGGTCTCGTTCCAGATCTTGAGCGGCTCGGTCAACATGGACCAGATGACCGGTACGGCGACGGTGGCCGTGAACACCAACGAACTCGCCGGCAACTTCACGAGCCCGACCGGGGATTGCAAGGTTTCAGTCGTCGGTCCCAACGTCAAAGGCGGCAGCATTTGGGCGAGCATCACCTGTCCGAACATTTCCGACCCGACGTCACCCGGTAAGGCGTGCAAGGTCGGCGACACGACCACGTTCGTACTCGAGAACTGCGAAGGCTCTTGAAGTCGGCGCGCTGCGCTCGCTGAGCGAAGCCAAAATGAAAAAACGCGAACTCGACGAGTTCGCGTTTTTTCGTTTTGTGGCTCCGCTTCAGCCTTTGGGCGCTGGCTTCGGACTGACCGCGCCCGCAGGCGGCGTATCCGCGGTGCCATCGGGTAGCGAGCCTTGCGGGCCGCGGGCTGCGGTGCCGGGCGTGGGCATGGTATCGGACAAGCTCGGGCCGTCTTCCGCGCCGGCGTCGATGCGCACCACGACGGCGGTAATGTTGTCCTCGCCACCGTGCTCGTTGGCCAGAGCAATCAGCTTGCGACAGACGTCCGGCAGCTCCGGCGAGGATTGCACGAGGGCGAGGATCTCGTCGTCCTCGATCATACCGCTCAAGCCGTCGGAGCAGAGAATGTAGGAGTCCCCCACCTGCGCGTCGTCGGCTTGCAGATCGACGGCGACATGCTCTTGCATGCCCAGCGCGCGAGTGATCACGTTCTTCGGCAATTCGCTGCGCTGCTCTTCGGTCAGCTCGGGCATCGCCAAGAGGTAATCATTGACCAGCGAGTGATCGCGGGTCATCTGCTTGATCTGACCAGCGCGCACCCGGTACGCGCGACTGTCGCCGACGTGACCGATATACATCTTCTTCTTGCGCGAGCTGAACAGACAGCCGACGACCGTCGTGCCCATGCCGTGGAACTCGCGAGAGCGCGCAGAGCGATCGACGATCTGGCGATTGGCGATTCGGATCCCCGTCAGCAGCCGGTTCTCCTCTTCCGACAAGCGCGCGTCGAAATGGAAGGGCCAGGTAAAGTCCTCCGTCGCCGTCGCGCGAAAGAAGTCGACGATGGCTTCGGTCGCGAGCTTGCTGGCGACGTCACCGGCACGGTGGCCACCCATGCCGTCGGCCACGATGTACAGCGTGTGATCTTCGAGGATGGCAAAGCTATCCTCGTTGTGATCGCGTTGCAGACCTACGTCGGTGACGCCTGCTGCTACGGCACGCACGGATAACTTCCCTGAATCGTTGATCGATTAGCCATGCGGGCCAGACCCTCGTTGAGAGCAACCCGCAAGCTTTCATGGCCTCCCGGGTGTGTCAAGTTGGGGGCTCTCGCTTCCGCCGGCCGCGCGGCTCGTGATGCCTTGGATCGCTCGTTCCCGTTCCGCCCGTTCTGCCCGGTCAAATGGCTAGAATCTCTTTTTCTTTGGCTTGAATGATGTGATCGATGGCCTGCCCGGCCTCCTGCATGATCTCTTCGACCTTCTTTTTGGCCCGTTCGACCTCGTCTTCGCTGGCGCCGCCGCCGTCCTTCACCTCGGCCAACATATCGAGCGCTTCGTGGCGCGCTTTGCGCACACTCACTTTGCACTCCTCGCCATCCTTCTTGGCGATCTTCACCAGGTCCTTGCGGCGCTCTTCACTGAGCGGCGGGATCGGAATGCGAATCAGGTCCCCGTCGACCTGCGGGTTCAGGCCCAAATCCGACTCGCGCAGCGCCTTCTCCGTGGCCTTCACTTGGGACTTATCCCAAGGTTTGACCGTGAGCAGGCGCGGTTCGGGCACGCTGACCGTGGCCATTTGGCCGATTGGCGTGGTCTGCCCGTAGTAGTCGACGCGGATCGAATCGAGCATCGAAGGATGCGCACGGCCGGTGCGAAGCTTGGCGGTCTCGCGGCGTAGGGCTTCCTTCGACTTCTCGATTGCCTGCCGCAGTTCGTTCAAAACATCGTCGATCATCTGCGTACCTTTGATGGAGCGGAGCGGTCTCTATATCACCAGCGGGAAACTCGGGCGAGGGGATCGGACGCTGTTGGTCGCCTGCGATTCTCTGAAGCGGGGAGCGCGGCGTCAGCGCAACTCAGGGGCGCTTCTTTTTGGGTGCGGCGCGATGAACGGCCGGAGGTTTACCGGCGTCCTGGGCCGCCGAGCCGGCATCCGGAGGCCAAAACTGCTTCTCGGCCTCACGCAACTTGCGTTGATTCTCGGCCTCGACCACCGCGGCCGCGCTGGCGGTCGCGTTGCGCACGGCTTCATCGGCCTCGCGAGTGCGTTTGAACACGAACAACCCGAGCGCGCCGAGCATCAACGACGCCCCCACGAGCAGGCCGGCCAACAACCGACCGCGACTGGAGGGCTGCGGCTCGAGGTCGCCCAGATCGACGACGCTCGGTGCCATCGGGCGAATCTCGTACAACACCTGCTCGCGCTGGGCGCGTGCCCACTCATCGAGCCGCACCAACGCGTCAGAAAGTTCGACCACCGACGCGAAGCGACGTTTGGGATCGCGCGAACAAGCGCGCTCGAACCAAGCATCGAACGCCTTGGGCAGCGAGGGTTGGATCTGAGATGGCACGGGCAGCGGCGCAGCGCACACCTTCAGCACTACATCGCCGATGGCATCTCCCTCGAAAGGCACGCGACCGCACGCCGCGGAGAACGCACATGCACCCAAGGACCAAATATCCGAAGCCGCGCTCACCGGCGCGCTAGCGGTGAGCGCCTCGGGACTCATGTAGTGCGGCGTACCCAGTACCATTCCTGCTTGGGTCGAGGAAGCACCACCTGCGGCCTCCTCGTGCACCATCTTGGCGATGCCAAAGTCCAGCAGTTTCACGGAGTATCCGCGCGTTCCTGCCTCGCCATCGCGAGCCAGGAAAATATTGTCCGGTTTCAGATCGCGGTGCACGATCCCAGCTTGGTGCGCGGCGTGCAGCGCTCGTGAGGCTTGCTGCACAATCTCCGCTACTTCATGCAGAGGCAATTTGCCGCGCCTTGTGATCGACTGCTCGAGCGATTCGCCCTCGAGGTACTCCATCACGATGTAGGGCTGACCCGCCTCGACGCCGTGATCATAGACCGCAACCGCGTGGCGGCTCTTGATGCGCGCCGCCGCTTTGGCCTCCGTGTCGAAACGCCTCAATGCCTCCGCACTTCCAGCCAACTTCGGGTGCACGAATTTGATCGCCACGAGTTGGTCGAGACTCGCGTGGCGACCGGCCCACACCGTGCCCATGCCACCCTGGCCGATCAAGCGCTCGACCAGGTATCTACCGGCGATCGTTTTGCCCTGGAGGTCGGGCGGGGGCGAAGTGGTCATCGGCTGATTCGTGGCTGGAGGCAGAGGCGTGACTGAGCAGCTTAGCAAAGCTTCCGGCCAGTTCGGAATTTCCGAGCAAAGGAGGCTAGAGTCAGGCAAGACTGGCCGGTCAAAACGAGTATTGTCATGAAATTTCGCGTCGTCAGCTGGAACATTCACAAGGGCATCGGGGGGGCAGACCGGCGCTACCGGCTCGAGCGGATCATCGAGGTGCTCACGCACCTCGCTCCGGACGTCGCCTTACTTCAAGAAGTCGCGGAAGACATGCCGCGCTCGCGCTTTCACGACCAGCCCTCGGCGCTCGCCGAGGCGCTCGAGATCAAGCACCTCGCGTTCGGCCCTGAACATCGCTTTCGCATGGGTGGGTACGGCAACGCGATCTTGAGTCGTTGGCCGCTCACCGACATCAGCCGCGTCGATCTGACCATCGGCACGCGCAAGAAGCGCGGCGCGCTGACGGCCCGTGCGCACGTACACGGGCTCGGCCACGAACGCAGCTTGGTTTTGGTCAACATGCACCTCGGCCTGGTAGGCTCGGAACGCGGTCTGCAACTGGAACGTTTCCTGGCATCGCATCCATTCGCGCATTTGCAGAAACGCACCCCGATCGTGCTGGGCGGCGACTTGAATGACGTTTGGGGTTCGCTCGGGCCGCGCTACTTGCAGCCCGCCGGTTTCGGCCGTTGCGGTCACTTGCTGAACACTTTCCCGGCATACCTCCCCGTGCGTCCGCTAGACGGCGTATTCGTGCGCGGCGATCTCGAGGCACATGGCATCAGCGTGCCCAAAACCAAGGTCGCGAAGCAAGCTTCCGATCACCTGCCGTTGGTCGCTGATTTGAATTTGGTGGGGCTGGAAGGGTAGCCAACCTACCCCGCCATGCCCTGGCTTCAGCCGCCCATGGTAGCCTCGCGCCGCCATGGCGAAATCTACTGAACTCACGCAGAGCCCGGAGTGGCGAGCGCTCGCGGCGCACTACCAGGCAACTCACGACACCGAGATGCGCGAATTGTTCGCGAAGGACCCAGCGCGCGCGGAACGCTTTCGCGTGGAAGCGCTCGGAATCTACCTCGACTACTCGAAGAACCGCATCACGGACGAGACCGTGAAGGCCCTCTTGGCGCTCGCCGAAAGCGCAGGGCTGCGCGCCAAGATCGACGCCATGTTCGCGGGCGAGAAGATCAACACCACGGAGGGACGCGCGGTGCTGCACACCGCGTTGCGCGCACCCTCCGGTGCGTCGATCATCGTCGACGGCAAGAACGTCGTCCCAGAAGTACACGCAGTGCTCGGCAAGATGGCAGAATTTTCCGAACGCGTGCGCAGTGGCGCGTGGAAGGGGCACACCGGAAAGGCCATCAAGAACATCGTCAATATCGGGATTGGCGGCTCGGATCTGGGACCGTTCATGGCAACCGAGGCGCTGCGCCACTACAGCGCCCGTCACCTCACCTTCCGCTTCGTGTCCAACGTCGACGCGACCGACTTTGCCGAGGCCACGCACGACCTCGATCCGGAAGAGACGCTGTTCATCGTCTGTTCCAAGACCTTCACTACGCAGGAGACGCTCGGCAACGCCAAGACCGCTCGTGACTTCCTAGTCGCCAAGCTGAAGGACCCGGCGTCGGTCAAGAAGCACTTCGTCGCGGTGTCCACGAACGCAGAAGAGGTCGCAAAGTTCGGCATCGATACCGCCAATATGTTCGGCTTCTGGGATTGGGTCGGTGGGCGCTACTCCTACGATTCGGCGGTAGGTCTGTCGCTGATGCTGGCCATTGGTGGCGAAGCCTTCAACGACATGCTTTCGGGCTTTCACGCTATGGACGAGCACTTCCGCACTGCGCCGTTTGCAGAGAACATGCCGGTGCTGCTGGCGGTCCTCGGCGTTTGGTACAACAACTTCTACGGCGCGGAGACGTTTGCGGTCTTGCCCTACGACCAGTATTTGGCTCGCTTCAGCGCCTATCTGCAGCAGCTGGACATGGAATCCAACGGCAAGCGCGTCACCCTTCAGGGTGAATCGGTCGACTACCAGACGGGCCCCATCTTGTGGGGGCAGCCCGGCACCAACGGGCAGCACGCTTTCTACCAGCTGATCCACCAGGGCACGAAGCTAGTGCCTTGTGACTTCATCGGCTTCATTCACAGCTTGAACCCGATAGGCTCGCACCACGATCTGTTGATGGCCAATTTCTTCGCTCAAACCGAGGCGCTCGCGTTCGGCAAGACCAGTGAAGAAGTCGCAAAAGAAGGCGTGCTCCCCGCGTTGATCACGCACAAGACTTTCCCCGGCAATCGTCCCACCAATACCATCCTGTGCGACCGCCTCACGCCCAGCATGCTGGGTAAGCTGGTCGCCCTGTATGAACACAAAGTGTTCGTACAAGGCGTGATCTGGCAAATCAATTCGTTCGATCAGTGGGGTGTGGAGCTCGGTAAGGTCCTGGCCAAGCGCATCGGCAGCGAGCTTTCTTCCAAGAGCGAGCCCGCGCTCGCGCACGACTCTTCGACCAACGCATTGATCAAACGCTATCGCGCGGCCCGCGCTTAGCCGGCGAGTTCTTCGACGATCCGTGCGGCAAGCTCGGCGCCCTTCGCCGGGTCGAGTTTGCCAGCAGGCCAAACGACACCCAAGCCGGACTTCTCGTCCGGCTTGGGGATGATGTGAAAATGCACGTGAGGAACGGCCTGATGCGCCAGGCTCTCGTTGTTCTCGAGCACGTTGAAGGCGTTCGCACCGGTGATGCGCTTGAGCGCGCGACACAGCCGCGGGAGCACCCGACCGATCGCCGCAGCCGATTCGTCCGAGAGCAGATCGAGGGTCTTCACGCTCTCCTTGGGGATCACTAGCGCGTGTCCGAAGCTCAACGGCGCAATGTCGAGAAACGCGAGTACCCGCTCGTCCTCGTACAGCTTGTGACAAGGAATTTCGCCTCGTATGATCTTGTCGAAGATGGTCTCGGCCATGCCTCGATCACTAGCACGCTCGCGTATGGTGCAAGCTAATCCGCCATGAGTCAGAGTTGAATCGCCGCCATGTTGAAAGCAAGTAGCGTGCTCGGAAACAGCCAACGCCTCGACGGTGGCGCAATGTTCGGCAATGCGCCGCGCGCGCTCTGGAGCCGCTGGGCCAAACCGGACGAAGCGGGCCGCATCGCCCTCGCCTGCCGCGCACTATTGGTCGAAGACGCTTCGCGTCGCGTGCTGTTCGAGACCGGCATCGGCGCGTTCTTTGCGCCCGAGCTGCGCGAACGCTACGGTGTGGTGGAAGCAGAGCACGTGCTCCTCGAATCGTTGGCAGAGCTCGGGGTGAGCGATCGCGAAATCGACGTGGTCGTCCTCAGCCATTTGCACTTCGATCATGCGGGCGGGCTGCTCGCGCCGTTTCGCGCAGGCACGGCATTGGAGCTGCTCTTTCCGCGCGCCCAATTCGTGGTCGGGAGAACGGCCTTCGAACGCGCGGAGCGGCCACACCTGCGCGACCGCGCCTCGTACATTCCGGAGCTCCCCGAGTTGCTGCGTCGCTCCGGGCGCTTGCACTTGGTCGAGCCAGCGAGCGACGTCACGAGCCTGCTCGGCACTCGAATCGCATTCACGGAAACGCTCGGTCACACGCCAGGCATGATCCACGCGCGCGTGGCCGGTGATCGCGCACGGCTGTTCTTTGCAGCGGATCTGGTGCCGGGGCGTGCCTGGGTGCACTTACCGATCACGATGGGCTACGACCGCTACCCCGAGCACTTGATCGACGAAAAAGCCGAACTTTTCAGCGAGCTCGTGAAGCGCGAAGAGTACTTGTTCTTCACGCACGACCCGGACGTGGCTGCGGCCCGCCTACGTGAGCAGGCAGGCCGCTATCAGCCGAGCGATGAACTGGGCGCATTTCGAGGTTGGGACCTCGACGGCGAACGCTCACCGGCGACGGTTGCGGCGTCGGCCTAGCACGAGCAAACCCAGTAGCAACGAGAGCAACGGCTTGGAATTTTGGGTGTGAGTGCTGACTGCACAACCACCCGTGTCGTCGCTACTGCCACCGGTTGGCGCGCCGGTTTGGCCGCCGACGGTGCCAGCCCCCACGCTACCCGCGCTCGCTGGAGAGCCGCCGATCGCGGCGCTGCCGCCGGTGCCACCAGTGCCGCCGCCGCTGATGCCGATCGCAGCGCTGCCACCGGAGCCCGGCGTAGTACCACCGGCACCACCGCCCGCAACGGAGCTCACGCCAGCGGTGCCACCGGACGCGCCAGTGGTTCCGCCAGCACCCGCCGTGCTGCTCGCGCCACCGCTCGAGCCGCCGCCAGCGCCGCTACCAGCCGTCGGATCGAAGACTGGTTTGCTCGGGTCCGCGGTGATCTTCAGATCAGCGCAGTGGTGGTAGAAGAAGCCTTCTTTGGGTCCGTTCGAGCCATGGTTCGCCATGAACTCGATCACCTGCAGCGTGCATTTGTCGCAGTTCACGTTCGGCAGCGTGATCTCGCCGGAGAACATCGCGCCGCTCGTGTGTGGGAATAAGTTGTCCGCGAGCACGGGGAACACCGGGTTCGTTTGGTAGTCGGCGGTCGCCGACGTGCCAGTGCTGTTTGGCGGCAGGATCGTACCGCTCTTGTCCTTGACCACGTTGTCCAACGGCAACTCGCTGCGCGACTTGAGCGATAGTGCGACGCGGTAGAATCCCGGGTGAGAGACGAACTCGTTGACACTCAGCGTCAGCTTGCTGCCACCCACTACTGGCGTGACGACGTTCGAGGCCATGTCCGTTGGGCCACACGGAGGGTCACCCTTGCCACCGTTCGTCGACTTCGACGCGGGAGGTGGGGCGAGGATCGTGAAATGGGCCTGGGCAGTCGCCGGCAGTGCGAGCAGCGAAGCGGCGAAGACCAGAACGGATGAGCGCATCGAAAACCTCCAAGAGAGCAAGCTCTGCAAACTCTAGCTAGATCCACGGCCGCGCCAATCGTCGCTGGCTGTCCCAAGCGACGATTGTTGACTCGCGTGCGGGCTCGCACAGCAATAGCAGCGTCTTTTTTTGCTCAGCCGGTTTTTTGACCCATTGCGCTGGGTGCGTGATCACGCGCCCAACGCGGCGCTCACGATCTTTCGGGCTTCGTCCAGGATCACGTCCAGGTGAGCCGGGCCTTTGAAGCTCTCCGCGTAGATCTTGTAGACGTTCTCGGTGCCGGACGGGCGCGCCGCAAACCAGCCGTTTTCGGTGACGACTTTCAGGCCGCCAATGGCCGCGTCATTGGCGGGTGCGCGCGTGAGCTTGCGCAGGATCGGCTCGCCGGCGAGTTCGTTCGCGCTGACCGACTCCGGCGACAGCTTCTTGAGCAACGACTTTTGCGCGGGCGTCGCGGCTTGGTCGACGCGCGTGTAGTACGGGGTTCCAAATTCACCGGCGAGCTCCAGGTAGTGCTGCCCTGGGTCTTTGCCGGTGACCGCGGTGATCTCGGCGGCGAGCAAGTTGAGGATGATGCCGTCTTTGTCGGTCGTCCATGCGCCGCCGTTCTTGCGCAAAAAGCTGGCGCCCGCGCTCTCTTCGCCACCGAAGCCGAACGAGCCGTCGACTAGTCCGTCGACGAACCACTTGAAACCGACCGGCACTTCTTTCAGTGGCCGCCCGATCGACTTCACCACGCGATCGATCAGTGAACTGCTGACCAAGGTCTTACCCACGGCCGCGCTGGAAGACCAATCAGGACGATGCGTAAACAGGTAGCGAATCGCCACCGCGAGATAGTGATTCGGGTTCATCAAGCCCGCCGAAGGCGTGACGATGCCGTGGCGGTCGGAATCCGGATCATTGCCGAAGGCAATGTCGTATTTGTCCTTCAGGCCCACGAGCTTGGCCATCGCATAGGGGCTCGAGCAATCCATGCGAATTTTCCCGTCGTGATCGACGGTCATGAAAGCAAACCGCGGATCGACCGTCGGATTCACCACACTGATGTCGAGCCCGTAGTGTTCGGCGATGCGCGACCAATACGCGATGCTCGCTCCACCGAGCGGATCTGCCCCCAGGCGCAGCTTGGCAGTGCGGATCGCGTCCAGGTCGATCACGTTTCGCAAATCGGCCACGTACGCCGCGGCAAAATCCTGCTCGTGCGTGGTGCTCGCGCGCTTGGCTGCGTCGTAGCCCAAGCGCTTCACGCCGGCGTTGTTTTCACGCAGCAACGCATTGGCGCGGTCCTGGACCCAACCGGTCACGTCCGTGTCGGCCGGTCCCCCGTGCGGAGGATTGTATTTGAAACCGCCGTCGCGCGGCGGATTGTGCGAGGGCGTGATGACGATGCCGTCGGCGAGCCTCGCCGGACGGCTAGCGTTGAACGCCAAGATCGCGTGCGAGATCCCCGGCGTCGCCGTGTAGCCGCCACCCGCTTGCAGAATCGTCTCGACGCCGTTTGCGGCCAGGACCTCGAGCGCACTGCGCTCCGCCGGCTCCGAGGCGGCGTGCGTGTCGCGACCCATGTACAAGGGGCCGCTGATGCCTTGCGCCGCGCGGTACTCACAGATGGCCTGCGTGGTGGCTAGTATGTGGGCTTCGTTGAAGCTGCCGTCTTCCGCAGAGCCACGATGCCCGCTGGTGCCGAAGCTCACTAACTGCTCAGGGTTATCAACGTCCGGACGCAGCGAATAGTACGCGGCAACCAGCTTTTCTGGATCGATGAGAATGTCGGCGGGCGCTGGTTTTCCAGCCAAGGGGTGAACGGCCATCGCCCGGCAGAGTGCCTCGACTAGCGCAACTTTGGAAGCAGGGCCGCACGTTCAGGCTCGCGAAAAGCCCGGTGCGACCCCGACTCCGCGCTGGCACGCTCGCGAAACGAGCGCCCCGTCCGACGTTCTCAGGAACTCTGTACTTCGATCCGACGGGGACGAAATGCGGCGCTCTTCGCCAGGTGCACCCGCAGAACGCCGTTGTTGTATTCTGCCTTCACGCGCTCCGGATCGATGCGTTCGTCGATGCGGAAGGTGCGAGTGTAGACGACCGGCTTTTCCGCGCTGCCCTGGACTTTGGCCTCGATACGAAACTCGGGCAGGTCGACGTGTACGCCGATATCGTTCGGATCGAGCCCCGGCACATCGGCAACGACCAACAACTCGGCATCATTTTCGAAGATATCGACGTTAGGCGTCAATTCACGCGCTGGGCGGGTTTTCTCTTGGCTTTGGCTGTGCATGATCCCTTCTCCTTGCTTTCTAGATGAACTGCTCTGGGCTCAGGCCGTGGCAGAAACGGTGACTCGCTTGGGTTGCGCTTCTGCAGCCTTCGGTAGGGTGAGCGTGAGCACGCCCTGCTTGAGTGACGCTTGGACCTTCTCCGGGTCGACGCGGGTGGGCAGCTCGTAGCTCTGTGTGAACGAGAAACTCTGGCGCTCACGGCGATGGGCTGCATAGCCTTCCGGCGACTCCACCTTGCGTTCGGCTTTTACGGTCAGCGCGTTGGCAGTCACGCTGATGTCGATGTCTTTCTCGCTCAACCCGGGCAACTCGGCGCGAAGCGTCAGCGCCTCGCCGGTGTCGGCGAACGTCACCCCCGGGGTGCTGGGCGGCGCGAATGAAGGCCCGCGGTCCAGGTCGCCAAACAGGCGATCCAGCTCACGTCGGAGCGACGACACAGGTAAGCCGCGGGACGCACGAAATGTCGGAAAACCACTGCGATCATTGAAACGAACGAGCATGACCAATCCTCCTTTGAAACGGACGACAATCTGGTCCCGGGCGGGGGAGCACCCACCAGCAGTGACTGAAAGGAGCCAGCTGCGGCGAACCGTGCTTTCTGCCGGGAACGAAAGGAAGTTGTCCATCGTGCCCGCGGCTGACAAGGACCCGCGCTCAAAAAAATCAGGGGCTGGCTGCCCTGCCCGTCTCAATCCCTTTGGGGTTCGGGTGGGAGACCCCGTAAAGTCGGCCTCCCCGAAAGGAACCCCGGACCATGCCCATCTTGAGTGAAGGCGACAACGCCCCGAATTTCAGCCTGCAGACTGACCAAGGCACGACCGTGAGCCTATCGGCCCTACAGGACAAGCCGCTGGTGCTGTTCTTCTATCCCAAGGACGACACGCCGGGTTGCACCATCGAGTGCAAGGAGTTCCGCGACGCACGCGCCGACTTCCAGAGTAAGGCCCACGTCTACGGCATCAGCCCGGACGACGTGGCCAGTCACCAAGCCTTCCGCGACAAATATACGCTCAACTTTCCGCTGCTCTCCGACCCCGGGCACACGGTCGCCAGCCAGTTCGGCGTTTGGGGCCCGAAAAAGAACGGTAGCGAGGGCATTCACCGCACCACGTTCGTGATCCGCGGAGGCAAAATCACCCACGTGTTCAACGAAGTAAAACCCGAAGGCCACGCCGCACAAGTGCTAGCCACGCTCTAAGCACATGCCCAGACCGCTCAATCCCGCGTTAGCGCCGAGCGGAGTCACACGACGCTGCCCACAAACCCAGGTGCGCGCGAAGCGCACCACGCTCAATCCCGCACCGAGCGGAGTCACACGACGCTGCCCACAAACCCAGGTGCGCGCGAAGCGCACCACGCTTCGCGCATGCCCCCACCGGTCACCCCCGAGCGGAGTCACACGACGCTGCCCACAAACTCAGGTGCGCGCGAAGCGCCGCACGCTTCGCGCCGGGCGCGCGGAAGGCAGCTCAGCCGAATGCCCGGAAATACGTCG
>Ga0247766_1000084_pt1 | contig 19257 bp, 18 predicted proteins | sample UWRJL223509R6_FD_179946 | JGI IMG/M metagenome (GOLD analysis project Ga0247766, IMG submission 179946) | Plant litter microbial communities from Arlington Agricultural Research Station in Wisconsin, United States - UWRJ-L223-509R-6 | ecosystem: Environmental > Terrestrial > Plant litter >... | reverse complement strand
CGGCACTGGTGGGCGCATTGCTGGCCACGCTGAACTTGGTGCCCGTCGCGCTCGCTCCGCTGTTTGCCCTTGCTGGCACGCTCGCCGCCCTGCTCCGGGCCCGCCTCTGACAGCCTCCTCGGCGAGGGCTCGACCATGAGGCCGGTCGCGGCGGTTGCGCGCGCGCCGCGGAACTCGAACGCAAGTGCCGGATTTAGCTGGTATTCCGTGTAGTGCGGGCTGCCCTTGACCGCCCGCGCCGAGGGGGGGACAGTTGCGCGGTGAAAAGCGGGGAAACCCATAGCCCGCACGGCGGAAAGAAACTGAAGGCGCCAGACACCGAGCGGCTTCGCGCGGACCTCGAGGCGTACATGACGCGTCGCGGCCTACGTTCGACGGAGCAGCGCCGCGTCATCATCGACACTTTCTTCGGCGCGACCGAACACATCACCATCGACACCTTGCTGCGTGAAGTGCGAGCGGTCGATGCGCGCGTCGGTTACGCCACCGTCTACCGCACGATGAAGCTCTTGACCGAGAGCGGCGTGGTGCAGGAGCACAAGTTCGGTGATGGCTTCACGCGCTACGAACTCTCGGACGACGCCGCACACCATGATCATTTGATCTGCATGGAGTGTGGAAAAATCACCGAGTTCGAAGAAGACGCGATCGAGGAGCTGCAAGCGAAGATCGCCAAACGGCACGGCTTTCTGGTGCGCGCGCACAAGCACGAGATGTACGGCGCTTGCTCGGACTGCCAGGGCAAAGCACGCGTCGGGCGGCGCTAACGCGCGGCCAGGGGCGCCTGGCTACAGCTGCATGACCCGGCGGTCGGTCACGATCAGCTGACTTGCGACGTCACCGCTAGTGACTGGAAGCTCGCCCAGCAGCTGAAAATCGAACACGACCACGAGTGCCTGCGCAGGCGGACAAAAATCCGGAATCGTGGCGTCGTAAAAGCCGCTGCCGTAGCCGAGCCGATGACCGTCCGCCGAAACGGCCAATGCGGGCACGACCAGGAGTTCGATTTGACCTCGTTCGGCGCGCGGCGCGTCAGGCGGTGGCTCGAAGAAGCGCTGGCCGCGTTCAGCCAACTCGGATTCATCTTGCACCTGCGCGAAGCCGGTGCGAAAGCCGCTTGCCGTCGGCTCCAAGAACGGGAAATACGCGCGCTTGTCGGCGGCCAATGCAGCAGCCAGCAATGGCCGCACGTCGATCTCATGGCGCTCGAGCATGGGCCAGAACAAGCCGACGCTGCGCGCCGCCGCGAATTGCGGCAGCGAAAGTACACTCGAGACGATACGCGCGGAGGCCTGCGCTAGTACGGCTTCAGGGTGCGCCGAGCGCAAGCCGCGCATCCGCATGCGAAGCTGCTTTTTCGCGCGGTATTTGAGATCAGCCAGCGTCTCGGCGTCGAACAGGTCCACGTCGCGATCCTTAGCAGAAGCGGTAGCGAGATGCGGGGCAACTTTGCCGACCGACTCGCCGGGCGCAGCCAGGGCGTCGAACGCGCATCAGGCGGTGCGTGACGCGCGAATTGCGATAGGCTGCGCCAGAGTGAAGGTCGGTTTCGTGATCCCCGCTTACCAAGCGGAAAAAAGCGTCGTCAGTGTAGTCCGCGGGTTATTCGATTCGCTCACGGAGCAAGATTCCGAGCCGCTCGTGCTGGTCGTCGACGACGGTTCGACGGATGGCACGAGCGAGGCTTCGCTCAGTGCCGGCGCGCGGGTCGTTCGTCACGCGCGCAACCTGGGCAAGGGTCGCGCGCTGCGAACCGGTTTCGGTGCGCTGCTCGAAGCGGGCGCCGACGCCGCAGTGTGCGTCGATGCAGACGGGCAACATCCGCCGGAAGAAGCGGCGCGTTTGGCGCGCGATCCAGCGCCCCGCAGCGCACTGGTACTGGGCGTGCGCGACCTAGTCCGCGACGGCGCGCCTCCCGCGAACGTCTTTTCGAATCGCTTTTCGAATCGCTTTCTGTCGTTCGCGCTCGGTCGCAAGCTATCTGACACCCAGTGTGGGCTGCGCCGCTACCCGCTACCGGAAACGCTCGCCTTGGGCGGGCGCGCCGAAGGCTACAGTTACGAAGCCGAGCTGATCTTGCGTGCCGCGCTGCTCGGTTGGAACATCATCGAAGCGCCAGTGCGCGTGATTTATCCGCCCGAGAGTGAACGCGTGACGCACTTTCATAGCGTCCGCGACCCGGCGCGAATCGTGTATCGCGTGTTGTTCACGCTTGCCAGCGCGCCCAGGCGAAGGTGATGAGGTTCGTCCGGCGTCACCTGGGCAAGCTGATCGCCGCCGCGTTACTCGGTGGAGTCGCGTGCGCGCACTTGGCCGTCAATGCGCGGGCGCGCATCAGCCCGCCGCCGATCGCCGAACCACGCGGGGACGCAAATCGTCCCTCACCGACTCTGCGTCGCTTCGGTGATTCGTACGCACTCAGCCGCGGCAAGCTGCTGGAGGTGGGCTTGCGCGGCAGCCCGCAGCAAATCGGCTTTCAGCATGCGCGCCTGTTGTATCCGGAGATGGTCGCCAACGAGGGCATCTTGCTCAGTCGCTTCGAACAGCAAGTCCCGAGCAAGCTCGCGCGCGGGATGCTCATGGATTTGGCCGAGCTTCGCTACGCCCACGTCGATCGAGGCATGAGCCTTTCACGGCGCGAAGAAATCGCCGCGGGCGCGCGTGGCTTTCAGCCGGACCCTTACTCGGGACTGTTTCCGACCTATCAGCGGTTCGTGTATCTGAACGCCCTCTACGACATGGCGCTGTCGTTCGAGCATTCGCCGCTGATCGGCTGCACCACGATCACGCTCGGCGGCGATGCGCTCGAGGGCGGCGGCGGGATCTTGGCGCGCGCCTTCGACTTCGAAGTGGACGAGGTGTTCGATCGTCACAAGGCGGTCTTTCTGGTGCGTGAAGACGGCAAGATCCCGTTCGCTTCGGTGGCTTGGCCTGGCCTGGTGGGCGTGGTCAGCGGCATGAACGAGTACGGGGTAGCAGTGGTCGTACACGGCGCGCGCGGCGGCTCACCAACGGCCGAAGGCGAGCCCGTCGTTCACGCTTTGCGACGCGTCCTGTCGACCGCGCGCGACACGGAGGAGGCGCTACGCGCGCTCGCCGAGCGGCCGGCAATGGTCAGCCACATCGTGATTTTGAGTGACGAGCACGGCCGCGCCGCAGTCGTCGAGCGAGTGCCGGGCAAGGCCAATTTCGTGCGCTTTTTGCCGGCCAAAGCGGCCACGACCAATCACTTCGAGGGCCCCGACGCCGAAGACCCCAAAAACCAGACGGTGCGCGAAAAGACCTCGACTCTTCCGCGTCGTGGCCGCGCGGATGAACTCCTGACGCGCCTGCCCGCACAGCTCTCGCCCGGCGACGCGGTGAGCGGCGCAATCGCGTTGTTGCGCGATCGCAAAGGGCCCGGCGATCGCGAGCTTGCCTTGGGTGATCGCTCGGCGATCAATGCGTTGATCGCGACACATGGCGTGGTCATGGATACCAAGCAGCGGATCTTGTGGGTGAGCGAGAGCCCACATCTGCTCGGGCGCTTCGTGGCCTTCGACTTGAAGCGCATGCTCGCTCCCGACTACACTCCCGAAAACTCCGGGGAGCTTGCGGCCAGCGCCGAGGATCCGCTGCTCACGAGCGGTGACTATGCGCGCTTCCACGCGGGACGCGACTAGCGCTGTGCGCTATCGTCGGAGCGTTCGAGACCGATCCAGGCGCCGCCGCAAGCCATGCCACAGGCCAGCGGCGCTACGGCCAACGCGAAAAGAACGCCAATCGGCGCGGTCATGAACAGCATCACGACCAACGCCGCGAGCGCCAACCCGGCGGACAGCGCTGGCTCGAGCACGCTGTGGGCCGCGCTGGCTTTTGCCACCAAATAGCCGGCAATCGGGAACGCCGCGAGCACCGCGGCGCCCAGCAAAATCAGCGGAGCCGAGGAGCGCATGTCCGACTCGTCGGCGAGAGAGAAATCCACGCCGAACCGATGCCCGAGCACCACGGTCAAGGCCAGAAGCGCGATCACCAATCCCAGCGTGGTGAACGCGCCGATCACGATCCACCGCACCATCACCCGGTGGTCGACCGGGCGCAGCGCGGCACGGAGCGCGCGCAGCGAGGGCGGTTCGGGAACGGGGATCCAGTGTTGATGGGAAGGGGGTTCGGGCGCGACGTCGCGCAGCGCAATCCATGCGCCGATGCCCATGAACACGAACAACGGGATGACCGATACCAGTAAGCCCGGTCCACGTCCCCAAACGATGTGATCGTACAAGCCGTGCAGCAACGTCGCGACCAGCCAGGCTGCGGAGAACCAATGGCCACGACGGTTTGGACCGCGCGCGCCGAGCGCGTATCCCCACACTCCCGCGAAGAACAGTTGCGCAGGCACGCTGACCAGCGCCCTCAGCACCGTGACGCCCCCCGGCGCGCCCAAGAGCACCGCCATCAAGCCCTCGACCGCCGAAAAGCCGGCACCTGCCGCGCTCGCGTAACACACGCCCAGCCGAGAATCGGCGATGCGACGGCTGCGATAGAGTGGCCAAACCACGCTGACTTTGAGCGCTTCTTCGAGCGGTGCTGCGAGCAAGAAGGTGGCTAGCAATGCGCCGCCGGCGCCGCTCGTCGCGACATCCAAAGACAAGCCGGTATACGTGAGCACGATGCGCTCGAAGTAAGCCGCAAACAATGCTGCCAGCGCGCCGCCCACGGCCATCACGACCGTCAAACGACGCGAGACCTGACCGAGCACGCTGACTCGACGCCAAACCAAATAGCCGAGCCCGAGCGGAAACAGGACCAGCAATGGCGCGGCTAGCGCGAGCATGACTCCACCGGGATAGCTCGCGGACGCAACATTAGAAATGGAGCCCGAGCACCAAGCTCAGTGTCCCGCCAGCGCCGATGCCCGAGCCATCTTGGGCTCCGTAGAAGGCATTGGCGGCTTGCGCTTCCGAGCTCGCTCCACTGGGCAGCGGTAACGCACCGGACGCCGATCGACTGAGGAAGAGCAGATCACCGCTGAGATTGGCACCAACGGAAAACGTGTTGCTCAGGTACACGTCGAGGCCGGCGGAGCCGCGTACGTCGAGGCCGTGCGCGCTCGGCTTGTAAGGAGTCACGACGTCCGGTTTGAAACCACCGAGTGAGGCGTAGCCAGCGCCCAAGGTGAAGTACGGCTCGATACGCCCGAGTGGAATGTGCATGCCCGCCTCGGCGCCCAAGGTCCAAAGCTGCCAATCGGAAAAATTACCGAAGCGAAAGCGCGCGCCGAAAGTGAACGCCAAGAGGCGCACTCCAAGACCCGCACCGTAGGTCATGCCGAGGCCCTTCGAGTCGACCAACGTGCCATCGACCAAACCGTCGGCCTTGAGCGCCTGCAGGCCCACGTATTGTGGGCCGAGCTCGGCGTTCAACCAAGCGAACTCCAGGCCGCGACCGCTGTCTTCCTTGTCTGCGCGATCGAGCTGCGCCTCGGTCTGGGTGGCGGGCGTCGGGCTCGTGGCGTTGGGATCGCTCTCCACTGCCTCGGGCGGTTTGAGCCCTCCCGCCTGCAAGTTGGACCCAGCGGGCGCATCAGCGAACGCTGGTGCACTCGAGCCGAGCAGCGCGAACGTGGCACAAATGAGGACAGCGCCGTACTTCATGATCTTCCTTCGAAGCCTAGCATCCCTCAGATGAATTGCGGAACACGCTCGAGCAGCGTCGCATCCGAGAGCTCGGCGGTGAGCGCTTCGAGCGGTGCACGCAGCGCGCCGTGGTAGTGCAGGTCCTCCAAATTCTCGGTCAGCGGGACGTCCACGCGCAGCGTGGCGAGGCGCTTGTACAGGAGCGCATCCGTGCGCCGCTCGGTCAAACTCTCGGCGAGCGCTGCGGCGCCGCGCACCGCGACACGCCATGACGCAGCCGAATCCGGAATGGCGTCGATCGACCCATACTCGCGCAACACGGCCGCGGCGGACTTCGCGCCCCAGCGAGGCACTCCGGGAATGCCGTCCGCGCTATCGCCGACCAGCGCGAGGTAGTCGGGGATCTGCGCGGGCGTCACGCCGAATTTGACGATCACACCGGCTTCGTCGAGCTGCTTCTTGCGCATGCGATCGAGGCACACGACGCGCGCGCCGACTACGCATTGTGCGAGGTCTTTGTCCGGTGAAGCGATCAGCACCTGCTCGACCTCTGCCGCTTGCGCGAAGCGTGAGGCCGCGGTCGCCAGGGCGTCGTCGGCTTCGAACTCGACCATCGGCCAAACGACGATTCCGAGCGCAGCGCAGACCCGCTCGGCCAGCTCGAACTGACCCCAAAGATCCGGATCGATTCCGTCGCCGGTCTTGTAGCCATCGAACAGCTGGTTGCGGAACGACTCGATCACATGATCGAAAGCGATCGCGACGTGGCTCACCCCTGGCTCGCGCAGGAGCGCGAGCATGCTGCGAGCCAGACCGCGCACCGCACCGACCTCGAGACCGGTCGCGTTTTTCGCCGAGGGGACCGCGTAAAAGGCACGAAAGAGCTCGTAGGTGCCGTCGACCAAATGCACGTTCATGGCTGAATTTCCGGGTAAATCGCAAAACCAGTGCGAGAGTAACTCGCCCCCCTTGCGTTCGCGTCCCTAACTTGCGAAAAATGACGCCCCGCAAAGTTCATTCGCGGTAAACGGCGGTATCCCAATGCGTTCAGTAAAATACACGTTAGCGCTGGCTTCCTTAGGCGCACTGGTTGCGTTCGCGAGCTGCACGCTCGTCACGGACGTCGATCGCAGCAAGATCCCTGCCTCGGACGCTTCACCTGGCGACGCCGGCGAGGGCAACAACGGCGGCTCCAGTGGTCACGCGGGCAGCGGGGGCAAGGCGGGCAGCGGCACGGCTGGTACGGATGAAGCCGCAGGCAGCGGTGGCGACGCCGGCGCTGGCGGCGAAGCAGGCAGCGTTGGCGGTGGTAGCACCGCAGGTTCCGGCGGAAGTCACGCGGGCACCGGCGGAGCGACTGGAGGTTCTGGGGGAAGCACCGCAGGTTCGGGCGGAAGCCATGCTGGTACTGGTGGCGCCGCGGCAGGTTCCGGTGGCAATCACGCGGGTACTGGCGGCAGCGCCGCGGGTACTGGCGGCAGCGCCGCGGGTTCTGGCGGCAGCGCTGCAGGTTCCGGCGGCAGCGCCGCAGGTTCCGGCGGCAGCGCCGCGGGTTCTGGCGGCAGCGCCGCAGGTTCCGGCGGCACCGACAGCGGCGGCACCGGCGGCACCGGTGGCACTGACGGCGGCGGCACCGGCGGCATCTGAGTCAACAGGCGGTGCAAGTCCAAGCGCCGCCCGAAGGCTTCGCGTCTCGCGTCGAGCAGGCGCTGAGCAGCTTCGATTTGCCCGAAGTCAGCGCGCGGGCAAAGCAGCAGCTCATCGCCTACTGCGAACTCGCGGTTACCTGGAATCAGCGCGTGGATCTCACGGCAGCGCGCAGCGCCGACGAACTCGTCGATCTGCTGCTGGCCGATGCGCTGGCGATCAGCGCCGTCCGTGCCGGCGATGCGAGCGAGCGTTGGTTCGACGTGGGCAGCGGCATTGGCGCACCCGGGATCCCGCTTTCGCTACTATCTCCGGTGAAGATGACGCTGGTCGAACCGCGCACGAAGCGGGTCGCATTCTTGCGCACTGCGGTCGGCTCCCTCGGTCGCCCGGACATCGTGGTCAGCCGTTCGCGCTCCGATGAATTCCTTGCGGCTAGCTGCGATGTCGCAGTTTCGCGCGCCACGTTGCCCCCGCCCGAATGGCTGAAAGAAGGCTCGCGGCTGGCGACGCGTGCGGTCTGGCTACTGCTGGCAAAGGCCGCTGTACCAGATTTGGACGGTCGAAGCGTGCTGGCCGACGTCGCCTATTCATGGCCGCTCACCGGCGCACAACGCCGCGCCGTCTGCGTCACGGCGCAAAGTTCACGTGACGCGATAAAAACCTGACAAGCGCGCAACGAACCCGACAAGAGAACAGTCGGGTCGTTTCGCATCGGTGCCGAGCACATTGCCGAGCATCGCACTCTCGACGCCGATCAGGAAATGCTAGACGTGATCGATTTCACTACTTTTGCCGGGAAAATCTCAGCACGCGCCCAGCGACGCCCGTTGACTCGCACCAGCGCCCAGAGGCAAGCTCCGGCCATGCTGAAAGGCAGCGGCACACGCAAGCTCGGCGGCCGCGACTCATTGCGAGCGTTTCAACGGTTTCTAGGTTGGTCTCTCGTTGCTTTGTTCGTCTCGCTATTTCCGAGCCGGGCTCACGCATACACGTGGATGATCAAGCATGGTTACGCCAGCTGCCCGGTCTGCCACGCAGACCCGTCCGGCGGTGAACTGCTCACGACCTACGGTCGCGTCCAGAGTGATGAGCTCTTGCGCATGCGCTACGGCAAGTCGAGCGAGAGCTCGCACAATCAGCTGAAGGCGCCGCGGCTCGTACGCAACACGCTCGAGCGGAAGACCGACGCCCTCTCCGGCGAGGATGCAGAAGCGAAGCCCGACGAGGCCACGGCTGACGAAGAAGCGCCCACCGCCGCACCGACCGAAGAAGCCGCGCCCACCACCAGCAGTGAGGAGAGCAGCAGCTACCCCGGTGAGTTCCTGTGGGGCTTGGTCAAGACTCCGGATTGGCTCTTGCTCGGCGGCAGCTACCGTCACTTGATGGTGATTCGGCCCGGCTTGGAGACAAAGAAGTTTACCACGTTCCCAATGATGGCCGACTTGTACGGCCAATTGCAGTTCGGCAATTTCAGAATACAAGGCAGCCTCGGCGCTGCGCGCGTGGCGGTGGGCTCACCGTATGCCCGCGCAGCCCAGGTGACCACGGGTCAAGGCGATCAGTGGAACCTGCTCTCGCGCACGCACTGGCTTGGTTACGACTTTGCAGACGGCGTGATGACGCTGCGCGCAGGTCACATGAATCTACCGTTCGGCGTTCGTATTCCCGAGCACACCATGTGGGTTCGCCAAGCCACGCTCACCGATCGTGAATCGGCCCAGCAAGATGGCGTGTCCTTCGCCTACAACGGCGAGAAGCTGCGCGGCGAGGTGATGGCTATCTTGGGCAACTATCAGGTCAACCCCGACCAATATCGCCAGCGAGGCTACAGCTTGTACGGCGAATACCTAGTCGGTGAACGCACCGCCGTTGGTGTGAGCTCGATGATCACCAAAGCCAAGAAGGATCGCGTCACGTTCGCGCCAGATCCGCTGCGGCAGGCGCACGGCGCTTTCGTCCGGTCTGCCCTGACAGACGACCTCGTGCTACTCGCGGAAGCAGACGCGCTGCTCACCAGCGACCGCGACGCGGGCTACGTCGGGTTCGCCCAAGCCGATTATGAAATCATCCGCGGACTGCACTTGATGGCGACCGGTGAGCTTCAAGACCGCGGCTACGACAAGTTAGCCGGTGGCGCAAAGGCGAAGGGCAACGGTCAACCACAATTCGGCGTTTGGGGTACGGTCGATTGGTTCTTCCTGCCGCACTGCGAGTTCCGCGCGGACGCATTCAGCCGTCAGAACGACGAGTTCACCATCCTCGGCCAACTACACGTCTTCCTGTGAGCACCAAGATGATGCCCGAAAGCAGACTTCGCCTTTTCCGTCTTCGCTCGCTCGGGCTCGCGCGCGCAGCAGGCCTCTCGCTGGCCATACTTGGCGCCCCGAGCCCCGCGCACGCTTCGACTTCCTATCCTCCGGAAGTGCAAAAGGCGTTGGATGCCGAGTTTGGTGGGTCGCACTGCGTGCCGCAATGCGTCTTCTGCCACACGAACAACACCGGTGGTATCGGCACGTTGAATTCGTTTGGGCTCAACCTCAAGGCGCAAGTCGCTCTAGGGCCGCTACAACCAGCCACGGTGGTCCCCAAATTCACCGACTACTTCAAGTTGGCCCCCGCGACGGGCGTACAAACGACCTTCACGAACGGCAGCACACCGACACCTCGTCCGTTTTTCGACAGCGACGGCGACGGCGTGAGTGACTACACGGAGCTCGAGCAGGGCGACTCGCCGTCGATGAAACTCCCGAATGGCGTCAACGAGGTATGCCCGTCGGACCCCATCATGTACGGCTGCTTCGCCCGCGTCGCGTCTGCTCCCCCGCCCGCTGATCGGTGGGGGTTGTTCTCCGCCGGTTTGGTCGTGCTCGGGCTCGCAGGGTTTCGTCGGCTGAAGCGCGTCCGTCGCGCAAGCTGAGCTGACAGCCGCGGGCCGCGCCGGCCCGCCAAACCCCGGTTCAAATTGCCTGCGCGGGCGTCCGTCCTCCCGCGCGAGCGCGGGCCCGTTTTTCGGCTGGTGCTCTTCAGGCGGTGTTTCGCCGCTTGAGCACCCTCAGGGCCGGGCCACGACTGGTAGTTTCGGGCTGATTCGCCGCATTCTGGCCAGTTACGAAGCCGGGCAGTAGAGTGTGCCCCAAAGATTGTGGCATAGTTACCCGCGTGACACTCGCAACTCACGGCCAAAATCTATGATTTCACTCGGATTTTTTCGATGACAGTCATGGCTCCGGAACCGAAACCGAACACCCGCCGAACCGAAGGCGTACGCGTCAAAGGGCGAGCCGCCCGCGTCGTCTCCGACGTGTTGATCGCCACCGCAGAGGAGTTGAGCCGGGTGGGCTACTCCACATTGCGAGTCGAGGATGTGGCAGCGCGCTCGGGTGTGAATAAAACCACCATCTATCGCCGCTGGCCCACGAAGCCGGATTTGGTGGGCGCCGCGCTGCGCGCGGTTTGGGAATCACCGGAAGTTCCGGACACGGGTTCGTTACGCAATGACTTCGTGAGTTCGCTGAAGAAGACCGCGGCGTTTGCCATGTCGCCAATCGGGCGAGGCTTGACGCGCGTGATCCAAATCGAGCAAGCGCATCCCGAGGTCGAGCCGATCGCCCGCTCGTTGCGCGAAGAGTTCCGCGACCTGCGACAGGTGCTCGTGCAACGCGGTATCGATCGCCAAGAACTGCCCACCGATACGGACGCACGGCTGCTGACCGATATGATGGCCGCGCCGATCTTTTATCGTCTGTTCACGGAAGGGGAGACCGTGTCGTCGGAGTACATCGAGCGCGTGGTCGACGTAGTATTGTGCGGCGTGAAGGCGTGCACCACGCACACCTGAATCCGCGACGACTCCGCGCATGCCGATTTCCGTGCCCCCGTTCGAATCGCTCGCGCCATTACTCGAGCGAGCACTGGGTGATGCGCAGCCGAAGCTCGAGGAAATCGAGGGCGGCGCGTCGACTCGCCGCTTCTTCCGCGTCACGCCCGCCGCCGGTCCGAGCGCGGTGGCGATGTACGTTCCGCTGCCCAGCCAAGAACTGAGCAAAGCCAAAGAGACCGGTCGACGCTGGCCATTCCTGGAAGTGCGCGAACTGCTCGCCGAACGCGGCATTCGCGTCCCCAAGCTGCTCGCGGAAGCTTGCGACACCGGTTGGCTCGTGGTCGAGGATCTGGGAGACACCCTGGCTCAGCACCTCGAGCATTCACCACAGCATAAGTCTGAGTTGTATCAAGCCGCAGTGCGCGATTTGGCCCGTGCCCAGCGCGCACTGGCAATGCTGCCTGAAGACTCGATCGTGCGAGAGCGGGCCTTCGACGTCGATCTGCTGCGCTGGGAGGTCGACCACTTTCGCGAATGGGCGCTCGATGCGCGAGGGATTGAACTCGACGCCGAACAACGAGCAACGTTTGCGGAAGCCGCGGAATACCTGGCAACGACCATCGCTTCATGGCCGCGCGGCTTCGTGCACCGTGACTACCAGAGCCGAAATTTGATGGTCGTCGCGGGCGAACATGCCGCGCACAATCTGGCCTGGATCGACTTCCAGGATGCGATGTTGGGCCCGCGTGTCTACGATCTCGTCGCGCTGCTGGGCGACAGCTACCAGACTTTCGACCGAGCGTTCATCGACTCACGCCTGCACGAGTTTTGCCGTGAGCTGGGGCTAGACACCGCGCAGGAGCTCGAGCTCACTCGACAGTTCGAGATGGTCATGGTCCAGCGCAAGCTGAAGGATGCCGGCCGCTTCGTTTTCATCGAGCGCAAGAACGGCAACCCCAGCTTTCTGAAGTTCATCGAGCCGACCGTGGCCAAGGCGCGCGCGTCGCTCGGCCGACTCGCCGACGACGTGCAGCTTCAGGGCTTGAGCAAGCTGCTGGCGGCGCTCTTCGGCTAGCTCGGCTTTTCGTCGGCGAGCACGCGCTCAATCGAGGGAGCGCGCGTCAGCGCTGCATTGAGCGCGACGCGCGCATCGGCTCGTCGGGGTTCAATCTTTCTTGTCGAAGTCGAAATCGACCTCGACGTCGACGTGCGTCTTGGCACAGATGCTCTTGGTCTTCGGCTCGAAGCACAGATCTTCTTCCTTCACGCCGTGCTTCGTCACGTCGAAGCCGAAGGTCGCGTGGATGTGCTTGCCCGAGACCTCATACTTGACCTGGACGTCCTTCTCGATTCCGTGGAAGGTGAGCTTGCCCGGGACGGTCGCGCCCTTCTTGGGATCGACCGCGCCCTTGGCGACCGTGAGCACGATGGCTCCGTGCTTCTTCGCCTCCAGGCGATCCTGCATGTGATCGTTGCGCTTGGCGTTCTTGGTGTCGATCGTATTGAGGAACGTCCTGAACTTGACGTTGTTGTCGTCCTCTTCGATCTTCAAGGTATTCGACACGCCGTCGATGCTCATTCCGGCCGGCCCCTTGGCGTGAACCTGAATCTTGGGACTCTGCACCGCGTACTTGGCCGAGGCGACGGCGGCGACCGTCAGCACGGACGAGATGACGGCGGCGAAGTAGGCAGAACGCATCTTGAACAACATCACGGGTTTCCTCGGATAAATGACTAGGCGGGGTTAGAGGTTGGACGGGCCACAACCTTACTTATTCAGTGTCGAACGTCGAGCATTCCTGGTCAGCAAAATGCGACGCCCGGGCAAAGTAGACCGAGAATCGGAAATCTAGCCAGGCGAATTTTTCGGCGCGCTCGGCAGATTGTTGGTTGATTGTACGCGCACGCGCTTCAAAAATTCCCTGAGCTGCCACACCGCTCGCGGGCCGCTTTTCAGCCCCCAAATGGTGGGGGTGAGCCAAGATATACCGGCAAAAATTCGGAATTTAGCTCGGTGTCGCAAAACAAGACCCAACTTTGCCGGGAGATTCCCAGCGCGCGCAAGGCCGGCAGCACCCGTTGCCGAGCGCAATCCGGATCCGCCAGCAGCAGGTCAATGTACCCGTAGCGCCTACCGAGGCCGAAACCGACCACTGTCCCGTCACCTTCGGGAATGATTCGCTGGATCTCCTGTTCGAATCTCGAACGCTCCGCGAGCCGTGCTTCGAGCCCGATCTCGCTCGTGTCATATTTCAAATAGGTGAACAGCGCACCCGACGTCGTGAACCTTCCTGAAAAAAACCGCTCGCCATGTAAGAAACACTTCTTTGGCTCGGGCGTACGGGTGCTGCAGAACAGCAAATCGTCCTGTGCGGCGTAGTCAGCCGCCGGATCGGGTGAAAGTTCGAACGCAAACCAGTCCGAGGCGTCCGTCGTGTACGCGAACGAAGGTTGCTCGAGACCCGCCTTCAGCCCCGCAATTGCTGCGCGCACGCTATCGAGCAGCGTCTCGATCGGGAGCGCTGAGCGGTCTTCGGCAGTTTCGTTGATGACCGAAAGCAAACCGCCGCGAACCGTCGGTGTCGCGGCGACGTTGCCGATCCAGCGTTCGAACAGCTCTTCACCAACCAAGAGCTGCACCAGCTCTTCGGCGGCTTCGGTTTCGAACTGGTTACCGTTACCGCCCGGCAGATACACGACGATGTCGAGCAGGTGGCCGCGGGCGAAACCAGCACGTGCGCGCGCCCTCGTGAAGTCGAGCCCCGTCTTGGCATGCACTTGCGCGCGCGCGGCATCGCAAGGAAGCGGCGCGTCAAAGCGCGTCGAATTCAGGATGGACAGGGCGCGGTGCACGATCAGTGTTTTCGCTTTTTGCCATATTCCACGACCTCTGCGCGCACTTCGAGCACCCCGGCGCGCAGCTTTCCGAGTCGTTCGAACGCCGCACGCGAGAGGTCCAAGATTCGGCGTTCACCCGCGAACGGACCGCGGTCGTTGACGCGCACCACGACCGAGCGTTTGCCGTCGCGGCGCGTCACGCGCAAGACCGTACCTATTGGCAGGCTACGGTGTGCGGCCGTGAGGGCGGCGGGGCGGTAGCGTTCACCGCTGGCGGTCTTGTGTCCGGCGAGCCGGTCACTGTAGTAGCTCGCTTCACCCTCGAGGGTACTGATTGCGGGCGCCGCTTCGAAGCGCGCGTTCAGCGCCTCGTCTTCTGGGGTGAGCGGAGCGGGCTCGCTGCTCGGCAGCGTGGCGATGCTCGAAGTCGAACTCGACGCGCGGTGCGAGGCGCTCGGAGCGTGTGCAGCGGGTCGACTCGGCTCGTGCGCACACGCGGCGAGCGCGACGAGGAACAGGGCCGATCCGAAGCGCCTCATCGGGCTCGAGCGTATCAGACTCGGGCGCTGTAGAGTCCTCGATCGGCCCTGATCTCAATTGCGCAAAGCGACTTCTTTACGATTTTCTAAAGTCAGCTCGGAAAGTTGGTCTTCCATTGCCACGCGTTCTGTCAGTCGTTTGGCCTCGAGATCGGCGGCGTCGATGGTCGCCTTTTGTAGGCGCTGACTGATCTCTTCCATCTTTTTTGCCAAGTGCCGGCTCAATTCGCTCGCTTGAGCGACGCGGCGCAGTGACACGAGCTGTGCGTTGATCTCTTCGATGCGCTCTCGATACACGCTGCTTTGCGCTTGAATCGTGACCAGACGTTCGTCGAGCGTAACCGTGGCGCGATGCCGCTCGACGATGTGCGCGAGCTTGCTGGCAAGCTCGGGCTCGAGCTTGGATGCAGAATGCAAGTACAAACCAAGCTCACTGATGCCACCTTCAGTGCGAATATCCAGGGACTTCTGCATCGGTGTCGACTCTTCGATCGAGAGGCCCACGCTCTCGTTCGCCGGCACGTTGACCGCAAACAAGTAGGCGCCGCCCAATTTTTCTACTCCGGAGGCCGGAGCTTCCAACTTGAACCCTTCCGTGATTGGGTGCCGCACGTAGACCGTCGCGGCCTTGCCGTCGCGATTGATCAAGGAGAATTTGGTCGTGCGAATGCTCCTCGCTTCGCTGTGCACGATGCCGCGCTCGATGGTGAGCAAGCGATCGATCTGCTCACGCGTCGCCTGCTCCGTGTCGACGATCAGCTTGCGATCGAGCGCGAAGGGCACGAAAGCTCGGCTGTCGGGCAAGATGGCATCCGAGAGCCCCTCACCCAAGAACTGCCCGCCTTCGTAAACCGTGACCGGGCCGGCGTCGAGGGTGTGGTGCGTCGGGTTTTGCAGCAACACCGAGCGGAATGCGTATTTCTTCGAACCGCGCGTCGAGATTGGATCGTAGAAATACACTTCCTTGGCCTGAGCCTGCGTGGTCAACATACTGACCATCGCCGAGTGCCCCTTTTCGATCGTCAAGGGTGACGGCGCGAGGAAATAGGCGCTGCCGAGTGGCGCGTCACCGTTGGCTTCCATCACGCTCTTCCCTTGTACGGGCTTCGGACTTTCAGCCTCTGCGGCGATGATGCGCACGCCATCGCCGCTCGTGACTTGTCCGGTCGCGACGACCTCGACCTGGTCGGCCCGCACCCCGGATTGAAGCAATTGGTCACGAATCGAGTTGGCGCGCTCGAGTGACTTGGCCGCGCTGTCTTTGTCGCTCGCGCGCGCGTAGCCGAGGACTTTGACCTTGCTTTGATTGCCTTTGAGTTGCGCGGCCAAGCGCGTGATCGCCGGCATCGGGCCGCGCACGGATGGTTTCTCTTCGTCGCGCGACATTTCTGGCGCTGCTGCCGCCGCTTCCGCCGGCATTCCGCGCCCGCCGCCGCCGCCCGACTTGCGCGGTGCCTGCTTGGGGGCCGGCGCGCTATCGGATTTTTTCAAATCGTCCACCGCGTCTGCCCCGAAATTGCCCAGAACGCGCACTTCTTTGCTGGCCACCGCGTACGACGAGCCGCCAGTGGGCGGTGCGAGGCCGAGCTCGCTCGTATCGCTCAGGGTCTCTCGTTCGACGTAGCGGACGCTCTGCAAGTCATACTTGAAGGACAGCGCCGAAGTCGAACCAACACCCACCGCGACTTTGGTCCAATCCTCGCCCGACACGTTGTCGACCACCGCCCAGCTCTGCAGTTCGGCTGACCCTTTGTCGTTGAGCTTCAGGCGATAGGTCGGCTTCCACGCCGGACTTTCGGTTACGTAGGAGATGCGCAAATCGTAGTCGCCGGCTTTGGGCAAATTCACCATCACCGTGGTGAGACCTTCGGCGTGCTCCAACGTGGGAAACGAAATCGGGACGGCGTTGCCCGTTCGCGCGTCGACCACGCTGAGTGACTTCAAGAAGTCATCCAAACGCTCTGCGGGAACTTCGAGCGCAAAGCGATCACCGTGCACGACCGCGCGTCGTTCGAAGTACGCAACCCCGTTTCGGTACACCACGACTCGACCGAGCGCCGCGTCCGTCTGAATCGGCCGCGGCATGGAAGCCGCGCATCCCGACAACAGCGCACCCGCACACACCGCCAGCAACGAAACCTTGAGAACGAAAGCCATGTTCGACACCTTGCTCGATTCCAAAACCAATTTTCTTCGCGACCTACGCCGTCGAGTGCAGAACGCGGTTGGGTACGAGCTGCTTACGCACCGGGTCGGAAATCGATCCGAGGCGCGGGCTCGCCATGGCTAAGTGCTTGATCTCGCGCCAAAACTCGCTCTGCCCTGGAACCCAAAACCGAGGCCGTTAGTGCTAGCTTGCCGCCGCCATGGCCGACACCCCCGACGCGAGCCCCGAGAGAGTCAGCCTCTCGACGCGAGGACTACGACTCGGCGCGCGCGAGGTGCCGCTGATCTCGGGCAGCGTGCACTATTGGCGACTCGACCCGCGTGAGTGGTTGGCTGCGCTCAGCGCGCTGCAAAGCATGGGTATCGAGATCGTGGACGTGTACCTGCCTTGGGGCGTTCACGAACAAACCGACGGCAGTCTCGATTTCGGCACGCGCGATCCGCGACTCGACGCGGTGCGCTTCCTCGAAGTCGCTCACAGCTTGGGCTTGCTCGCGATCGTGCGACCGGGACCACACATCAACGCCGAGCTCACGTTCTTCGGCATACCCGAGCGGGTGATCTGGAGTCGCGATTGCCAGGCGCGCTCTCCGCGCGGCATGCCCGTGGTGTTACCGGTGCCGCCACTCGCGTTCCCGGTCCCGAGCTACGCGAGCGTAGCCTTTTTGGATGAAGCCGATCGCTGGCTGGAAGCGGTCGCCGAAAAGCTGGCACCGTTGGTCTGGCCCGCCGGGCCTATCGTTCTGTGCCAAGTGGACAACGAAGGCGCGCTCTACTTTCGCGACGGCGTCTACGATCAAGATCATCATCCCGATGCGGTCGCGACCTATCGTGCCTTCTTGCTCCACAAGTACGGCAGCATCGAACGCGTGCGTGAAGTGCTTCACGACCCAGCCGCCGATCTGGCCGAGCTGCAGCCGCCGGCGCGCTTTTCGGCGAGTTCGCCGCTCGATCTGGCACGTCACCTGGACGCCGCGGAAGCGCAGGAAGAAATCATTGCGCGCGCGTTTTTGCGCATGAAAGAGACGCTGCAACACGCGGGCCTCAGCGGCATCCCCACCATGCACAATCTGCCCTTCGGGGAGGGTTCGACGCCGCTCGACCCGGAGCGCGTGAATCGCGTCGTCGAGCTGCTCGGACTCGACTACTACCACGTGGCGTCCGAAACCACGCGCGCGGAAATTGCGCGGCGCACGAGTGATTTGGCGGTGCGCGCACAGGCGCGTGGCTACGCGCCGTTCGCTTGCGAATTGGGCGCGGGCTTTCCGCCCTTCTTTCCCCCCATCAGTGAGGGCGACAGCGCGTTCACCGCCATGACCGCGCTGGCCTACGGGCTACGCGGCTTCAACATCTACATGGCCGTCGAGCGCGACCGCTGGATCGGCGCGCCCATCGATCGCCACGGCCGTCGCCGCCCCTTCGCCGATTTCTGGGAGCGCCTCGTGGGCGCGCTCGATCGATTGGATTTTTTCGGGCTGCAAATCCGCGCCGCGGTGCATATCGTGGTGCCCCGCAATTTGCGGCGCTTGGCGCGTGTGCTGCACGCCTTCGGGCCGGTGACCCTAGCCGCCTTCCACGTTTCTGGCGGCGGCGCCGAAGAGGCGTGCTTCGAGGACGAGTTCGGGATGGGCAGCCCGGTCGTGATCGAGGCCTGGCAATTCGTCAAACGCCTGGAAGCCGCGCTCAGCGCCGAGCGCGTGCCTTACGCGGTGGTTGCCGGGGATCTCGCGGAGCAAGCGTTGCAACAGGGAAAGTGGACGGTGGTCGCCAGCGCTGGCGGGCTGGAGCAGGAGATTCGCGACACACTTTCGCGCGCTGCGCGAGACGGAAAGACGATCAGCATCGGCCCTCACCTGGTGGAGCGCGATGCCATCTTTCAGCCGCTACCCGAACCGTTTCGAATCTCCGAAACCGGCCCGGTGCCGAGCCACTTGAGTCTCGACGAGACGGCGCTGCGCGAGGCGGTGCGTGTCGCGAAATCCACGCTCGACCTGCCCAGCGTCGGTTGCACGCCAGACGGCCTTTCTGTCACCGTGCACCACGACCCGGCGGGACAACCACGTGTCGCGTTCGTGATCAACCCCACGGCGCACGCCGTGCGGGCAGAACTGTCACTGCCAGGCGTCGGCCACGTGGTGGACGCGCTCGACGGCAGCGAGTTTCGTGCTAAGCAAGGCCAGTTCGAGCTGCCGTTGCCACCGCAAACGGTCCGCCTCTTCGAACTCTTTCCTTTGCTTTTCTCCGCATAAATGTTGATCGAGATCAATCCGGTTCACCCCGAACCCCGCAAGATCCGCCGTGCCGTCGACGCGCTCGAAGCTGGCGAGGTCATTGCCTACCCGACCGACACGGTCTACGGCCTAGGCTGCGATCTGTTCAACAAGAAGGCCGTCGATCGGCTGTATCAAATCAAGAACCTCGAGCGCTCGCAGATGCTCGCTTTCGTCTGTCAAGATTTGGCGGACGTGTCGAAATACGCCGTGATGCACAATGACGTGTATCGCACCCTGAAGAAGTACTTGCCCGGCCCCTATTGCTTCATCTTGGAAGCCACCCGGGAGGTGCCACGCGTCGTGCAGTCGAATCGAAAGACCGTCGGCGTGCGCATCCCCAAGCACGCAGTCGCGCT
>Ga0247766_1000083_pt1 | contig 19502 bp, 14 predicted proteins | sample UWRJL223509R6_FD_179946 | JGI IMG/M metagenome (GOLD analysis project Ga0247766, IMG submission 179946) | Plant litter microbial communities from Arlington Agricultural Research Station in Wisconsin, United States - UWRJ-L223-509R-6 | ecosystem: Environmental > Terrestrial > Plant litter >... | reverse complement strand
CAGCCGTCCGCGTCCTCGAAGCCATTTTTGGTCTCCGGCTGATCGGGACACTTGTCGACGTCATCCAGAACCCCGTCGGCGTCCTTGTCTCGAATCGGGCAACCATCGGGCGCGATGCCTTTTTCCGTGGGGCACTTGTCTTCGGGGATCGAGATGCCGTCGGCATCCAAGTCCTTGTTGGGGCAGCCATCCGTCGCATTCGGGGGCTGGCCGTCCTCGGCCTCTTGCGGGCAAGGATCGTTCTGGTCGGCAATGCCATCGTGATCGGTGTCGATCACGACGGGCAGTGGGCAGCCATTCGGCGCCACTCCGACCTGCGTCGGACAAGCATCTTGTGGATCGAAGAAGCCGTCACCGTCCGAGTCGACCGGCGGCGGCGTGGGCTGATACGGCGTGCGGCCCAGCGTAAAGCTGACGCCCAACAAGAACTCGGTGTTTTGCACCAGATCGCCGTCTTCCACGCCGACCAGGAGCATGTTCTTTTGCATCAGATTGTCGCGAAAGTCGAAGCGCGCGCTCACGTACTCGTTGAACGCGAACTTGGCACCGAGGCCCCAATGCATTGACGGATCGGCGTCCGTGCCGAGGGTATCGGGGTGACTCTTCACGGTCATGCCACCGAGACCGAGCACGACGAACGGCACCAAGCGATAGCCAGGATATTGTGCGACCAAGTGTGCGCGATACGTCCAGACCGTGGCGCTGCGATCATCCGTGCTGGTTTTGGTGGGGATGACACCGAGTTCACCTTCGACACCGAGAAACGAGAGCGGGTAAAAGGCGGCGCGTAGACCCAAGTCGAGTCCAGTGCTCAACTTTTGATGGCCGTATTGCGTGCTCTGAATGATGTCGAGATCCTGCAAATTGTGCTGATCGGCAAAATTCGCAAAACCAGCATACAGGCCGAGTTCGAGCGCCATCGGCAAGGGGCGATGGCGTTCCCAAAAACCTTCCCCTCCGCTGTCTGCCGCGACGGATGCTCCGCTCGAATCGCCGATCGCGACCGCCGCACCGGCGCTCGCAGCGGCGGCGGGCGCGGGCGCAGCGGCAGGTGCGGGCGCGGCGGCAGGCGCGGGTGCGGGCGGCGCCGCAGCGGGAGCCGGTGCGGGCGGAGCAGCCGCCGGTGCGGCAGGAGCTGCAGGCGCCACCCCTGGCCCGGGCTCGGCAGCTTGGGCGGACGACACGAGCGCGGGGATCGACACCAGGCAGGCCGCACCAACAGATTTCGATAAACGCATCATCGGTTCACCACCTCTCCAGAAAAAACGAAGCGATAGACCAGCAGGGCGGTGATGGGCAATCTTCGAGTCAGCAAATCGACCGCTTCTGACCGTTCCCGCCCCTCATCCTTGTCTTTCATGCCGGCATCGGAGTGGGTAAAAGTGGGACCCATTTGTGTCTCAGCCCTTTGAGTGGCGGCTCACGCGGCGACAATGCGCTCGTTTGGCGGCGCACGCCGTCGATGATAAATCGCCTGCAATCCCGTGCGCGTCGTCGTTGCCCCCAACGCACTCAAAGGCAGCCTCACGGCTTCTGCGGCCGCTTTGGCTATCGCGCGCGGGCTGCACGCCGCTGATAGCTCGGTCGAGATCGTCAGTCTGCCGATTGCCGACGGTGGCGACGGGACGAGCGCGGTGTTGCGCGCAGCACGCGAGGGGACCACCCGCGAGACGATCGTCCCGGATCCGCTCGGCCGCCCAGTGCGCGCGAGCTTTGGCCTAGTCGACGACGGGCGAACCGCGGTGCTGGACGTGGCAACCGCCTCCGGTCTGACGCTGCTTTCGTCACATGAGCAGGATCCGCTATTTTGCAGCAGTCGCGGGACAGGCAAGTTGCTGAGCACGGCACTCGACGCCGGAGTCGAAAGCGTGATCCTCGGCGTGGGCGGCAGCGCGACCGTCGACGGGGGCGCGGGCTTGTTGGCCGCGCTCGGAGTCGGCTTGTTGGACGACACCGGGACGCCCATTCCGAGTGGGGGCGCAGGGCTCGCCCGCCTGTCGCGCATCGACTTGTCGCGCGCGCACCCGGCGCTCGGTCGCGTCAAGCTGCGAGTCGCGTGCGACGTCGATAGCCCGTTGCTCGGACCGCACGGAGCGGCGAGAGCCTTCGGCCCTCAGAAAGGCGCGACGCCCGAGGCTGTGCGCGAGCTCGAACAGAATCTCAGCCACTTCGCAGACGTCATCGAACAGACGACCGGCCGCGAAGTGCGCCATGCTGTCTCGGGCGGTGCCGCGGGGGGGATCGCCGCTGGGCTATTCGGAGTGCTCGGCGCCACCCTCGAACCCGGCATCGATCTGGTTTTGGAGACCTTGGGCTTCGATCAGGCCGTGCAAGGAGCTGATTTGGTGCTTACGGCCGAAGGGCTTCTCGACCAGCAGAGTCTACGCAACAAGGGGCCATGCGGCGTGGCGCGCTGGAGCAAGCGACGGGGCGTGCCGGTGATCGCGCTCGTGGGCGGCATCGCAGACGACGTGCGCGCCGCGGATTTTTCCGACTTCACCGGCATCTTCTCGATCTGCCGACGCCCCGTTACGCTCGAAGAAGCGGAAGCGCGAGCTGCGGTTTGGTTGGAGAGCGCGGCAGAAACGGTGCTGCGCGCATTCCTGTCATTGTATCGGCGATGATCGCCCAGCACCGGCGAGAGCCATGTCTGCCCGGCCTCTCGCCGGTTTCAATCCTGACTCTTTTTTGGCGAGTTCGCGCAACACTCGGGAAACACTCGGTTTTAGCCACCCCTCAAAGAACACTAGCGATCGTAGAGGGGCTTCCTTCTGCCCCCGGCTCGTGCGAAACGACAAGGTGTGAGCCTCGCAACACACCCCGAAGTCCGCCCTCAAGATCGGCCCCTGCAAGAAGACGTGCGCTACCTGGCGTCAGCGCTCGGGCAAGTCATCAAACGGCTCGAGGGAGACGCGGTGTTTCAAGCCGTGGAAGATCTCCGCTCGGCTTGCCGAGGCCGTCGTCGCGGTGAAGCCACCGCCGCGGATCTCGACACCCTGCTCACTCGCGTCGAGGCTTTTCCACTGGAGGTCGCCGCGCCCGTCGCGCGCGCCTTCACGCTGTTCTTCTTTTTGATCAACACCGCGGAGCAAGTGCATCGCGTCCGTCGCCGCCACGCGTACGAAGCCGGAGCTGAAAGCGCGCCGCAGCCCGCGAGCATCCGTTGGGCGTTCGAGAAGCTGCGTGACAGTAAGCGCAGCGCGGCAGACGTGCGCGAGTACCTGCGCGAGCTCGAAGTGCGCCCCGTGCTCACGGCGCATCCCACCGAAGCCACCCGACGAACGCTGCTCCAACTTCAGGCGCGCCTCGCCGACGCGCTGCTCAAGCGCGAGAACACCCGGCCGGAAGAACGCACACGAATCGACAACGCGATCGACGCCGAGATCGAGCTTTTATGGCTGACGGACGAAGTTCGCCGAGACCGCCCGAGCGTGCTCGACGAAGTCAGCTCGGTGATTTGGTACCTGGAAGACCGTCTGCTCGACGCCTCCGTGCAAGTGAGTGAAAGCGCGGAACGCGCGTTCAAGCTGGCCTTCGGCGAAGACCTCGGATTCGCGCTGCGTTTGCCGATGGGTAGCTGGGTCGCGGGGGATCGCGACGGCAACCCGTTCGTCACGCCGGAGATCACCATGGCCGCGGCGCGACGCACGGCGCATGCGCTGCTCGGCTTGTACCATCGCAAGGTCTGGCAACTCGTGCAGCGCTTGTCGGTCTCCGATCGCTTGGGCGGCGTTCCCGACGTGCTCCGCCAGTCACTCGAGCGCGACAAGCCGCTCTTGCCGAGACTGTGGGAGATCAACCGCAAGCGTGATGAACACGAACCGCTGCGTCTCAAGCTCACGTTCATCACCGGTCGCCTCGAGGCAACCCGCCGTGAGATCGCCTCACGCGACTCCGGTCAAGCCGAACGCGTCTCTGGTGCTTACGCGAGCGCCGAGGAATTCTGGAGCGATCTCGACGTCGTTCGGCAGTCGCTCGTGCACGCGCGCGCCGAGCAAGCACGGCGCAGCCTACTCGAGCCGTTGATCGGCTTGGTCGAAGTGCTCGGCTTCGCGGGCTACTACTTGGATCTGCGTGAAGACTCCGAGATGCACACGCGCACGCTCGCCGCGATCGCCAAAGCCGTCGGCGTGCCCGAGCTGGACGACGCGGCCATTCACCGCGAATTGATGGGCTTGCGCCCGCTAGTCTCGGCCTACGCGCCGCTCGACGAAGAAGCCGCGCGCACCAGCAAGCTCTTTCACACCATGCGCGAGGTGCAGGACGAATTCGGCCAGCGCGCCGCGCAGACGTACATCGTGTCGATGACCAAGACGTCGACGGATCTGCTCCGTGTGCTGATCTTGGCGCGCGAAGCGGGCCTGGTCGATCTGGCGCGCGAAGAGCCGTTCTCTCGCCTGGACGTGGTGCCGCTGTTCGAGACTCAGGCGGACTTGTTCAACGGCCCTTCGATCATGAAGGCGCTGTTCGCCGACCCGGTGTACTTGCGCCAACTCAAAGCGCGCAACATGCACCAAGAGGTGATGCTCGGGTACTCCGACTCCGCCAAAGACGTTGGCGTCGTGGCAGCGGCCTGGGAGCTGTACCGCGCTCAAGAGGCTCTTGCCGAAGTTTCTCGTGAAGCCGGCGTCACGCTGACCTTGTTCCACGGTCGCGGCGGCACCGTGGGCCGCGGCGGCGGCTCGCCGGTGTACCGCGCGTTTACGGCTCTGCCACCGGGCACCGTATCGGGGCGCGTCAAAATCACCGAGCAAGGCGAGATCATTTCTCAAAAATTCGGCATCTTGTCGATCGCCGAGCGCAGTTTGGAAGTGATGCTGACTGGCACGCTGATGGCGAAATTCTCGGACTTCCGCACCGAGCTCGAGCCCGGCGCGGAGGCTCGCTATCGCGAAGTGATGGCGCGTCTGAGTGAGTCCTCGCAGGCGGCATTCCGCAAGGTCGTGCACGACGACACCGCGCTGTTCCAGATGTTCCTCAAGGCTACGCCGGTGCGCGAACTCGGTCACGTGCACTTCGGTTCGCGTCCCGCGTACCGCGAGCGCGGAGCGGGCACCATCAAGGGTCTGCGCGCGATCCCGTGGAACTTCGGCTGGACGCAGATGCGCTTGATGGCTTCTGCGTGGCTCGGCGCGGGCACGGCACTCGACCAAGTCATCGCCGAGCCGGGCGGTCTGGAATTGCTCAAGCAGATGGCCAAGAACTGGCCCTTCTTCAGCGACCTCTTGGACAAGATCGAAATGGTCTGCGCCAAGGCGGACATCGACGTCGCGCGTTTGTACGCGCGTGAGCTGGGCGCAGACCCCGCCGTCTATGGTGGCCTCGAGGCGGAGTTCAAGCGCACGGTGCAGTCGTTGCACGTGATCCGCGAGCGCGACATGTTGCTCGATCATCGCTTTTTGCAAGGCGCGCTCACGCTCCGGAATCCGTACGTCGATGCGCTCAATCTGCTGCAAGTGAGCTTGCTCAAGAAGAAGCGCAAGCTCGCGGACGACGACGCGCAGCTCAAGCTGCTGGACGCCGCCCTCGGCACCACCTTGAACGGCATCGCTCAGGGCATGCGCAACACCGGCTGAGCGCGCGCTTAACGAATCTTCATAAAGCCCGACGAATTCGGCCCCGGATGGCGGAACACCGGGGCCGGTACTAGGGATCGCTGGGTGACGTCGGGCACGGCTTCCAGTTCGGGCACGCTGCGCTCGGGTCGTTATGCGATCATCGGGGAGCTCGGCTCCGGTTCGCAGGCCGAGACGCTCGACGCCGTCGACGAGTTGAACGGCCGCGCCGTCGCGATCAAGCGTTTCCAGGTACGTGGCGCCAAGAGTTGGAAGGACGTGGAGCTCGCCGAGCGCGAGGCACGTGTGCTCTCGACGCTCTCGCACCCCAACCTGCCCGTTTATATCGAGCACTTCGAGGAAGAAGGCGCGCTGTACTTAGTGATGGAAAAGATCGAGGGCGAGACCTTGGCCTCGATTCGTCGCCGACGCGCCACGCTGACCCATACGGACGTGGCCCGTTTCTTGGCCGACGCCGATAGCGTCCTTCAGTACTTACATTCGCGCGTCCCTCCGATCATCCACCGCGACATCAAGCCGGGGAACGTGATCTTGCGCCCGGACGGCAGCTTCGCCTTCGTCGACTTCGGTTCCGTGCGGGATCAGTTGAAGCCGGAGGGCGGTAGCACGGTGGTCGGCACATTCGGCTACATGGCACCCGAGCAATTCCAAGGGCGCGCATTGCAAGCCAGCGACGTCTATGCCGTCGGCGCAACTGCCTTATCCCTCGTCACCGGTCGCGAACCGGAGGATTTGCCGCACCGCGGTCTCGCCATCGACGTTCGTGCGGCTTTGGGCGGCGGAGCCGAGCCGTGGCTCGTCCGCGCACTGGGCGCGATGCTCGACCCAGATCCGGACAAGCGCGCGACGCGCGTCCCCGCGCCGGGTTCTGGCCGACGAGCGGCGCCGAGCAGCGTGCGCCCCTCGGCCCCTCCCCCCACCACTCGCACCTCCGACGTCGTCACCGACGATTGGCGCGAGATTAGAGATCGAGGGCGAGAAACCCGCCGGCAAATCCGCGACGAGAGCCGGCGCCTGCGACACGAGATCAAAGAGCAAGCTCGAGAAGAGACGCGACGCGTGCGGCGTCTCGCGCGCAGCATCAAGCACCAACACCGAAGCGCCTGGCATGACCACGAGGGCATGAGCCGACACAGCCGCGGCTTCGGCGGGCCCCCGCTGCTGGTGTTGATCCTCGCGCTCACGGCAGCTCGCATCGGCGTCTGGGCTCTATTCAGGTTCTTCCTGCCAACGCTGTTGTTCGCGCTATCGGTTCCTTTCGGACGCCCGCTGCGGCGTGCGGCCTTTCGTTGTCGCGAACTGGGCGTCAATGCGGATCGCGGACTGAGTCACGCCTTGGACGCCGTGCGCGGCCGAGCGCTCGCTACTGAAATCGAAACCGACGGCGAGGAAATCGCGGATATTGGCGGGGACCCGCCGACACGGACGCGGGTCCCGAACGGCCCGCTGCGCGTCGAAATCGACGCCGAAACGGAGAACGACGTCCGAGTCGAACCGCTAGCCGAGCGCAGACGACGCGAGCAGCACTGACTACTCGGACTTGCTGCCCGGGTCGCGCTTCTTCTTCTCGAGCTCGGGCACCACACGAGCAACTCGCCTCTGCACGACGTCTTTGACCATGCGCAGCAAGTTGTTTTCGTCGGTCGTCTCGGCGAGCAAGCCGAGCGGAATGCGGAAGCCACCCATGTCCGCGCGACCGCCGCCGTACGGGCGGCCTTGGTTGTCGTCACCGAACGCGTTCTGCATGAACAGCGCCGGGTCGACACTGGCACGACTGGTTCGCAGCGAGCCGTCGATGCGATCTTCGACCACGCCGAAGACGAGCACGGTGTCGATGTCTTCACGGCGCAAGATGAAGTCCGCGGCCATCGGGATGGCATCGCGATTGTTGGCCGAGACGCGCCCCACGGTAGCGATCGCGAAATCACGCACGACCTCGAGATCCAAGAGGGCGCGACCGACCGCTTCCATCGACTCGGCAGTGAGCGTTCGGCGGCCCACCCGGCTGAGCGTTTCCGAGTCGCAGAACGGCTTCAGATAGGCGGCCGCGCGGAAATCCGCGGGCGTGCCGAAGGCGAAGTCATCAGTGTCGGTTTGGATGCCGAAGAACATGGCCGTGGCCACGGCCGCGTCGTCGTTACCCTCGGCGCCAAATGGAGCGAGCCCGCGTTCGGCGTACTCCGCGTAGATCGTGCAAGTCGCGCCGACGTCGTGACGAATGTCGACGAAGGGCGCTTTGGGCACCGTCGGCGGGCGGTGATGGTCGACGACGGTGAGCAGCTTGAGAGCTTCCGGCAGCTTGATGGCCGACTCACTCGCGCTGGCATCGACCAAGGCGAGGTAGCCGTACTGCTCCAAGTCCGACATCTCGGACACGCGCACCATCGGTACGTTGAGCAACTTCACCAGCGCGCGGTTCTCCGAACGCGACAGCGGCAAGACGTGCGCGATCGTCGCTGACACGCCCATGCGCTCGCATAGGCGCTTGTGTGCGAGCGCGCTGCCGATGCCATCCGGGTCGGGATGACCGCCGAGCAGAATCACGTGCGGCTTATCGACGGCACTGGCGAGCACTCGCTCGAGTTCTTGACCCTTATCAGGCTGACCCATGGCGACTCCGTAGCTTATGTCTCGACCACGACGGAAGCCCACACCGGGAAATGGACTCGGGCTGCTCATGAGGCGTCCTGACGGCCACTTATACGCCCAGGGTTATCTCACCGCCCGAAACTTCGAGCAAGACCAGCAATTTCCATCACTTAAGTAAGCAGGGCGCGACCCGAACCGAACAAATGCCTCAAAAATCGGCCCGGGTGCGCGCACGGTGTACTATCTGCGGACGCCGTGCACCGAATCGCCTCCCTCAGCTTGCTCGTCGCCACCTTCGGCTGCAAACACGAGCCCAAGGTAGACGCTGCCGCTCCCAAATCGAGTGTCACTGAAAGTGCGCTCTCAGCCTCCGCGGCTGTCACGGGCTCAGCTGCTGCCAGCGCTGCTGCCGTTCCCGTTGCCTCGGCGAGTTCCGACGTCGGCAGCGCCGGGCCGGATTCGACGAAGAACGCAGCGGCGTATGCAGCCGACGCGCATCGCTACCGCTGGCTGGGCGCGGACAACCTGAAGTTCCCGGCGCCGGTCGAGTCACTCGAAGCACGCTTTCCGACTCCGCCGGGTTACCAACGCGTCGCGGTCACGGCGGGCTCGTTCGGTGAGTGGCTCCGAGGACTGCCGCTCGCCGCGTCAGGTACCCCTGTCGTGAGCAACACCGGTGACACGGTGTACCCCGGTGACGATCCCTACGTCGCCGCGGTGATCGCCATCGACGTCGGGGCAGGCGACTTGCAGCAGAGCTCGGACGCGGTCACGCGCTTGCACGCCGAATGGCTGTGGGCGAACGACAAGCCCGACGCCATCAGTTACCGCAGCGCGTCCAAACTCGACATGCCGTTCTCGCGCTGGGCCAAGGGACAGCGGCTGCTGCCTTCGGGACCCAACGTGTTCTGGGTCGTGAAGGGCAAACCAAAAGATCCGAACTACAGCGACTTCCGCCAATACATCGACGCCGTCATGCTGTGGTCGAACAACTTCTCGTTGGCGACGCGGGCGAGCCGCGTTTCCGAGCCCGCGCAGCTCACACCGGGTGATTTCTTCCTGCAGACGCGCGGCAAGGGGCACGCGGTCTTGGTCTTGGATGTGGCTCAGAAGCCGACCGGCGAGCGCGTGGCGTTGCTCGGACAAGCATTGCAAAGTCCCGCTCAAAGCATGCACGTGGTGCGCTTGGGGCACGCCACGGCTTGGTTCAGCATGCGCCCCCCCAATCCCGTACTCATCCCACGTGGCGATGAGTTTTCCTGGGCGGACCTGGACCGGCTCGAACCCAAAAAAGACGAGTAGCCTTTCGATCCGCCAGCTGGTTCAACCAAATTAACCAAACGAATTCAATCAGTTAAATCCTCGTGTGCAGTTGGACCACAAAAACGTACTTGACGAGTTTGCGGCAGAAGAGCAGGTTTCATCCCCGTCGATGACCGCTACCCGCGCCTCCATGACCCCCGTCTCTGCCTTGAGCAGCGATGCGCGCGTGTCTGGTGTCGTCGTCGGTCTCGTCGTTGTCGGACTCGGGCTTATTAGCCCGGGTGCGGTGGCCGGCTGATCTGAGAAAGCAGCTCAGCAAAGTTAGGCCCCCGCACCCACCGAGGTTCGGGGGTTTTTTAGTTTCCGCACTGTGATTTTTCCCACTTCCTATCGCACGAATCGCCAGCACTGCTACCAGGCACCGAGGAGAACAACGTGGCCTCACCGATGAAGAGCATCACCGAACCCCGCGCATCTTCCAGCGCCTCGCCCGAAGCGACCGCGGAGCTGCAAACCCTGACCGGCTCCCAGATCATCTGGGACACGCTCGTTCACGAAGGGGTCTCGGTTGTCTTCGGCTACCCCGGCGGCGCGATCATGCCGGCGTACGATGCGATGCCGGCTTATCCGATCCGACACGTGTTGGTTCGCCACGAGCAAGGGGCGGCGCACATGGCGGACGGCTACGCACGCGCGTCGGGCAAGGTCGGCGTGTGCATCGCGACCTCGGGCCCCGGCGCGACGAATCTGGTGACCGGCATCGCCAACGCGATGATGGATTCGATCCCGATGGTGTGCATCACCGGTCAAGTGTCGTCGCACCTGATCGGTAGTGACGGCTTCCAAGAGGTCGACTTCACCGGCGTGACCTTGCCCATCACCAAGCACAACATCTTGGTGACGCGCACGCAGGACATCATGCCGGCGATACGCCAGGCGTTCTACATCGCGAGCTCCGGTCGGCCCGGCCCGGTGGTGGTGGACATCACCAAGGACGCCCAGCAAGGCAGCATCGAATACCGCTACGATTCCTCGCCAATCCGCTTGCCCGGCTACCGCCCCGAGCACCACCCGGTGCCGCGCGAGATCGAAAAAGCGGCGGAGATGATCAAGGCCGCCAAGCGGCCAATCATCTTCTGCGGACACGGTATAATCGAAGCCAACGCCACCGCGCAATTGCTGGAGTTCGTGCAGAAGACCAACTTCCCCGTGGCGGCCACGCTGCTGGGTCTGGGTGGCTTCCCGGCGACTCACCCGCTCGCCTTGGGCATGATGGGCATGCACGGTGAGGCCTGGGTCAACACCGCGATTCAAGAAGCGGATTTGATCATCGCCATGGGCATGCGCTTCGACGATCGCGTCACCGGCAACCTGAAGACGTACGCGCAGAACGCCAAGAAGATTCACATCGAGCTCGACCCGGCCGAGATCAACAAGAACGTGAAGGTCGAGCTGCCGCTGGTCGGTGACGTGCGCGACATTTTGCGCGTGTTGCTGCCGCAAGTGGAGAAGCGCAGCTGTGACGAGTGGAACGCCCACATCACCGAGCTGAAGGGCAGCACGGCGGTGCGTGAAATCCAGAGCCTGCCCGACAATGGGCGCTTGTTCGCCGCGCACGTGATTCACGATCTGTGGCGCCACACGCAGGGCAAAGCCTTGGTCGTGACGGACGTGGGCCAGCACCAAATGTGGGAAGCCCAGTACTACAAACATGATTATCCGCGGAAACTGCTGACCTCAGGCGGCGCGGGCACGATGGGCTTCGCGCTGCCCGCGGCCATGGGCGCGCGCATGGCTTGCCCGGACGACGAGGTGTGGGTGGTCGTCGGCGACGGCGGGTTCCAGATGACCGCCTGTGAGCTCGCGACCTGCGCGCAGGAGGACATCAAGGTCAACATCGCCATCATCAACAATGGCTTTTTGGGCATGGTCCGCCAGTGGCAGCAGTTCTTCTACGGCGGTCGTTACGTGGCCACGCCGATCAAGAGCCCCGACTTCGTGAAGCTGGCGGATGCGCACGGTCTGAAGGGCCTGCGCGTCACCAAGCGCAGTGAAGTTCAGGCTGCGGTCGAAGCCGCGCGCTCCTTCAAGGAGACGTGCATCATCGACTTCCGCGTGGAGCAGGAAGACAGCGTGTACCCGATGGTGCCCGCAGGTGCTGATCTCGACAACATGATCCGTCGACCCGTGCCGGTTGCCGCCGCGGGCGGGGAAATCCCGTCCGAAGAGCTCCCCGGCGAGGCTCAAAAAGACGTGCCGCCGCACAACCCCATCTTCGAAACTGGCAAGGACAACTGAGACCATGGCCGAACCTGAATCGCCGACTTTGCGTCACTTCGTCGCCTACGTGGAAGATCAGCCCGGCGTTCTCAACCGCGTCACTTCGCTGTTTCGCCGCCGCTGCTACAACATCGTGTCGCTCAACGTCGGCCGCACGCACGAAGAGGGCGTCTCGCGCATGACCTTCGCGGTGGAAGCCGACGAAGATACCGCACGCCGGATCGAAGCCAACCTGTACAAGCTGGTGAATGTCCTGAGCGTCGAAGACATCACCGACAAGCCGAACCTCACCCGAGGCCTGGCCTTGATCAAAGTCACCGTCGGCCGCGAGAAGCGCTCGGAAGTGCTGCAATTGGTCGAGGTGTTTCGCGGGCAGGTGATCGACCTCGACCTCGACACGATGATCATCGAGCTCACCGGCCAACAGAGCAAGATCGACACGCTCGTCACCGTGCTGGCCGAGTTCGGCATCGCCGAAATGGTCCAAACCGGCGTCGTCGCCATGACCCGCGGCGCAAAAGGCGGCGCCGCCGAAAGCGCCGCCCAACAACCCCCCAACCTCCGCGGCATCTTCGCCGCCTGAAATTCATCGAGAGGATTCTTCTTCCCCTCAACCCATCAGTTGGAGAACCAGCAACTCAACGCGAGACCATGAAATCATGACCAGCCCAGTTAAGAAGCACACGCCCCCCCCTCCCGACTACGTGCGAATCTTCGACACTACGCTTCGCGACGGCGAGCAGTGTCCCGGCGCAACGCTCACGTCGGAAGAGAAGCTCGAGGTGGCGCGTGCGCTTTCACGACTGGGCGTGGACGTGATCGAGGCTGGATTTCCCTCGGCCTCGCCGGATGACTTTCAAGCGGTGCACGACATCGCCGAGACGGTCGGTATCGAGTCGATCGCGGGCCGCCCGAGCAACGAACCGCCGATCGTCTGCGGCTTGGCCCGCGCGACGGAGAAGGACATCCAGACCGCCTTCGACGCCATCAAAGTCGCAAAATTCCCACGTATTCACGTATTTTTGGCGACTAGCCCGCTGCACCGCGAGCACAAACTGCGCATGAGCAAGGAGCAGGTGGTGGCGCGCGCGCGGCAGATGATCACGTTCGCCAAATCACTGTGCGACGACATCGAGTTCAGCCCCGAGGATGCAGGCAGGACCGAGCCGGACTTCTTGCACGAGGTGCTGAGTGCGGTGATCGAGTGCGGCGCGACCACGCTGAACATCCCGGACACCGTGGGCTACACCGTTCCCTCGGAGTTCGGCGCGATCATCGACGGCATCATCAAGAACGTGAAGGGCGTCGAGAACGTGGTCGTCTCCGTCCACTGCCACGACGACCTGGGCCTGGCTACCGCCAACGCCTTGGCCGGCATCATGGCCGGTGCGCGCCAAGCCGAAGTTACCATCAACGGCATCGGTGAACGCGCTGGCAATACCTCGCTCGAAGAGATCGTGATGACGCTGCAAACGCGCCAGCCCTTGTTCGGTTTGCGCACCGGCATCGACGCCACGCAGCTGGTTCGCACCAGCCGCCTGGTCAGCATGCGCACGGGCATGGTCGTGCAGCCGAACAAGGCGATCGTCGGCGCCAACGCCTTCGCGCACGAATCGGGCATTCACCAGGACGGCATGCTCAAGCACGCCGGAACCTACGAAATCATGCGTCCCGAGACGGTCGGTGCGAGCAAGACCCTGCTAGTCATGGGCAAGCACTCGGGCCGCCACGCCTTCACCGTGCGCCTGAAAGAGCTCGGTCACGCGCTGGAAGGTGAAGCGCTGGAAGCCGCTTTCCAACGCTTCAAGAGCCTGGCCGACAAGAAGAAGACCATCACCGACGCCGATCTGGAGGCGCTCGCCGCCTCCGAGGCCGGTCGCGGCATCGAGTACTTCGCGCTCGACGCGGTGCAGGTGACTTGCGGCTCGAACGGCATGCCGACGGCCACCGTGCGCCTGCGTTGTCCGGACGGGCAACTGCGCGTTCAAGCCGCGGTCGGCACCGGCCCGGTGCACGCCGCCTTCACCGCGGTCGACGAGATCGTGCAAGCGCCGAGCGAGCTGCTCGAATACAACATCAACGCCGTCACTGAGGGCATCGACGCGCTCGGGCATGCCAGCGTGCGAGTCCGCGCGATCGGCAGCAGTGACCCCCGCCTCAACGCGCAACACGGCAGCGGAGGAGCCGCCATCTTGCACGGACAGGCCGCAGATTCGGACGTCATCGTAGCCAGCACCAAAGCGTACATCGGTGCGCTCAATCGCTTGCTCGTGACCCTAGGAACGTACGACAAACAGGCCGACAAATCGCAAGTGCGAGAACAGACGACGGGAGCCGCGGAGTGAGCATGGCAAAGACGCTTTTCGAAAAGATCTGGAACGAACACGTAGTGGCCGAAGAGTCCGGCCGCCCTGCCGTGCTCTATATCGATCTGCATTTGATTCACGAAGTGACGTCTCCACAGGCGTTCTCGGGGCTGCGCGCGCGTGGCCTCAAGGTGCGCCGCCCGGAGCGCACCGTCGCCACCATGGATCACTCGACGCCGACCCTGCCCAAAGCGCTGCAGGTGATCGACGACCAAGCCCGCGCTCAGCTCTCGCAGCTCGAGAAGAACTGCGCCGATTTCGGCATCCGCTTGTTCGCGCTCGGCGACGACAAGAACGGTATCGTGCACGTGGTCGGCCCCGAGCGCGGCTTCACGCAGCCGGGCATGACCATCGTCTGCGGCGACAGCCACACCTCGACGCACGGCGCGTTCGGCTCGCTCGCGTTCGGCATCGGCACGAGTGAAGTCGAGCACGTGCTCGCCTCGCAGTGCCTTCTGCAATCCAAGCCCAAGACGATGGAAGTGCGCATCGACGGCACGCTCTCGCCGCTCGTCACCGCCAAGGACATCATCTTGGCCGTGATCGCCAAGATTGGCACCGGTGGCGGCACCGGCTACGTGATCGAATACACGGGCAGCGCGATCCGCGCGCTCGACATGGAAGCACGCATGACCGTGTGCAACATGAGCATCGAGGCCGGCGCGCGCGCCGGGCTGATCGCACCGGACGAGAAGACCTTCGAATACGTCAAAGGCCGTGAGTATGCGCCCCAGGGCGCGGCTTGGGACGCAGCGGTCGAACGCTGGAAGAAGCTGCCGACCGACACGGGCGCCAGCTACGACACCGTAGTCACGCTCGACGCGAACAAGATCGAACCGATGATCACCTACGGCACGCATCCCGGCATGGCCGTCCCGGTCACGCAGGCGCTCCCTGCGGCCTCGGATTTCAGTGCAGGCTCCGAGCGGCAAGCGTTCGAAAAGGCCATGACTTACATGGGCTTGGAAGGCGGGCGCTCGCTCGTTGGGCAAAAGGTGGACGTGGTGTTCGTGGGCTCCTGCACGAACGGTCGCATCAGCGATCTGCGACTTGCTGCCTCGGTGCTCAAGGGCCGTCACGTGGCCGCTGGCGTCCGCGCGTTGATCGTTCCGGGTTCGCAAGAAGTGAAGCGGCAAGCCGAGGCCGAGGGTCTCGACCGCATCTTCACCGACGCTGGTGCTGAATGGCGTGAGGCCGGTTGCTCGATGTGCATCGCCATGAACGGCGACCAACTCTCGCCGGGGCAATACGCGGTTAGCACTTCCAACCGTAACTTCGAGGGTCGCCAAGGCAAGGGCGGTCGCACGTTCTTGGCTTCTCCGGCAACGGCCATGGCCTCCGCCATCATGGGTAAAGTCACGGACGTCAGGACGCTCGCCGCGGTTTGATCAGGGAAGGCAACAAAGACAATGGCAAGCTTCAGCAAAATCACCTCGCACGCCGTCGTAATCACGTCGGAAAATATCGACACTGATCAAATCATCCCCGCGCGCTTCCTGAAGGTGATCGACAAGGACGGCCTCGGGAAGAGCCTGTTCTGCGATTGGCGCTACAACGCCGACGGCACGGACAAGGCGGATTTTCCGCTCAATTTTCCGACCTCGCAGGGCGCGCAAATCCTGCTCGCGGGCGACAACTTCGGCTGCGGCTCGTCGCGCGAGCACGCGCCTTGGGCGCTCGTCGGTTGGGGATTCCGCGTGGTCATCTCGACCTCGTTCGCCGATATCTTCAAGGGCAACTCGCTGAAGAACGGCCTCTTGCCGGTGGTCGTCAGCCAAGACGTCTATCAGAAGCTCTTGGCCGCGCAGAAAGCCGACCCCAAGGCGCAAATCACCATCGATCTGACGCAAAAGGTGCTCACGTTGCCGGACGGTTCGACCACCACCTTCCCCGTCGATCCGTTCGCCCAGCATTGCCTGCTGAACGGCATCGATCAGCTCGGCTACATCCTCGGCTTCGACGACAAGATCAAAGCTTACGAGAGCAGCCACACTTACGCGAACTGAGATTGCCCGAGAAAACGAGTCCGGTCTGATGAACGCAAATCCTCCAGTTACAGGCGAGCCAGAACTCGTCGAAGTTTACGATACGACCCTCCGCGACGGCACGCAGCGCGAAGGCATTTCGTACACGCTGGAGGACAAGCTGCGGATTGCCGAACACCTGGATGCGTTCGGCGTCGCGTTCATCGAGGGTGGCTGGCCGGGCTCGAATCCGAAGGACGAAGAGTTCTTCGCGCGCGCCCGTGATCGCGCCTGGAAACACGCGAAAATAGCGGCGTTCGGCTCGACGCGTCGCGCGGGGCTCGCCGCGGGTGATGACCCGAACATGCGCGCGCTAATCGCGGCGGGCACCGAGGTCTGTACCATCTTCGGCAAATCCTGGACGTTCCAGGTGACCGAAGTCTTGCGCACCTCGCTGGACGAGAACCTGCGCATGATCGAAGACTCGGTCGCCTTCTTGCGCGGCGAGAAGAAGCGCGTCGTGTACGACGCAGAGCACTTCTTCGACGGCTATCGAGCGGATCCGAGCTACGCCGTCGAGACGTTGCGCGCGGCCATCCGCGGCGGCGCCGAGGTCGTGACTTTGTGCGAGACGAACGGTGGCAACTTGCCTTGGGACGTCGAGCGCATCGTGACCGAGGTCAAGCGCTTGATCGCCCACCCCATCGGCATCCACGCGCACGACGACACGGGCTGCGGTGTCGCGAACAGCCTGGCCGCGGTGCGCGCCGGCGCTCGCCACGTGCAGGGCACGATCAACGGCTACGGCGAGCGTTGCGGCAACGCCAATTTGACGGTGATCATCCCCAATCTCGAGCTCAAACTCGGGTTCCGCGTGCTCGAACCTGGACGTTTGGCAGGCATCAGCGAACTTTCACACGTGGTCGCGGAGGTCGCGAATTTGGCTCCCGACGCGCACATGGCCTACGTCGGCCGCAGCGCCTTTGCACACAAAGGCGGCGTGCACGTCGCGGCGCTTCGCCGTCATCCGGACTCGTATCAACACGTAGCGCCGGAGTTGGTTGGCAACACCATGCGTGTCGTAGTCAGCGAGCTATCCGGTCGCGGCAATGTGCTGGCCAAGGCCGAAGAGCTCGGCGTCGAAGTCAGCGCCGGCACGGAAATCGAAGCCTTGCGCGAAATCAAGGAAGCCGAAAATCGCGGTCTCTCCTACGAAGGCGCCGAAGCGAGCATCGCCCTGCTCTTGCAACGCAAGGCCGATGACTATGTGCCGCTGTTCCAAGTCATCGATTATCAAGTGCAGGTCGGCAAACGACGTGGCACCGAGACCTTCGCCGAAGCGGTGGTCAAAGTTCAAGTGGGCAAGAACACGCTCCACACCGCGGCCGAAGGCAACGGCCCGGTCAGCGCACTCGACGGCGCGCTGCGCAAAGCACTCTCTCCTGCCTACCCCGCCATCAACGACATCCACTTGGCGGACTACAAGGTCCGGATCCTGGACGGCACCGAGGGCACTGAGGCGATCACCCGCGTGTTGATCGACAGCCAGGACGCCCACCGCAGTTGGAGTACCGTGGGCGCCTCAGCCAACATCATCGAGGCTTCGATGCACGCGCTGGTCGATTCCATCGAATATGGTTTGATCCAGGGGCGAGCAGTTCTCCCCGACGGCCATACGGTTAGTCGACCCGCGCGGAGTGGGGCGCCTTCGCGGAAAGGCGCAGAGGCGTAGATTCGCCGACGCGGGATCGCGCGTGCCCGCGCGCAGCGCTTCGGCGCGCTGCGCAGCTGACGAGGCACGCGGGATTGGGGCCGGACAATCGCTAAATTATCGGGAGAATCGGCGATTTTCCGCCGGGGATTGTCCTCCGCTCGCTGACATGGAATCTGTGCCGGCGATGAAAGCAAAAATCGTCCTCCTCCCCGGTGATGGTGTTGGCCCCGAGGTCACTGGTCAGGCACGCGCAGTCCTCGAGGCCGTCGCCAAGATTGGCGGGCACGAATTCGCCTTCGAGACTCAACTGATCGGTGGCATCGCCATCGACGAGACGGGCGATCCACTGCCGCCGGCCACGCTCAACGCGTGTAAGGCGTCGGACGCGGTGATGCTCGGCGCCGTCGGCGGACCGAAGTGGGACAACCCCGACGCCAAGACGCGCCCGGAGAAGGGCCTGCTCGCGATTCGCAAAGGGCTCGGCTTGTTCGCAAACCTTCGTCCCGTGAAGAGCTACCCGGAGCTGGTCGATTCTTCGCCGCTCAAGCTGGATCGCATTCAGGGCTGCGACATGCTCATTTTGCGCGAGCTCACGGGCGGCCTGTACTTCGGCAAACAAGGTCGCGAACAGACCGACAAGGGCCTGCGCGTCTTCGACACGCTCGAGTACATGGATTTCGAAATCGAGCGCATCGTGCGCTTGGCATTCAACTTGGCTCGTGGTCGCAAGAAGAAGCTGACCTCGGTCGACAAGGCCAACGTCATCGAATCTTCGCGCGTTTGGCGCCAGATCGCGACCAAATTGAAGTCGGAGTTCGAGGACGTCACGCTCGAACACCAATTGGTCGACTCGTGCGCGATGCGCCTCGTCACTGCACCGACCAGCTTCGACGTGATCGTGACCGAGAACATGTTCGGCGACATCTTGTCGGATGAAGCCGCCGTGCTCACCGGCTCACTCGGCATGCTGCCCAGCGCCTCGCTCGGTGAAGGTAAGCTCGGCCTGTACGAGCCGATTCACGGCTCGGCTCCGGACATCGCCGGCAAGGGCATCGCCAACCCGGTGGGCACGATTCTCAGCGCCGCCATGTTGCTCCGCCACAGCCTCGGCCTCGAGAAGGAAGCCGCGTCCGTGGAGCGCGCCGTAGAAGCGGCGCTGGCCGCTGGTGCGCGCACCGCGGACCTCGGCGGTGCCAAGCCGCTCTCGACGAGCGGTATGGGCGAAGCGATCATCTCGAAGCTGAGCTGATTTCCAACTCGCACACGAAAAGGCGAGCAGGGTCGACGACTCTGCCCGCCTTTTTTGATTTCAAACGCTCGACTGAACGCGCGCGCTGCGGGTGATCTCGCCCATCTTGCCGCTTTGATAGTCGCGGAAGGCTTGCTGGATCTCTTGCGGCGTGTTCATCACGAACGGGCCGTAGCGAGCCACGGGCTCCTTCAGCGGCACACCGGCGAGCAAGAGCAGCCGTGCATCTTCGCTCGCGCGCAACCGCACGCTGTCCCCTTCGCCGAGCACAGCGAGTTGCCCGTCGCCGACGGACGTACCGCCGTGACCAACGCGAGCGCCGCCCTGGAAAACATAGACGAGCCCTTGTTGTTCCGGCGCCAAAGGCACCGTCACGTCCGCACCAGCCTTCAGCGACCAGTCTTGGTACACGATAGGCGTCAGCGTATCGATGATTGCGCTCGCACCGAGTGCTTCACCCGCAATCACCCGAACCCGAGCGAGACCGTCTGGGCTCTCGGC
>Ga0247766_1000082_pt1 | contig 19728 bp, 11 predicted proteins | sample UWRJL223509R6_FD_179946 | JGI IMG/M metagenome (GOLD analysis project Ga0247766, IMG submission 179946) | Plant litter microbial communities from Arlington Agricultural Research Station in Wisconsin, United States - UWRJ-L223-509R-6 | ecosystem: Environmental > Terrestrial > Plant litter >... | reverse complement strand
TGCGAACGGCGTGATTGGAACGGCCAATTGATCTGCGGATTCGCGTGCTTGGTTGCGCGATTAAGTTCAAAGGCAACTGTCCGTTGCTAAATGCCATGAACGCCTTATATCTCGTAGCGTTCCTCTCAATCTGAAGGCATCCATGGCGACCGCGACGGCAGAGATCGACTCCGCAGCAACAGCAAAAGAAACCAGTGAACCGCGCAGTAAGCGTGGACTCGTCCTCGGCCTAATCGCCGCCGCCGTAATCGGCGCGGGCGGCGTTTGGTACGTGACGCATCACGGCTTGGAGAACACGGACAACGCGCAAATCGATGGCGATGTCGTGTCGGTGCCGGCGCGCGTCGGGGGCGTAGTCACCAAAATCGCGTTTACAGACAATCAGCGCGTCAAGACCGGTGACCTGCTGGCCGAGTTGGATTCGGCGCCCGCGCAGGCACGCCTAGCGGAAGCGGAAGCGAACTGGTTTGCAGCGCAAGCGCAGGCCGACGCCGCAGACGCGACCGCGCACGTCGCCGAGACCAACGCCATCGGCGACAAGTCCGTGGCTGATGCTTCACTGGTCACCGCGGCCGTCGGTGCCGCTTCGAGCTCGGACCAAATCAAAGAGGCTGCGGCTCAACTCGAGTCCGCGCAGACCTCGTTGGCCCAGGCGCAAATCGACAATGACCGAGCCAAGAGGCTGTTGGGCACCGGCGCCATCTCGCAAGCCGAGTCCGATCGCGCAGATACGCAGCTGAAAGTGGCACAATCGTCGGTGGACGTGGCCCGCGCGCGGCTGACATCATTCAAGAGCTCCGCCGCGCAAGCCCAAAGCCGAGTGGTCGAAGCCAAGGCCAAGGCCAAGATCTCCAACGACGTGGCCACGCAGATCCAGCTCGCGCAAGCGCGCGCCAAGGCCGCCCACGCGCAAGTCGACACCGCCAAAGCCGCGCGAGACTTGGCCGCGCTCGATTTGTCGTACACCAAGATCTTCGCCCCGAACGACGGCGTCGTTTCCAAGAAGAGCATCAACGTTGGGCAGATGCTTTCGCCCGGTCAAAGCGTCGTCCAGCTGGTGACGGACAAGCTGTGGGTGACCGGTAACTTCAAAGAGACACAAGTCGCACAAATGCGAGTCGGGCAACGCGCAAGCGTCGAAGTCGACGCGTTCAGCGGCACCGCCATCGAGGGCGAGGTCGAGAGCTTCTCGGGCGCGACGGGCGCAAAGTTCACGCTCCTGCCTCCGGACAATGCGACCGGCAACTTCACCAAAGTGGTGCAACGTTTGCCGGTGCGTGTGCACCTGCATGCGCTTCCGCCGGGCATCACCTTGCGTCCCGGGATGAGCGTCGATCTGACGGTCGACACCCGCAAATAGTCGGAAAAACGAGGCCCTATGGCACAGTCCGGCGTGGCAGCACCAGCCCAGCCGCGCGCAGTCGCGGGCGGTAAATGGGCAATCGCGATCGCAGTCGCACTCGGCGCGTTGCTCGAGGTCGTGGATACGAGCATCGTCAACGTCGCACTGACGGACATGCAAAACACGCTCGGCGCAACGCTGTCCGAGGTGAGCTGGGTCGTTTCTGGCTACGCCGTGGCGAACGTGATCGTACTGCCGCTCACGGCCTGGCTCGGTGAGCGCTTCGGCAAGAAGCGCTACTTCATCTTCTCGCTCGTTGGATTCACCGTGGCGTCGATCATGTGTGGGTTGGCTTCGACGCTGCCCATGCTGGTGATCGCGCGCGTGCTGCAGGGTTTGATGGGCGGCGGTCTGCTGGCCAAAGCGCAGGCAATCCTGTTCGAGACCTTTCCGAAGGAAGAGCAGGGTGTTGCACAGGCTTTCTTCGGCGCGATCGTGATTGCTGGGCCGGCGATCGGGCCGACGCTCGGCGGCTACTTGGTGACCAACATCGGCTGGCGCTGGATCTTCTTCGTCAACGTTCCGCTGGGCATTTTGGCGGTATTTATGTGCCAAGCTAGCCTCAAGCCGGACACGGAACAGCGGAATACTGCGCAGATCGATTGGATTGCGATTCTGATGCTGGCAACCGGTCTGGGCTCTTTGCAAACGTTCTTGGAAGAAGGCAACTCCGAGGATTGGTTCGAGTCTCGGCTGATCGTCACGCTGTTTGCGCTCGCGGTCGCGTCATTGGTCGCGTTCGTTCATCGCCAGCTCAACAGCAAGAACCCGGTCGTAGACCTACGGGTGCTGCGCTACCGCTCGCTTTGGGCGGGCAGCATCCTGAGCGTGATCGTCGGTATGGCGCTTTACGGCACGCTGTTCGCGGTGCCGATCTTCGCGCAGAGCTTGATGCACTACACGTCGCAAGAGACGGGCATGTTGCTTCTGCCGAGCGCGCTGGCCTCCGCCGTCACCATGATCGGCGCAGGTCAGATCATCCGCAAGATCGACTCCCGGTTGGCCTTGGTGATCGGCGCTTGCATCTTGGTGTTTGCCGTACACCAGATGAGCACTCTGACCTCACAAACCGGCGTCGACGACTTCTTCTGGCCGCTGATCATTCGCTCGGTCGGCACGGTAGCCATGTTCTTGCCGCTAAACATGGCGACTCTGAGCCCTATCCCGAAGCACGACATCGCCAAAGCGTCTGGGTTCTTCAATTTGACTCGGCAGCTCGGTGGCAGCATCGGCGTCGCCTTGCTCACCCTGCTGCTTGCACAGCGCCAGGCCTTCCACCGCGCCGTGCTGGTCGAGAAGATGCCGCTCGGCGACCCAGGGCTTGCCGACCGCGTGCACGCCCTGAGCGGCGCGTTCATGGCCAAAGGCGCAGTACTGGTCGACGCACAAAACCAAGCCCTCGCCTCGCTCAACGCCATCGTCAACCGCGAGGCGCTGGTGATGTCCTTCAACGACACGTTCTTCGCGACAGGCGCCGTCATCCTCGCGTTCTTGCCGCTCGTGCTGCTCCTCGGCAAAACCGACAAGAACGTCAAAGTCGACGCGGGCCACTGAGCCACGGAGCGCGCTGGATGCGCAACATCACGCGCTGACCGCAACCACGGGGCCTCGGGGTGGGTCACTTTATGACCGCACCCCGCGTCCATGTGGGTCACTCATGACTGCACCCGGGTCGGGGTCAGGAAGTGGGCGCACGCTCTCCGGCAACGCACCTCGAAGTGCGCGGTGTTCCCGGCGCGCTCCCGCTCATTCTTCGAGCAGCGGCGCGAAACCGCCGAAGATCATCCGCTTGCCGTCGAACGGCCAAGTCGACGGATCGTTTTTCATGCGCGGATCTTTCATCACCTTGTCGTTGACCGCGTTGCGATGCGCGCGCGACTCATAGACGATCCAGGCGAACACCACCGTTTCGTCGTCGGTCATCGCCACGCTCTGGGGAAAAGACGTGAGCTTCCCCGGCTTCACGTCATCAGCGATCCACTCGCGATAGTCGAGCGCGCCGTGTTCGAGCCAAACCTGCGAGGCCGTCTTGGCCAGCTTCTTGTAGTCCTCGAGCTTTGCTTTGGGAACGGGCACGACGAATCCATCAACGTACGACATAGGCAACCTCCTCTTCTTGCGATCAGCTTGAATCAAAACGTTGAGCCCCAACGTAGGCGCGGTCAACGAGGCAATTTGGAGCATCGCGGTAGACTCCGGACTCCTCGAGAGAGTTGATTCGACGGAATGTGTCGGCAGACTTTACGCCCTTCGGTGTCACGAAGCGGCGTGAGGCCTCGCAGCATTCGCGCGAGGGGAGCGGGGCGTGCGTTCGTCGACTCCACCAGGTGGAGCCCGCAGATCTGAGGTGCGAACGCGACGCGCGGGTACGTCGCGGTGCGCGGGGTATTTTTGGAGTGCCGCCTCAGGTGTCACGACGCGCGTCGAGCGGCCTGTTCGCTCGGCCTGGAGCGGCTGAGTCCTTTCCTCGACTCCGCCAGGTGGAGCGCAGTTCGGGTACCCACACGGGCGCGGGAGCCGTCGCGCTGCGTGGGGTATTTTAGAGCACCCCTTCGGTATCGCGACGCGCGTCGTTCGGCCTTGCAAGGGTTCGCGCGAGGGAGCCGCGCATCGTGTGTGCTTGACTCCACTAGGTGGAGCGCAGATCTGGGACGCGAACGGACGCGAGAGTTCGTAGCGCTGTGTGGGGTATTTTTGGAGTCCCGCAGATAAAGTGCTGGTTCGACGCAAAGCTTCTTGGCGGCTTGTACCCTTTCACGTATCGCGAAGCGCGCCACTCCTTCGGGGATCACGATGCGCCTAGTGCGGCCTCACAAGTGATTCGCGCAAGCATGGGGCAGCGCGGGGACGACGCGGATGGGGAAAGCACTTTGCTCGGTCCGCCCCCACGGATTTGGCGGTTGGCGTGTTGATGTTTGTGTTGATTTTTGTGGACGGGTTTCAGGTGTCTGGTTGCATCGTCGTGGTGAGTGAGTTGGATTCTAGGGATTGCTTGCGCGAGGTCTTGCGTGGTGAGGCTTTCGGAGTGGCGGGCTCATTCAGAGCCATTTTAACTTCGAAAAGCGCTCTGAGCGCCAATGCGCGCGCCCAAATATCGCATGATAGATAGGAGTGATGAGCAACCTGTATCGCTTGGTGGGAGTCGGGAATGCGGAGCTCGTGGCGGGACTGTCCGAACTCGTGCAGCAGAGCAATGCGCTGACCGCGCGAGTGTTGGCGCATCTAGTTGAGCTCGATGAGCGTCGGCTGCATTTGGAGCTCGGGTTTTCGTCGCTGTTTGCGTATTGCGTCGAAGGTTTGGGGATGAGCGAGGGTACGGCTGGGCGGCGAGTGACGGCGACGCGGGTGTGTCGACGATTTCGCGATGCGTTCGAGCGTGTGGCGCGCGGCGAATTGCACCTGTGTGCGTTGTGTACGCTTGCGCCGCACTTGAGTGAGCAGAACGCGGCTGAGTTGTTCGAAGCAAGCAAAGGGAAGACCCGGCGACAAATCGAGGAGCTGCTCGCCGCGCGCTTTCCGCGGCCGGATGTGCGCGAGCAGATTCGGCGTCTGCCAGCGCGCGGCCCGGTGCTGGCAGCGCGCGTTGCGACAGCCACCGGAGCGAATGGCGTCGTTGAGCAAACGTTGTCGCTGTCTGGCGGGTTCGACGCGCTTTGCGATAGTCGAGGCGGCCGGATTTCGCTCGAAGTCGATGAGCCAAAGGGCGAGTTGAGAGCGACCGCAGCGCGGCTGGAAGCCCCGGTAATTGCTGCGGATTCCGCACCGCGGCAAATTGAGCCCACGGTCACCGCCGACGGGCCCAGCCGTCCGCGGGCGTGCGAACTCGAACCGCTCTCTGTCGGTCGCTTTGGGGTGCATTTCACGGCGGACGCTGAGTTGCGCGACCTGATCGAACGCGCGCGAGCACTCGCGAGTCACCGGGTTCCGAAGGGTGACCTCGCGGGACTGATGAAGCTGATGGTGGCGAGCTTCGTCCAACAGGAGGAGAAGCGGCGCTTCGGCATTGGGACGAAACAGCATCGAGGCGAGAGCAAAGCGAGGATTTCTAGGGGCTCGGAACTTACCGCTCCACCAGGTGGAGCGTCCGTCTCTTCGTGCGCGGGCGACGCCTCGACTCGCGTAGCGCAACCAACACCACCCGAACTACGGCAGGCAGCGCCTTCCAGCAGCACAGAGCCAGCAGCTCCACTAGACGGAGCTTCCGTCCCGCCATGCGCAAGCAAAACCCAAACTCTCACAGCGCAACGGACACCGCTCGGACGACACCACCAAAGCGAGCCTTTCGGCGCTTCGAAACCGCCAGCACCACCAGGCGGGGCGTCAATCTCGTCGTGCGCGAGCCAAACCCCGACGCGCTCGGCCCGGCCAACGCCCCCGCGCATTCAGTCGCTACCTGTCGGCGCAGGTTCGGCGGGAGATTCACACTCGAGACGGCGGCCAATGCACATTCGTCTCGCCCGATGGTCGGCGCTGCGATGCGCGGGCGTTCATTCAGTTCGACCATCTCAGGCCCTTCGCCTGGCGTGGCTCGTCCGATGCTCTGAACCTGCGCTTGCTGTGCAAGGCTCACAATCTGTTGCACGCGCGAAAGTGCTTTGGCGCGTTGCATCTGGCCGCGAAGATCGCGGCTCGGAGTCGCGATGGGTCTGGACGGTGACCGAGGTAGCGGGAGGCCAGTCCGACACGACAGCCGCGACGGGAGTCGAGACACGCGCACGCCGTACGCACGCACCGAGCATGCGCCACCAACCCACATACGCCGAACGCGCGCACTCCGAGCATCGGCGGTCGCGCGGCGAGCACTTCGGAGACGCGCGCACGGGCTCAGCGCCGCGGACGCGCAGCAAGCACGCACCGGAGCACCGGACACCAAGCACACCCCCGCAGCGGGCACGCCGCGAACCGCGCACGAGAGATTGCGCGCGCGGGCATCACGGCGGGCGCAAAGCGCATGGCAGAGTTGCCCGTGTGCTGAGACGTGACATTGACCGGCGACGCGACGACAACGCACCGACGCGATCCGGCGAGGCGGCGCGACATGTGATCTTTGCCGATGTCATTCGTTCGCAAGAGCATGGCACCGCTGAGTTGTGCGGGTTACGACCGGCGGTTGCGGCTCATTCCGCGGCGAGTGCAGCGCTGCAGCGCATTCCTGGTCCACTGTGGTTCAGGGTTCCCTTCGTTTCGCTGGAGGCCTTTTGATCGTTCCGACGCGACGCTCGCAATCGTGGCCCCAACGGCCGGCAGCGGCTCGGCGCAACGTCCCACGTTGGGAACAGCGCTGCTTGCGAGGTGCGTCGCTGGATCCTGAGCGCCCACTCCCCTCTTGATTCATACAACCAGTGCGCGGCAATTCGTCGCAGTCCGGGCGCGCGCGGGCATCTGCTAGGTTTCCGGCGTGACTGCCCGAACGCCGGCCTCCGTGGCCACCGCGCCCAAGATTGGCCTTGCCTGGCTGGTGCGCCTGCGTTGGTTGGCGATCGCTGGGCAGGTCGCGATCGTGGCCTTGGCCGTGCTGATGCTGCGCGTGTCGTTGCCCTTGCACCTGGTAGCAGCGCTGATTTCGATCACCGCGCTGACCAACCTTGGGCTCACCGCATGGCTGCGCAAGCGCGAGCCATCGGCGCACGCACTCACGGCAGTGTTGCTGCTCGACGTGTTGACGTTGACGGGGTTGTTGCTTTGTGCGGGCGGCGCTTCTAACCCTTTTAGTGTATTTTACTTGGTGCACGTGGCGCTCGCAGCGTTGCTGCTTGCGCCGCGCCCCGCGTGGTGCGTCGCGGCGGCGACTTCGCTCGCGTTTGGTTCGTTGTTCGTGCTTCCAGCACACGCCATCGATGCCCACGCGATGCACATGCAGCATGGCGCTTCGAGCATGCATTTGCAGGGCATGTGGCTGGCGTACTCGCTGGCCGCGGGCTTCGTGGTGCATTTCGTGTCGCGAGTGGCGAGCGCCCTGCAAGCGCGCGAGCACGAGGTGTTCGAATTGCAGCGTTCTGCGGTGCGCCATGAAAAGCTCGCTTCGCTCAGTACGCTCGCGGCCGGAGCGGCGCATGAACTCGGGACACCCCTGGGCACGATTGCCCTCGTGGCCAAAGAGCTCGAACGTGGTTTGGAAGCGGGCAACGCGGCAAGCGAGCTCGTCCCCGACGCGCGTTTGATTCGCCAAGAAGTCGAGCGCTGTCGCGATATTTTGCAGCAAATGGCCGCGCGCGCCGGTGAAGGCGCGGGCGAAATGTTGGCGCCAATCAGCGTGCTCGGCGTCGAGCAAGAATTGTCGGACGCGCTCGGAGCGCGCGCGGCGCAGCTCGCGTTCGAGCGCGAGGGCGAGCTGTCCGAAATCATCGCTCCCAAGCGGCTCCTGGTCCAAGTCTTGGCGAACTTGGTACGCAATGCCTTCGACGCGCAGGCCGAAGCCGGCAAGAGCGATCCGGTCCGACTCGTGACGCGCCTCGAGGCCGAGCGAGCTGCGTTCGAGATTTTCGATCGCGGTGCGGGCATTGCGACGGATGCCAGCGAGCGCGTCGGTGAACCGTTCTTCACCACCAAAGCGCCGGGGCGCGGACTCGGACTGGGCGTATTTTTGGCCCGCGCGTTTGCCGAAAAGATGGGCGGCGAGCTGACGCTCGCGGCGCGCCCTGGTGGCGGGACCGTGGCACGCTTGACCGTCCCCCGTGACATGCTCAAACCGTGGAGCACCGCATGACCACTGAATCAGAACGCGCCGCCCGCTCGGTGCTCGTCGTCGACGACGACGACGTGTTCCGCACGCGCTTGGGCAAAGCCTTTGCCGATCGCGGCTTCGACGTGCGCACCGCACACAGCGCAGCCGAGGCCATTCAGCTCGCCCAGCAAGACAGCCCGGAATTTGCGGTCGTCGATCTGCGCATGCCGGGCGCGTCGGGCCTGGACGTCGTACGCGAGCTTCATGCCATCGATCCGGCGAGCGTGATCGTCATGCTGACCGGCTACGGTAGCATCGCCACGGCCGTCGAAGCCGTGCGCGCGGGCGCCGTGCACTACCTGAGCAAGCCGGTCGACATCGACCAAATCCTCGCGGCGTTCGAAGGCAAAAGCGCTACGACCCCAGCAAACCCCACGGAAGTGCCGAGTTTGGCGCGCGTCGAATGGGAGCACATTCAGCGCGTCCTGCGCGACTGCGACGGCAATATCTCGCAGGCTGCGCGGCTCTTGGGGCTGCATCGGCGCTCGCTGCAGCGCAAACTGTCCAAAGACCCCGTGCGGCGTTGATGCGCTTTTCACGCTTTCTCTCGGCAGCGCGCGGCTAAAAGAGCTGTGTTAGCGTCGGCCGCGATGCGACCTTCGTGGCTGGAGCGACTGCTCGTTCGATTGGGAGAATTTCAAACTCGTCGCCCGCTGACGGTTTTGCTGCTGGTGCTCGTGACGTTGCTCCCGACCGGCCTTTTGGCTTCGAAATTGAGCCTGCGCACCGAGTTCACCGAGCTCTTGCCAGACGGCAAACGCAGCGTCATCGAGGCGCGCCGTATCGCCGAAAGGCTGAGCGGCAAAGTGGCCTCCAACGCGGGGACGGGGTCGACGCTGAGCGTGGTCGCCAAGAGCGAAAACGTCGACGTGCTCAAGCGCTTCATCGACACACTGGCGCCCGCAATTCGCAAGCTGGATCCGAAGTTCGTCACCTCCGTGCAAGTGGGCTCGGGCGAGGTGCAAGACTTTTTCCGCGCACACAAGCACCTGTACGCCGACCTGAGCGATATCCAAAAGATCCACGATGATGTGGTCGATCGCTACGACTACGAGGTACAAAAGAAGGGAGGCATGGATCTAGGGCTGGACGACGCGGCCAGCGGCGACTCGTCCGACAAGGCGGATGCGCCGCCCCCTCCCCTCGACGCCCAAGCGCTGGAAGATCGCTTCAAAAAGAAGATCGAAGAAGCGCAGAAACAGCAGCCGGGGACCGACGGCTACTACATCGGAAAATCGAAGGGCGCGACCTACGGCGTGCTCTTGGTGCGCAGTCCGCTCGGCAGCATGGATCCGCAAGCCTTCGAGTTGCGCACGCAGATCCAGAAGTTGGTCAGCGACATGCATCCGCAGGCTTGGGATCCGCAGCTGACCGTCGGCTACTCCGGCAACTTGATAACCGCGGCCGAAACGAAGCACGAGATCACGCAGGACATGGTGCAGGTCGGCGGGGTGGGCGTAGTCATGATCTTGGCTGCGATTCTGTTGTTTTTCCTGCGGGTTCGCGTGCTGGCCTGCATGGGTCTGACGATCTTGGTGGGCTGCACCTGGTCGTTCGCCGGCGCATATTTGGGCATCGGCTACCTGAACCTGGCCAGCGGTTTGATGGTCAGCATCATCACCGGCAACGGCATCAACTTCGGCATCGTGTACATGGCGCGCTACATCGAGGCTCGCCGCGCTCATCAATCGATTGAAGAGTCCATCCTCACGGCGCATCGCGAGACGCACATCGCCACCTTGGCCGCCGCTGCCGCCGCGATGGTCGCCTACGGCTCGCTCGCGATGACCAATTTCCGCGGCTTCAAGCACTTCGGCGCGATCGGCGGCATGGGCATGACGCTGTGTTGGCTGGCAACCTACTTGCTCTTGCCCGCGCTGCTCACCATCACCGAGCGCATCCGCCCGATGTTTGGCCGCAAGCCGGGCTGGCGCTCGAAGGCACGAGGCTTTTACGGCTATCCGTTCGTGTGGGCGGCGACGCGCGCACCAGGCGCGCTCGCGCTCTTTGGTTTGGTGAGTGGCGTGCTGTCGATGGCCGTCGCCGTGCAATATTTCGTGCAAGATCCGATGGAATACAACCTGCGCACCGTGCTCGGCGGCAAGGCGCACCGGCAAACGGAGGCGGGCGTGCTTTCGGGTCGCGTCGACGACATCGTAGGCCGCGCGGGCACGGACGGCCGCGCGATCGTCGTCGATCGTGTGGACCAAGTCGAGCCGCTGGTCAGCACGCTCCTGAAACGGCGTGACGCGGTGCCCCACGACCTGAGACCGTTCGAAAAAATCGTCACCGTCTTCGATCTCTTGCCCAAAGACCAAACGAAGAAGATCGAACTATTGAACGAGATCCGCGATCGCGTGGAGCGCGGGCACAAGCGCGGCTTCGTGAGCGACAAGGACTACGCCAAGATCAACGAGTACATCCCGGAAAAGCTCACGTCCATCGACATGGGCGATCTGCCGCTCGCCGTTGCCCGCCCTTTCATCGACCACGACGGGTTGCGCGGACGCATCGTGTACATCGTACCGACGATCGGTCAAAGCGTGTACGACGCTCACTATTTGCAGCGCTGGGCGGACGCCTTTCGCGAGACTCATTTGCCGAACGGCGAGGTGATCTACGGCTCCGGTGAGCCGGTAATCTTCGCCGACGTCTTGCAATCCATCCGCGAGGAAGCGCCCAAAGCCATTCTTCTGAGCTTCATCGGCACACTGGCGGTGATCTTCCTCGCCTTCCGCGGCAGTAGGAATGGGCTCTTGGCACTCTCCGTGCTGGTGATCGGCTTGTCTTGGTTGGTTGCGTTTTTGTATTTCGATCACATCAAGCTCAACTTCTTGAACTTCGTGACGCTGCCGATCAGCATCGGCGTGGGCGCAGACTACGCGCTGAACATCATGAAGCGCCGCGAACTCACGAACGATGCGGACCTGCCCCAGGCCTTGGTCGAGACGGGCGGCGCGGTCGTGCTCTGCTCGCTGACCACCGCGCTCGGCTACATCGCGTTGATGTTCTCGATGAACGGCGCCACGGAGAGCTTCGGCCTCACCGCGGCCGCCGGCGAGGTCACGACCTTACTCGCCGCAGTGCTGCTCTTGCCGGCAATCTTGTTCTGGTTGAACAAGCGCAAAGTTTCGGCACCAGGCACGACGACTCCCTAGTCGATACGCATCCGCGCAAGCAGCGTCCAATCATTGCGCTCGTCGCGCGCCACGAAAGGCAATCGCCAAGTCTCGTCGCTGCGCGCGTTGGCGCTGACGCTGAACGCCGATGCCGCGATGAACTGGTCGGCCTCCGCGACCTTTTCGAGCGATTCTCCTCCGTGCAGCACTTCGATCGCGTGCGCAGCGGGCGCTCGACACTCGTGCTTTGCCCACTCTTCCAGCGAGAGCGGGCTCGGCACTGATTCGCCGGCGTTGTAGATCAAGAGCTTGCCCGGTTTCTCGAGCGCCGCGTACAGCGCGGCCACGCCGTCGCCGGCATTCTCCTCCACCGAAAACACGAGTACCAATAGCCGCTCGGCAATTCCAAAGCGAGCGTCGTAGCGAAGCTCGCGCGCACCGAGCTCGACGCTACACGGCAGGTCGCTTTTGACTTGGGCTCTTAGCAACAGCCGCCCCAAGAGTGACGCAGGCCGCGAGCCGTCCGCGCGGTAGGCGGCAACGAGCAACGCCGGTTCCGGCTTGCCGCGCAAGAAGCCGTCGTGGCCTCGCGCGATCTCGAGGGTGTGAAGCGTCAAGCGCGCCGTTCGCCGCGGCGGCTCGCCGCTTTCAGGCGACGCCGGACGCGGCTTCTTTTTGCGACGCTTGGACACGGGGCACGAGGTTAGCCGCAACTCGAGCGATGGTCAGCCCGCTCCCGCCCTGGCGACAGATTCGTGCTCAGCCGCCGATGATACCCAGCGCCGCCAAAGCAGCCGCCGCGAACTGACCGAGCGGCACGACCGGACGCGCCTCGGCTTGACGGAACAGGCCCTTCACGAAGTCCAGCGCGACGTCGACCTGGTCGACCTGGCACAGCAGGAGATCGCCCGGTTCCAGCCCGGAGATGGCCGCGGCGATCGACGCGAGCTCACCGTTCTTTTGCAGGATGCGGCGGGGCTGGCGCTTGGCGCGCTGCATGCCCTCACGCATCAAGCGAATGACTTCACCATCCGCGCGGCCGCGCGTGCACTGATCTTCGTAGATGTACACGTCGTCGAAGAAGCCACCGATGATTTCGGCTTGGCGATGAATGTCCTCGTCGCGGCGATCGCCCGCGGCGGTGTACACGACCTTGCGACGGCGATGCGGCATCTTGCTGATGGCCTCGTTCAAGGCCAAGAGCGCGGAAGCGTTGTGCCCGTAGTCCAAGATCACCGTCGCATCGCGGTGGACGAGCACGTTGAAGCGGCCGGGGGTCGTGCCGACGTCACTCGAGAACGTCTGCACACCGAAGCGCAGCGCATCGACCGAGAGTCCGAGCCAGAAACCCGCGGCGACCGCGGCAAGCAAGTTGTCGACCTGAAAACCGATGCGACCGCCGTGCGTCAGCGGCAGCAGATCTACCTGGGCGACGCGACGCTCGTCACGACCGGAGCAGATCACGATGAATCCGTCACGCACGATCACCGCTTTGCCGCCCGCGGCGCGGTGGCTGACGATGCGCGGGGACTCCGCGTTGCGACTGAAGAAGATGACCGCGCCGCGGCAGAGACTGGCCATGGAGGCGACCAGCGGATCATCCGCGTTGAGCACGGCGGCGCCGCGCTCGGAGACTCGTCGCACTGGGATGGCTTTCACGCGCGCGAGCTCGGCTGCGGTGTGAATGCCATTCATGCCCAGGTGATCCCCCTCGCCCACGTTGGTCACGACGGCGACGTCACACCAGTCGAAGCCCAAGCCCTCGCGCAGCATGCCGCCACGCGCGGTCTCCAGCACCGCCGCGTCGACGTTCGGGTGGGCGAGCACGGCACGCGCGCTCTTCGGACCCGCGCAATCACCGCTATCGATCCGGCGATTTTCCACGTAGATGCCGTCCGTGCAGGTCATGCCCACGCGCAGGCCGCGTTGTTGCAGGAGATGCGCGATGCAGCGGGTGGTCGTGGTCTTGCCGTTGGTGCCGGTGACGGCAACGACCGGAATGCGCGCGTCGTCACCCGGGGCGAACATGGAGTCGACGATGGCCTTGCCCACGGGGCGACCGATGCCGCTCGAGGGCTCGATGTGCATGCGCAAGCCGGGCGCCGCATTCACTTCGACGATCGCGCCGCCGCTCACTTCGAGCGGCTCGGTGACGTTGGGAGACACGACATCTACACCGGCGACGTCTAGGCCGACCATGCGTGCGGCTTCGACCACGCACTGAGCGACGCTCGGGTGCACGGTATCGGTAACGTCCGCCGCGGTGCCACCGGTGCTGAGGTTCGCGTTGCGACGCAAGGTGACCACCACGCCCGGCGCCGGCACGCTGTCGAGCGTGAGCGACTGCTCCGCCAAGGTCTCGCGCCCGATCTCGTCCAAGAGCAGCTTGCTCAATGAGGTGGAGTGGTCGTCACCGCGACGCGGATCGAGGTTCGCCAGGGCGACCAGCTCGGCGATCGTGCGCTGGCCATCACCGATGACTTGCGGCGGTTCGCGACGCGCGGCAGCGACCAAGCGTCCATTGATGACGAGCAGCCGAAAGTCAGCGCCTTCGATGTGGCGTTCGACGATCACTTCACCGTCAGCGGCGCGAGCGATCTCGAACGCGGACAGCACGGCTTCTCGTGTGCGCAGGCGCACGGACACGCCGCGGCCCTGATTGCCGCCGCGCGGTTTCACGACCACCGGCAGGCCGATCTCTTGCGCGACCGCCCACGCCTGCTCGGGCGACGAAGCTGGCATGCCCTTGGGCACCGCGATGCCGACCGCGTCGAGCAGCGATTTGGTGAGCTCTTTATCTTGCGCGATCGACTCGGCCACCGCGCTGGTGCGATCCGTTTCGGCAGCCCAAATTCGGCGTTGGCGCGAGCCCTGCCCGAACTGAACCAAGCTACCGGTCAAGCGACGCACCGGGATCTTGCGATCCATCGCCGCGCGCACGATGCAGCCGGTGCTCGGGCCCAAGCGCGCGTCCTCATTCAGCCTGCGGAGTGCGACGAGTTCTGCATTCAGGTCGATCGCCTGCGCGTCACGCGCCGCGTGTAGCAACGAGAGCGCGAGTTCGAGCGCGCGACGCGCGGTCGGCTCTTCGGTGTATTCAGCCGCGATGCGATACTCGACGCCCAGCTTCAGCGGGCGAGCCATCCAAAAACTCACCTGGCAACCAGCAGCGGCTTGCAAGGCGACGACCAAACGGCCGAGCAGCGCGGCCCACGAGGCGGCGGCATCAGCGGCAACGAATTCACGACGGAGTGCCGCGCTCAGCTCCGCGGGCAACGACGCGCACAGACGGTTCAACGTCTCCGGAGTGAAACCTTCTTGGTCGTGAACGACCACGGCTTCGAGGACCGGTTGGTCCGACCACAGGTTTGAGCCAGAAAGGGCGCGAATCGACTCGATGTTCATCGGGAATGTCTTACGGAGGCGAGGCCGCCGGTGATCCCGCGGCGCAGACCTTTTGTTTCGAGATGGTGCAGTGCACTCGCAAAACCCGCGGAAGTACCGGGGCAGACGCAAAGCAGATCAGCGCCGAGGTGACTCTCGAGCAGGTGATCCAGAGAGGTCACGAGGTCGGATGACTGGCCTTCTGGCCGGCTATTGAGTCCGGATCGCGCCATTTCGCATGCTTCGACGAATGACCGCGCATCAGAATTCAACGCGACCGTAACAGCTGAGAAACATTCGGCAAGTCGAGTCAGTAACTGCTCGGCGTCGGACGCTCGCCAATCGGCCGGCGGATCGACCAATAATTGCGCGCGGCGCCCGAATTGACGCTGGAGATGGCGTCCCCACGCCTCCAGCGCTGAGGCATTGCGCGCAGGAGTCAGCACCAACAGCCCACCATTCGGGCGCGTTGCTGACTTGGGCAGCTCGAAGACGACAACGCCGCCGTGACCAACGCCCGCAGCGAGCCCCGCCTGGATCTGATCGCTGCTTAGGCCCAGCGCGATCGCAGCGGCGACTGCGGCCAACAGATCTTCGACCAAAAACTCGGGCAGCCCGAGCACCGGGCAGCGGAGCGACGCCAGCCCGAGCAGCGGGATGCGCAACGCGCCGTGTCGCAGCACGAGCTGATCGCCGTCGCGCAGCACGGCTTTGCCATCGTTCTTCAAATGCTCGAGCACCGCGGGCGAGTTCGTCGCGCGGGAGAAGAGCAGTAGCTTGCCCTTGGTGTGCGACGCCATCTCGAGCACGTCCGCGTCGTCCGCGTTCAACACGGCGTAGCCATTGGGGAGCACGATGTCGACCGGCGTGCGCACGGCCTTGTTGATGGTGATCGGCTGATCGACGTATTTTTTGCCCAGGTGATCACCCGAGCCCAAATTGGTGACGACTGCCACCGAGCAACCGTCGAAGATCACGCCTTCATCGAGCACGTTCGATTCGGAGGTCTCGAACACGAATGCGTCGGCGTAGGGATTCATCAGCGCGCGCCGCATGCTCTCGGCGTTGCTGCGATCACCCGCGGCCAAGACACGCTCGCCGACGCGCAAGCCCTCGGAGCTCACCTGCCCGACATTGCGCCCAGAAACCCGCAAAATATCGGCAATTAGCGCGGTGACCAGGGTCTTGCCGTTGGTGCCGGACACGGCGCACAGCGGCACACGCCCGGTCTGCTCGGGGCCGAACAGTTGCCCGATGATGGCGTCACCGACGGGCCGCGGCGAGCCGACCAGCGGCTTCAAATGCATGATCAAGCCAGGGCTGGAGTTGACCTCGACCACCGCGCCGCCTTGCGCTTCGAGCGGCTGCGAGATGTCCTCGGCGATCAAATCGATGCCCGCAACGTCGAGACCGATGGAGCGCGCGGCGAGCACGCATTGCTCAGCGGTCTCCGGATGGAGGCGGTCCGTTTCGTCGACCGTCAAATCCCCGTTGTGACGAATCATCGCGGTGATGCCCGACGCGAGGATCGAACGTTCGTTCAAACCTTGGCGCTTGAGCAAGTCCAGCGCGATCGCGTCAAGCACCAAGGGCGACAGCGGCTGCACGACGTCATCACCGCGCAGCGGGTCGAGATTTCCGATCTCGACCAACTCCGCAATGCTGTGGGTCCCGTCGCCGCGCAGCGTTTGCGGTTGTCCACCGCTGGTTGCCACCGCTTTGTCGCCCACCACCAACACTCGGTGCTGTCGCCCCGGGATGCAGCGCTCGACGACCACTGACGGCGTGGGGAATTCTTTCTCTGCGATCGCAAACGCATTCATCACCGCTTCACGCTCGGTGAGCTGGATCGAAACTCCGCGGCCCTTGTTGCCGCGCTGCGGCTTGACCACCACGGGCAGGCCGATTTCTTGCGCTGCGGCCCAGGCTTCCTCCGCGCTGGTGACGCTCTGCCCAGCCGGCACGGGCACGCCGACCGACGTCAGCAATTGGCGCGTGAGTTGTTTGTCGTGAGCAATGCTCTCGGCCACTGCACTGGTGAGGTCTGTCTCGGCAGTCCAGATCCGGCGCTGCGCCTTGCCGTAGCCGAGTTGAACCAGGTTGCCCTCGGTCAAACGCAGCGTCGGAATGTTTCGCTTCTTCGCGCCGTCGACGATCGCTTGCGTGCTCGGGCCGTAGCAGTAGTCGTCGGCGTGCTTGCGCAAGGTGCGCAGCGAGGCGGGCAAATCGTAATCACGACCTTCTGCGGCCGCCATGATCATCTCGTGCGCGACCTTCAGGCATGCCTCGCCGAAGCGGAAATCCAACACTTCGATGGCAACCTTGTAGACGCCGCGGTCGCTGGTCTCACGGGCACGCCCGAAACCAACTGCCGCGTGAGCCAACGATTGGATCTCGAGCGTGACGTGTTCGAGCACGTGTCCAAGCCAAGTGCCGGTGTCCAAACGTTGAAAGAACCCACCATGCTCACCGATGGTGCACCGGTGCTCGACCATCGTCGGCAACCAACGCTTCAGCTTCTCGTTGAAGCCGGGCAAGGTGTTGGACGGGAAATCCTCGTACTTTCCCAAGTCCACCCACGCTTCTAGGACTGGGTAGTTCGCCCAAATGCTGGGACCTACGAGGCGTTTCAGTGCGCTTATCTGCATGGCGATCTGGACCCAGGACGGGCTGGCAGCGGCGCCATGCTTAGCGGGACCCGCGATTTAGCGCTAGTTACCCCTGCAAACCAGCAGCAGCCCTGATTTCTTTAACGCATCTCTATTCCTGGACTCGGCATTTCAGTGACACCCGACCCCCGGGCACGGCCAAGCCTCGGGCCTGGTACCGCAGGTCCAAATGCCCGCTTCGGAGCAGACGCAGTAGCCCTCCTTTTGGATGCCCGTGGAGTCTTGGTACTGCGGAGAAAAGCTGCTGCCGCCAAAGCACACCGTACAGGTCGCGATCTGACAGGCGCGTCCACCACGCGGCACACCCGCCGGGCACACCGTCGGTAGGCTCGGCGGGACGCTGTAACACGAGTAGTCTTGCGCCACGGGGAAGGTGCAGCCCGATTGCGTTTCCTGATAAGTGCCGCCCTGACAACTCAAAGGTTTGTACCCGACGTTATCGGGGCCGCAGCCCTTGTAACAGATGGCCGCGTTGCTCGCTCCGCACGGATCACCCTTGGACACACCGTCAGCACAAGCGGGTTGCGGCTGATTGCTCGAACCGCCGCTAGTGCCGGCCCCTCCATTTGAACTGCCGCCGTTGAAGCTGCCGCCGCTCGTTGTCTGGCCGCCGCTGCCACTCGAACCGCCTAAGCCGGAGTCCGGACTGCCCGTATCACCGCTGCCTGCGTCACTGCCGCCCGCGTCCGGCAAGCCCGTGGCTGCGTCGGTACCGCCATCGTCGGCAGGAGGGGTGTTCATGTGATCGGGGTGCACTCCTGGGCCGCTTGCCCTCGACCCACCGGCGTCGGGACTACCGGCAACTGAAGGCGCCCCGGAGGCATTGAGCTCGGGCGCGCCCCCGCTGGTCACCATTGGTGCGGCCCCTCCCAACGACGAATCGATGAAGTAGTTGTCCGCCATGGGGCAGCCCGGCAGCAACGTGCACAGCGCGAAGATTGCCAACGTCGGGTAGCGAAGCTCGATGGGTGAAGTGTGCTTGGTCAAACTCGATGTCATCCGAGGGTAAGGAATCGGCAGTGTTCCCCCACAGGTTCTCAACGTCGGATTCCAGCGACCACGTGCAAAAAAAAACATCCCCCGACGCGATCTTGAAGGCTGCCGCGACTCCAACGAATACACTCCGTTGCGAGCCCTCGCGATTGGAAAACTCCAGTTTAGCGTAACGAATGACTACCTAAATCGAGCTCGGACTCGCCTCGGGCTCCACTGCTACACGATGAAGGCGATCATCGCGCGCACTGACTCCTCGCCCCTCCCCACCTCCAACATATGCCAGAGCCCAGGGCTTGCGGCAAGCCCCCGCTCATGCCGCACAGTAATCGCCATGAGCAAACACTCGGTGGTGATCGCAGGCGGAGGGCCGACGGGGATGATGTTGGCGGCGGAGCTCGCGCTGGCGCGCGTCGATGTCGCGGTCGTCGAACGGCGCGAAAACCAAGAGCTCGACGGGACGCGCGCGGGAGGTTTTCACTCGCGCACGATAGAGGTGCTCGACCAGCGGGGCGTCGCCGAGCGCTTTGTTTCGCAAGGCAAGGTGATGCAGATCGCGGGCTTTGCGATGATTCCGCTCGACATCAGCGACTTTCCGACGCGCCACAACTACGGCCTCGCGCTGTCTCAAGAGCGCATCGAGCGGATCTTGGCCACTTGGGTCGATGAGCTTCGTGTCCCGACGTATCGCGGTTGCGAAGTGACGGGCTTTGCGCAGGACGATCACGGAGTCGATGTCACGCTGGGAGATGGCCGACTACTGCGGGCGGACTATCTCGTCGGCTGCGACGGAGGCCGCAGTTTGGTGCGCAAATCCGCGGGCATCGACTTTGCGGGTTGGGCTGCGTCCGTCAGCTACTTGATTGCCGAAGCCTCGATGAGCGAAGAGCCGCCGAAGGGCATTCGCCGCGACGAAAAAGGCATTCACGCGTTGGGCAGGATCGGCGACGGGAATCGCGTGCGCGTGGTCTCGATCGAGCCAAGCGTCATGGAGGGTGACACGCCGACCGTGAGCGATCTGCGCGCCGCGTTGCTCGCGGTCTGGGGAAGCGACTTCGGATTGCACGATGTCACGTGGTTGTCGAGATTCAGCGATGCTGCGCGGCAAGCTGCGTCTTATCGCGAACGCCGAGTGCTGTTGGCCGGCGACGCCGCACATGTGCATGCGCCCAACGGTGGACAAGGTCTCAACCTCGGTGTTCAAGACGCGGTGAACTTGGGTTGGAAGTTGGCGCAAGTCGTCAAAGGGCAATCGACCGAAAGCCTGCTCGACACGTATCAAAGCGAGCGCCACCCGATCGCCGCGCGCGTGCTCAAGACGACCATGGCGCAAACCGCACTCGGCCGCGGCGACGACCGCACGAACGCTTTACGCGAAAGCATGGCCGAGCTCCTGCAACTAGACGAACCGCGCAAGCACTACGCGGCGATGATGGC
>Ga0247766_1000081_pt1 | contig 19865 bp, 14 predicted proteins | sample UWRJL223509R6_FD_179946 | JGI IMG/M metagenome (GOLD analysis project Ga0247766, IMG submission 179946) | Plant litter microbial communities from Arlington Agricultural Research Station in Wisconsin, United States - UWRJ-L223-509R-6 | ecosystem: Environmental > Terrestrial > Plant litter >... | reverse complement strand
GGCGGCGCATCACCTCTTGATGAAAATGATCGACCTTCTCGTGCAAGTGACCGATCTCGAGTTCCGCCTTCAGATTCACTTGGTACTCGATGTCGTTGCGCACGCGGTCGCGCGCGACTTGACGGTTTTGGCTGAGCAGCACGAACACCGACAAGATGATGGCTTCGAGCGAGACCACCATCGTCAACAAGCCGAACGGGAAGGCATCGAAGCCGCCGATGGAGGTGCGCGCGAGCGGCCCCGCGTTGAGCACGATCCACACGAAGAAGATGCCCAAATGGATGAACAAGAACTCCAAACTGCCGCTAAATTCGGAGATCCAATCCGCAATTTTCAGGACGCGGGTGCGCTTGTCCTCGACTTCTTCGTTGATGTCGCGCGACACGCTGTGACGCAGCAGCTTGGCGGTCTCACGGATGCGCCGGCCGCTCGCGGCCAACAGGTTGATGGCAGCTGCTGGGCAGACTCGTAGGAACTCCTCCAGATCACCGTGATCGACGAGGATCGCTTCCAGATCTTCAATCACTACGACCGAAGCCGTGCGTGGCCCGCCGTCGAGCAGCGAAATTTCACCGAAGAAGTCGCCGACGCGCGCGGTTTCGAGCACCAGGCGCTCCCCGGTATCGTTCTTGGAGAAAATTTCTACGACGCCTTTGCGTACGATGTATGCGGCATCGCCGGGGTCGCCGTACATCCACATCGTTTTTCCGGCGGGCTCGTGAATCGTGTCGAGTCGCGCCGCCAAGAGTGCCCGCTGCTCGTCGTCGAGCTCCGAGAAAAAAGGGATGTCCGCGAGGTGAATGGGGTCGACGCTCAACGTATGCCTCGGCGGGACACTACCAGGCCAAGCCTCACTCTGCTAACGGTGATCCGCCAGCGAGACCGGCACGAGAATGTCGAACGAGGTTCACGAAGGCCAAATTTTGGCTGGAAAGTTCCGGATCGAGCGGGTGCTCGGCCAGGGCGGCATGGGCATCGTCGTGGCCGCGACACATCTGCAGCTCGACCAACGCGTCGCGCTCAAGTTCTTGCTGCCGGAAGCGCTCGTCAATCCAGAGGCGGTGGAACGCTTTGCGCGAGAGGCCCGCGCTGCGGTCAAGATCAAGAGCGAGCACGTCGCGCGCGTGTCCGACGTCGGCACGCTCGAGAGCGGCTCGCCGTACATGGTCATGGAGTACCTGCACGGTGAAGATCTCGCCGCGTGGGTGCGTCGCAACGGCGCCATGCCCGTGCCGGACGCAGTCGAGTTCTTGCTCCAGGCGTGTGAGGCGATCGCCGAGGCGCACGCCCTCGGCATCGTCCACCGCGATCTGAAGCCCGCCAACCTGTTCGTCACGCATCGGGTTGATGGTAGCCCGTGCATCAAGGTGCTGGACTTCGGCATCTCCAAAGTGACGTTGCCGGGCGCCGCCCCTGAGTTCGGCATGACCAAGACCAGCACGGTCATGGGCTCGCCGCTGTACATGTCCCCCGAGCAGATGAGTTCGTCGCGCAACGTGGACATGCGCACGGACATCTGGGCTCTCGGCGTGATCCTGTACGAAAGTCTGACCGGTCGCGTCCCCTTCGAGGCCGAAACCATGCCTCAACTGTGCGGCATGATTTTGCAGGACCCTCCGCGGCCGCTCCAGGAATTGCGGCCCGATCTGCCACAGGCGTTGCAGCATGTAGTGCTGCGCTGCTTGGAGAAGAACCGCGAGCAGCGCTTCAACAACGTGGCGGAACTCGCACACGCCTTGGCTCCATTTGGGCGGCACGCGGCGCAGCGCTCGGCTGAGCGCATCTCGCGCGTGCTCGGTGCGGCGGGTTTTCCGAGCGCGCCGCCTGCGGTTGCAGTTGCGGCATCGTCGCTTCCCGGTGCTGGCACGACCAGCAATTTCGGTGCCTCGACCGAGGCCAACAAATCACGCATTCCGCTGGTCGCGGCCCTGTGCCTCGCGGGCCTGCTGCTCGGCGGCACAGTGCTGTTCTTGACGCGCAAGACCCCAGCGCTCGAATCGGTGGCCGAACTTCCTTCGGCGTCGCCGGTCGCTGCCGCGCCCCCGCCCAGCGTGCAGCCGAGCCCACCTGCAGTCGAGCCTCAGACGCCCGCGCCGTCCGCGAGCGCCGTGGCCTCCGCGGCGAGTGCGCCTTCCAGCGCAGCAAGTGTAGTCGCAAAGACCAAGCTCAAAACCAAGGTGCCCACTACGAACAAGGGCAAAGCGCCGCCCCCGCAACCCGCGGCGCCCACCATCGATCCGCTCGACGGTCGACGCTGATTCAACTCCTACTTCGCCGGTGCCAAGATTGCCGAGAGGTGCTTCTTCAGCCCGTGTGCGCCGTTGGCAGCAGGGACCGACAGATCGAGCTCGCAGGTTCCGGCTGGCTCGACGAACGTTGCCAAAAAGCCCGGGGTACCTGCATTCCAGTTGCTGTTCTGTAACTGCACCTTGCACGCATTCGGTGTTGGCAGGCTCGTTGTGAAGTCACTCGCGAGTGTTGGTCCGCAAAGTGGGGATCCGCCGATCTTGAGCGTGGCGGTCGCTCCGAGCTCCTTACCGGGTGTGACCGCTGGCATCATGTCCATCGCCATCGGGTAGGTAGCCGATTTGGCGTCTTGGCTGTCTCTCGACCAGAATTTGACCTCCCAATCGTCAATCATCGCCAGGTTCGCCAGCTGATAGGTGAACAACGTTCCGTAAGACGTGCTCACCCGAACCATCTGCGGCTCGCCGGTGACGATCAAACCATAGGTGGCGAACCCACTGCCTGCCTCCGCAACCACTGCGGCCTTTTCCGTCTCGACGACGATGTCCACGGGATTGTCGGAATAGACGTTGTTACCGGTTATCGCCTGGCCTGAGTCGTTCAAAAGGCTGAGCCACAGGACCTCGAAGCTGCGACCGGACAACATGACCGGGGATGAGCCGCAACCGAAGCCAGGCTCTGCCTCGATGGAACCCAGATGCTGAATGTTGATGTGCGACGTGAGCGTGACCGGGATATCCACCGCTGTTTTGGGAAAGTTGGGCGCACAAACTTGCGCTAGATCGGTCGCTTCAACGTGCAGCGTGCCGGTGACGTGTACGTCGTGCGTGCCTGGTCCATCGTGTGTCAGCCGGTAGTGCCCGTCTACCAGCTCGATCTCGAGGTGAGCGCCGGTTCTACCCGTGTCAGGTATTACCTCGACGGTCGTGGGCGCGAACTTCGCCTTGCGCTCGTAGCAATGGCCGACGGCGATCCAGTTTGGGCCAAAGCTGACTTCGAACTGCCGAGCGTAGGTGGGCGCGTCGACCAACGGCGCGTCGACGACTAGGTTGATGGGGTCGTCTGCGTTCATTGCTTCGAAGTCGGTCCCAATGCTCGCACCCTGGTAGTTCCGCTGAGGGAACACCACGCGAGTCCCGTGGGAAAAGTCGATGCCGTCGCCCGTACCGGCGGATCCGCCCTGAGGTCCATCCGAACCAGAAGTGCTGGTGCCCCCTCGCCCGCCTGCGGGTTCGACGTGAACGCTCCCGCCCGCACCGCTCGCGTTGGGTGGTGAATTCGAAGTGGATCCAGCCACGACCGTGGACGGGCTGCCGGCCGAGCCTGCGCTTGCTGGTGCCTCGTTCGCCGTTGGGCTGGAAGAGCTCGCGCCTCCGCAGCCGAACAGAGTCAAGCACGCGGCTGCGCTGACGCAGCCGACGAGCGGGCGGCGGAATAGCGAGCTTTGCATCCAGACAGGATACAGCGATGGCAGAGAGAGCGCTCATCGCGATTTTTCATGGATCCCCATCAAGGACGCGAATCAGTCACGCTCGAGCTGCGCGCGCCTCGGCGAAAACGCGCAGAAAACGCCGCACTTGATCGGGGCCGGTGACTCGATAGCCAGCGCGGGTCGCCAGAGTGCCGGCGCACAGGCTGAGCGAGTCCTCGGACAGCACGGCAAACAGGTCCTCGTCGGTACGGTCATCACCAGCGGCAGCAACGCTCACGTTGTGCTGCAGTAGACCGAGCGAATCCCGAACTGCAGTTCCTTTGTCGATGGCATGGGGGCGTAGCTCGATCACCTTGCGCCCGGCCAAGACGGAAACCGGCGCTTGAGCGAAATAGCGGACCAGGTGCACGCGCAGCTCGCGAGCGAGTGCTAGGCCGAGGTAGGGGTCGACGAGTCGGTAGTGCCAGGAAAGCCCCGCGGTCTTTTCTTCCAAAAATGCGCCGGGGGCGCGCTCCACGTACGTTTGTAGGATGCTCTTGGCCTCTGCGAGCCAACCGAGTGTGGTGGGATCGATGTGGCACTCCCAGTCGAGCGCGCCGGCTCGCTTCGACCACACGCCGTGTTCGGCAACCAAATGGATCGGAAGCTCGCCAAACCAAGCGGCCAGCGAGGATTGGGTTCGACCACTGACGATGCACACTTCGACTCCCGGCAATTGCGCGAGCACCACCAAGAGCTCGCGCAAGGAGGCATCCGGGCGCGCTCGGTCGGGGTTGCTGATGATTTTCACCAATGTCCCGTCGTAATCCAGCGCGAGCAGCACTTCTCGGCGCGTCGCGAAGTTTCGAGCCAAGGCGTCGAGCTCCGCTGAGTTGGCGCGCAGATCTCGGGGCTCCGGGGTGCGCTCGTCCGACTCCAACGCGCTCACGAACTGCTTTGCCCAGAGCTCGACTGGGCGCGCGCGCACCTTGTCGCGGAGCGCGGCCATTCGCTCGCGCCGTTCGGCCTCGGGCATGGTGAGCGCGCGATCCAAAGTGAGAGCCAGGCTTTCTACGTCGTATGGGTTGACGGTCAATGCTTCGCCGAGTTCACTCGCGGCGCCGGCCAGCTCGCTCAACACGAGCACGCCATCGCCGTCGATGCGCGACGCGACGTACTCTTTGGCGACCAAGTTCATGCCATCGCGTAGCGGCGTGACGAGCATGATCTCGGCCGCGCGATAACTCGCGACCAGCTCGGCCTGGGCAATGGGTTGGTACAGGTAGTGGATGGGCGCGTCGTGCAGTGAACCGCTCGACCCGTTGATGCGCCCGACCAGGCCTTCGACGTCCGCTCGCAAACTTTTGTATTCGGCGACATTTTCGCGCGAGGGCACGGCGATTTGTAGCAGCCGAACCTTGCCCCGGTATTGGGGGCTGCGTTCGAGCAAGCGTTCCATGGCCAGCAATTTGCGCGGAATGCCTTTGGTGTAGTCGAGCCGATCGACGCCCAAGATCAGTTGTTCGACGTTTTGGGCGCGGCGCAGGGCAGAGACGCGTTCCGGTAGATCGGGATCCGCCGCCAAGCGCTCGAACGTTGCCACGTCGATGCCCATCGGAAACGCGCCGATCGAGACGTTCCGGCCGTCCACGTCCACGCGGTCGAGCTCGGGTTCGATACCCAAGTTGCCGAGCAACGCATTCGAGAAATGGCGCGCATAGCTGAAGGTGTGAAAGCCGATCACGCTTGCGCCGAGCATGCCGCGGAGCAACTCTTCGCGATGCGGGAGCAAGCGAAAGATTTCCGAAGACGGAAAGGGGATGTGCAGGAAGAAGCCGATTCGCGCTCGCGGCAGTCGCTCACGGAGCAGCTGGGGCAAGAGCAGCAGGTGGTAGTCGTGGATCCAAATCGAGTCATCCTCGGTCGCTTGCTCGCACACGATGTCGGCGAAACGCTGATTGACCGCGCGGTATTCGTCGAAATCACGGACGAATAGCGGAAGCCGGTCGACCAAGTAGTGAAATAGCGGCCAAATCACGCTGTTCGACATGCCCTCGTAGAAGCGTTCGGCCTCCTGCGTGGACAGGTAGACCGGGGTTGCCGAGTGTTCGGCGAGCTTTTTATCGAGCTGTGCGCGCTGCTCGTCATTGCTTGGCATGCCGCCAGGCCAGCCGATCCAGGAGGTTTGCGCCTGCTTGGCGAGGCCTCGCATGCCCGTCGCCAGACCTCCGGAGCTGTCCTGAACGTTGACCTGGCCGTCGCTCAAATCGAGCGATACGGGCAGACGATTGGCGACCAAAATCAGACGACGCATTTGTCCTGCCCATTGCAGGACTCGGGCCGCTCGACGAGGCGGAAAACCGCGCTGCCAAGGCAGGGTGGCGCGTCGCCTTCGAGGCGCTTTGCCCCAGCGCCACCCCCCAATCGAAGCGCTGTGGCGCGATGCGACGCGACGCTAACCGCTGCGGTAGCCGGTTACGAGCGCTTGTGCGAGCTGACCCCAGCCGTCGATCGCCACGAACAACAGCAGCTTGAACGGCAGGCTGACCTGAGTCGGGTTCATCATCTGCATGCCGAGCGCGAGCAGCACGTTCGAGACCACGAGGTCGATGACCAAGAACGGCAAGTAGAGCGCGAACCCCAGCGCAAACGCCGCGATCAGCTCGCTGACCACGAAGGCGGGCACCAGGATCACGAAGTCGTCTTTGCCCACGCTCTCGCGCTCCACGGGTGGACGCGCAGCGCGCGCGATCTCGAAAAATCGCGACTTTTCTCGGGCTGACGCATTGGCGCGCAGAAAGTCGCGGATCGGTTCGCGAGTGGCGTCGGCGAGCGCAATCACCCAGGTGCTCGTGTCGCGCTCGGCTCCAGGTTCGAACAAGGGCCGTGCGCGCGCTTCGATGCGCGTGCCGACGGGAGCCATCGCGAGCAAGGTCAGCGCGCCGGCCAGCGCCATGATCACGGTGCTGGAAGGCACATTCTGCGCGCCGATCGCACCGCGCACGATTTGAAGCACGGTGGAGATTTTGACGAACGCGGTCAAAGTCATGAACGCGAACGGCAACAGCGCCGCCAACGCCAAGACGACGACCAGGGTCATCGGTCGCATGAAGGCTTCATCGAGCGCGTTCGCAGCGGGCGCGGCTCGAGCAAGCGCGGGTTGGATCAGCACGAGCAGCCCCAACGGTCCGAGCATGGACAGCGGGGCGCCGCGAACTGCGCTGCGCGCTTCAGGCCTTCTTGCCGAACACACGGCTCAGGACCTCTCGGAATGTCTCGTTTTGATTCGTCGCGGAGGGCAGCTCGATTGAACCGTCGCTGACCTCACCCAACTTGGCGATGCCCGCCTCGCTCGCGCCGACCACGTAGATCGTCGTTCCCACACGCACCAGATAGACTGCACGCCGGCCATCCAGGGGTAAGCGCCCGACCAGTTCCAGGGGGCCGGCACTACGACCCATCCCGGCGCGTCGGGCGCCCAGCAGGACCAGCACCGACAGCGCCACGATCGCCAGCAAAGTGACCAGCGTTTCCAGCACGTAGTGCGCAAGCGGCGACATCCCAGGTGCGACATTATCACCGCTTGTCGCCCTTGACTCCCCCGGTCGTGGGGGCTACCAGGCGAAACCCCGTGGCTCTCGTCGTTCAAAAATTCGGTGGTACGTCGGTCGGCAACCTGGATCGGATGCGAAACGTGTCCGAGCTCGCGCTGCGCTGTCAGCGCGAAGGCAACCAAGTCGTGCTGATTGTGAGCGCGATGTCCGGCGAGACCAACCGCTTGCTCGGCTTGGCGCACCAGATTTCGCCCACGCCGGACATGCGCGAGCTCGACTCACTCGCTTCCACCGGCGAGCAAGTGAGCGCCGCGTTGGTCGCGATGACCATCCAGCAGCTCGGCGGGCGCGCCCGCAGCTTCCTCGGTCACCAGGTGCGCATCAGCACGGATGCCGCATACACCAAGGCGCGTATCCAGAGCATCGAAGGCTCCAAGCTGCTCCAAACCGTGCAAGCTGGCAGCATTGCGGTGGTCGCCGGCTTCCAGGGTATCGATCCGGACGGCAGCATCACGACCCTCGGGCGCGGTGGCTCGGACACGACGGCCGTCGCCATCGCCGCGGCCATCAAGGCCGACGTCTGCGAAATTTACACGGACGTGGACGGAGTCTACACGACCGATCCGAACATCTGTCCCTCGGCGCGCAAGATCGACCGCATCAGCTATGAAGAGATGCTCGAGCTCGCGTCCTTGGGGGCCAAGGTGCTTCAGATCCGTTCCGTCGAAGTTGCGATGAAATACGGAGTTCCGGTGCACGTGCGGTCCTCCTTCAGCGATCGGACAGGGACGATGGTAGTCGGCGAAGAAGGTTTCGAGTCAGTGGCTGTGGCAGGCGTCGCCTACGACAAGGGTGAAGCCAAGGTCCAACTCGTGCGCATGAAGGACAAGCCCGGCGTAGTTGCCAAGATTTTTGGCATGCTCGCCGAGCACAACGTGTCGGTCGACATGATCATTCAGAGCCCCTCCCGCGGCGGAAATGACACGACTGACGTCACCTTCACCGTTGCCAAGACGGATCTGCCGCGCGCCAAAGAGTTGATCGAGAAAACCGCGCAGGAATACGGCAGCGAGCCGGTGGAATACGATCCCGATATCGTCAAGGTGTCGATCGTCGGCCTCGGCATGCGCTCGCACGCGGGCGTGGCCGCCAAGATGTTCGGGATCCTCGCCGGCGAGGGCATCAATATCCAGGCCATCAGCACCAGCGAGATCAAGATCAGCTGCATCATCGCGGCCAAGTACACCGAGCTCGCCGTGCGCGCGTTGCACGAGGGCTTCGGGCTGGACAAGCCGCCCGCCGCCTGAAGCGGCACGTATGCGCTTGCTCCTTGACCGGAGTAGGGCCACCTGGGACGCTCTGATTCTCGTGTCAGAGCTGCCAGACAAGCCGCGGGGGAGTCGGCACTATTTGCCACCGCCCCCGGATGACTCGCCGGAGTCGGTGCACGTGCCGCGCATCGACCCACCGCCTGCCTCACTCGAGGCCATGGTGCGCAGTAAGCCGGGCGCAGAGCTCGTCCCCGAGCGCGGCCCGACCTGGGTCTGGACTGTGCTGCTGATCGTCGCCATCGGGACGATCGCTTACTATCTCGGGCTCAAGAACTGATCCCGAGGCGAGAGTGAGCGAGGCAGAGTCGATACGAGTCTTCGCGCGCGTCGCGATCCCGGTCCCGCTCGGGCAAGCGTTCAGCTACATCGTTCCGGCCGAGCTGCTAGGCGAGGTGCGGCGCGGCGCGCGCGTCTTGTGCCCTTTCGGGCCACGGCGCGTGCTCGGCGTGGTGCTCGAAGTCGGCACAGAGCCGCCTGATTTCCCCGTCGACAAGCTCAAGCCGCTGCGCGCGATCGTCGACCCCGAGCCCGTTCTGCAAGACGAGCTGATGGGCTTTTTGCAGGAGCTGGCGCGCTACTACATCGCGCCCATCGGCGCGGTGATCGAGCTCGCATTGCCAGCCGTCGAACGCACCGCTGCCGAGGCGTTGTCCAAGCGAGAGTCCTTCGCGGTCGAATCGCTCGGGCGCCTGGTGCAACGGGTGAGCGTGATCGAGGGTGTGGATGCGGGCGCCAAGCTCGGCGCCCAAGCGCGCGAGATTCTCGAGCATTTGCGGCAAAACGGGCCAGAAACGACGCCCCAATTGACGAAGCGCTGGCCCAACGCGCGCGCCGCAGTGAAGCGCCTCGAAGCGCTGACCTTGGTCAGTGTCGAACGCGTCGAAGCGCAGGTCGATCCCTTCTTTGCGCACGTCGCGCCGGACACGCCGCCCGAGCTGACACCGCCGCAAGCGGTTGCGGTTGGACGCATTACGGGCGCGCTCGAAAGCGGGGACAAGCAGAGTTTCTTGCTCGACGGCGTGACCGCATCGGGCAAGACGGAAGTGTATTTGAGGAGTGTGCAACGGGCACTCGAGCTGGGCCGTGGCGCGATCGTGCTCGTGCCGGAAATTGCGCTCACTCCACAGCTGGTGACGCGATTTCGCGCGCGGCTCGGTGACCGCATCGCGGTGCTGCACAGCGGGCTTTCGGACGTGCAGCGGCACGCCATGTGGCGCGCGCTCCGTCGCGGTGAGCTCAAAGTAGCGGTCGGCGCCCGCTCCGCGCTGTTTGCCCCGGTCCACGACCTCGGCCTGATCTGTGTGGATGAAGAGCACGACGGCTCGTTCAAACAGGAAGAAGGCGTGCGCTACCACGCGCGCGATATGGCGCTGCTGCGCGCGCATCGCGCGGGCGCGGTGTGCGTGCTCGGCTCGGCTACGCCGTCGCTTTCGAGCGTCGTGCTCGCACGAAGTGGCCGGCTCGAGCTGTTGAAGCTGCCAGCGCGCGCACGCAGCACGGCGCTCTTGCCCGAAGTGGAGATCGTCGATCTGCGCTACGTGGGCGCGGGTCCTGGGGGGGAACGGCTACTGAGTCTGACCTTGTTTCGCGCGCTGGAAGCGTGTCTCGCGCGGCGCGAACAGGCGATCCTGTTCCTCAATCGGCGCGGCTTTTCACCCAGTCTGATTTGCGGCTCGTGCGGTGAAATCGTGCGCTGCCCGAACTGTTCGGTGTCGCTCACTTTGCATCGCGCGCGCGGCGAATCGCTGCAGTGTCACTACTGCGACTACGTGGTCGAGGTGCCACAGCGCTGCGCCAAGTGCGGCGCGGCGAAGCTATCCGAAGAAGGCTCGGGCACCGAGCGCATCGAAACCACGCTCAAACAACAATTGCCGGCCGCGCGGGTGGCGCGGCTCGATCGCGACGTGGCCGCGGGCGCAAAGAGCGAGCAAGTGATCGAACGTGTTCGCGCCGGCGAGATCGACATCTTGGTCGGCACGCAGATGGTGACCAAAGGTCACGATTTGCCCAATGTCACCCTCGTGGGTGTGCTCAACGCCGACTCGGCGCTGTCGATGCCAGATTTTCGCGCGTCCGAGCGCACCTTCCACTTGTTGGTACAAGTCGCGGGCCGCGCGGGGCGCGGCGACGCACCGGGCAAGGTGTTGATTCAGACCCGACAACCCGAACATCCGGCGATCGCGTTTGCGCTGCGCCACGACGTGCCCGGCTTCATCGAGCAAGAAATGCGCGATCGCGAGGAGCTGCGTTTTCCGCCGTACTCGCGGTTGGCCTTGGTTCGCTTCGACGCCCTCGACGAAGGGCAAGCGCTGGCAGAGTGTGGCCGGATCGCTGACATCGCGCGAGCGGCCGTGTCGTCGGGGGTCGAGGTCTTGGGTCCGACGCCCGCGCCGCTCGCACGCCTGCGCAATCGTTATCGCTTTCGTTTCGTGCTGCGTGCTGCGGAGCGCAAGCCCCTGCGTGATGCCCTGCTGGCCGTGGCTCGCGCGGCTTTGCACCGCCAGGTGCGCATGGCGATCGACGTCGATCCCGTAAATATGCTCTGAGCGCGCGGAAGGTCGGGCTAGACTCGGCGAGTCGATGATGCGCGGTCTGGTTCTCGGTCTCCTTTGCAGTACGGCGGCGTGCTTGGCTCCTCGGCAAGCGCAGGCCTTCGAGCGCGAGTGGCATCTCGGTGCCGGTGCCGGGCTCACCGTGCACCCGCACTACTACAGCACTGGGCCGTCCTTGGGGCTCCACGCCGGGTACGGCATTTCGGACGTCTTCGATTTGAAGCTCGAGCTACTCGGCTCGACCCATACTTATCGCGCGCCCTCGGCGAGCGAGGCTGAACGCGGTGCGTCTTACTCTGCCGCCTTCGGCCCATCTTACAAGTTGGACATCTTGCAGTGGATTCCATACGGCGCGGCATTGGTCGGCTACCAACACATCACGGGCCCGATCCCCGTAGGAGCGCCGTTCCGTCGCGATGACGCGCTGCTCGCCTTGCTGCTCGGTTTGGATTACGCGGCGACTCGCAATTTTGGTTTGGGCCTGTCCTTGCGCTACGACTTCTTGCTCTCTACGATGGATGAGGGTCAGGCGTTCACGACGATGTTGCGCGCGGAGTACCATTGGGGGTTTTGAAGCCACGACTGTGGGCGTGGGTGCTGCTCGCGGCCTGCGATCGCGGTGCACACGGTGCGCCGGGTGGGGTGGCCAGCGCGGCGCCGTCGCTGTCGCTCGCAGTGCCGGCGGCAATTGCGTCTGCCGGTGCGGCGTCAGTCGCGTCTACTGCGCCAGCTTCGCCGAGCGCGGCAAGCTACGCCGGGTTGGTGCGCGCAGAGCGCTGGACCGACGCACGCCAGGTGCTCGATGCACTACCGGAAGCAGAGCGATCTCAGCCCGACGTGCGTTTCGTGCGCGCTCGCGTCGCGTTGGAGCTCGATGACGCTGCTGCCGCCCTCACGCTGCTCGACGGGCTGCACACCTCCCTGCCGCAACTCGCGCCGCAGATCGCCGAAGCGCGTGCGCGCGCGCAACTGCGCACAGGCCCGTTCGCGGAGGCCGCGCACTACTTCGAACAGCGTGGCGATACCGAATCCTTGCTCTCCGCAGCGCTGGCTTACCAGCAAGATTTGGCGCTGCCCAAGGCGCGCCTGGCGCTCGACCGCGTACTCGCGCGCCTCGGTAAATCCAAACGCACGCGCAGCGCCGAGGTGCGCGCGCGTGCGCAACGCGCCGTGCTCGCCTCGCAAGTGGGGGACAAGGGCACCGCGATCGCCGATTATCGCTGGCTCGCGCTCGCGGCTCCGCTGCGCACCGAGGGTGAGGTGGCACTCAAGGTGTTGGACGCCGTACCCGCGACTCGCTTGACGAAGTCCGAGCATCTCGACCGCGCCACCAAGTTGGCCGAAGCGGGCCGCGTGGAGGCGACCGAGACAGAGCTCGGGTACCTCGCGAAGGCTCCGGGATCACCCGCGCCCATCGGCCGTATCACGTATCTGCGCGCGTTCGCGCTGTACGCTTCGAGGTCCAACTACACGAAAGCCGCCGAGCTGTTCGAACGCGCTGCGCGCGAAGATCCGGAAAATGCGCCGCGCGCGCTATTTTTCGCGGCGCGCGCGCTTTCTCGCGGACAGCTCGATGACCGCGCGATCGCCGGGTACGAGCGCGTGGCTCGGCAATTTCCAAAGACTGATTGGGCCGAACAAGCGCAGTACTTGACGGCGCGCTTGCGTTTCATCGCCGGTGAATACGTCAAAGCGCGCGGGCTCTACGACAGGTACTTGTCCGCATTCGGCAAACGCGCGCGTTTCGGGAATGACGCCAGCTACGAACGCGGATTGTGCGCGCTGGAGACCGATCAACCGCTGTCCGCCGCGCCGGGCTTCGCGCGCCTGGCCACGCTGGCCAAAGATCGCCGAAGCCGCGTGCGTCTGCGCTATCTCGAGGCGCTTTCGTACGCGCTCGGCAATCAGAAGGAAAAGGCAATCGCTGTCTTCAGCGAGGTAGCTCGAAACGAACCCTTGTCGTTCTTCGGCTTGGCAGCGCGCGGACGTCTCGGCATCGTCGGTGCGCCTCAACCCCCGCTGATTGTCGAGAATCCAGCAAATGTCGGCGCCGCGAGCACTCCGCTCGCGATCACCCTTCCGGGTGATGTCTCCGTGCTCGGTCGGGTGGGCCTGGCGCGCGACGCCGAGCGCTTGCTCAGCCAGCAAGAGTCGAGCTTCAGCCGCCAATACGCGCCACGCGGCAGCCAGGCGCTGTGTGAGGCGTACGGCATGCTCGGCGTCGGGCAACGCCGCTACCGCGTCGCGCAAGACGTGGTGCGCGGGGAAGCCCTCGACATTGCTCCCACACCCGCCAACACTTGGGCATGGGACTGCATTTACCCGACGCCCTATCGAGACATCGTGCAAGCGGCGGCAGCGCGCGAAAACTTGAGCCCTGCGCTGATCTTCGCCGTGATGCGCCAGGAAAGCGTGTTCGATCCGAATGCCGGCTCGCCCGCCGGTGCGTGCGGCCTGTTGCAGCTCATCGCGCCGACGGCGCGCCGCGTCGCCGAGCAACTGAAAGAGCCGTTCACCGAGGCTGCGTTGCTTTCACCCGACAACAACATTCGCTACGGCGCGCACTACTTGGCTCAACTCAGCGGCTACTTCGGCGGCAATGCGGCGCTGGTCGCCGCTGCGTACAACGCTGGCCCCGAAGCCGTCTTTCGCTGGCTGAGCGCCCCAGAAAAAATTGGCATGGATGCGTTCGTTGCGCGCATTCCGTTCGAGGAGACGCGCACGTATGTGGAGCGCGTGCTCGGCAATCTCGCGCGTTATCAGTATCTATCGGGCGGCGCGGCCGCGGTGTCGACGTTGAATTTGGACTTGCCCCGGGATGCTACGCGGCCGGACGATGTATTTTAACGGCTAGCCGTCCGCGAGTCGCGCGTTCACGCATACCGTTCAGCGGAAGCGTGCAGTCCCCGTGAGGTTCAAGTCCACGCAGGTATAACTGACCTGGTTGGACTGCGCGCGCGCTTGAATCATCCCGGCCTTGCCGTTGCCGCATTTTTCGGCGAGCGCGCTCGCGCAGGTGACCGGGACGGGGTTGCCCTCTGCGATGCCATTGCAGTTGGGCACGTTCTCGGTCGCCGTCTTCGTCCCTGCGCCGCACGCGATCGCGAACGTGCCCGTAGTTGCGCCAACGCCAACATAGAAGCCGATTTGGTACGCGCCGAGGGGGCGGCAAGCTGCTTGTACCTTTTCCAGACACGCCGGGCTCTGTTGCTGGCCGGGACCGCACTTGTTCTCCAGCAGTGAGCTGTTGACGTCGAATCGCTTCACTCCGTTGATGCAGCCCACCCGGTACTCGTTGTCTGCATTTTGTCCGAAGACCATGCCGGCCACTGGCGAGTTGTTGTACTGCTTGCACCAGTTCGTGACCGCGACCATGCACACCGTTTGGGTGATCTGGTTGATGTTCTGGCAATCCCCGCTCAGCGCGTTCAGCGAGGCCGCGTTTTTGCAACCATTGCGGCACAAATCGGTATCCACCGTATTCTTGTCCTCGCAATCCTCGCGGGGGCGCTGAACGATTCCGTCTCCGCAGACCTCGACGCGGCACACGGCGCTGCAACCATCGTTGTCGTTCTTGTTGCCGTCGTCGCACTCCTCGGTGCCTGTCTTCTTGCTGTCCCCGCAGACCTCGGTTTGGCACGAGGCACTGCAGCCGTCGCCGTCGAGCTTGTTTCCGTCTTCGCAGGTCTCCCCTGCTGAGAGGGTGCCATCGCCACACGCTGGTCGCCGGCAGGTGGTCGTACACATGTCGTTGTTGATGGCGTTGCCATCGTCGCATTCCTCGCCCGTCTGCGTTAGGCCGTCACCGCAGCGCGCGGCGCGACAAGTATTCGTACAGCCGTCGCTTCCGACGCTGTTGCCGTCGTCGCATTCCTCGGTCAAGCGCTGAACGAAGCCATCCCCGCACTTGGCCAACCGACACGCAGTCGTGCAACCGTCCGTGTTGATCGCGTTGCCGTCGTCGCACTCTTCGCCCGTCTGGACGAAGCTGTCTCCGCACTTCGGCTTCTTGCACGCCACCGTGCAGGCGTCGGTGCTGATCTGGTTCCCGTCATCACACTCTTCGTTCGGTGGCTGAGCGGTCCCATCGCCGCAGCCTGGCACCGTGCAGGTGTTGCTGCAGCTGTCGTCGTTCAGCGCGTTGCCATCGTCACATGCTTCACCGGCCTGAACGACCGCGTCCCCGCAACGAGGGTATGTGCAGGCGTTGGTACAAGCGTCGTTGTCGAGCGCGTTGCCGTCGTCGCACTGCTCACCGGCTCGCAGCACGCCGTCGCCGCACAGCGGCGGCGTGCAGGCGCTATTGCAGGCGTCCGTGTCGTCGGTGTTGCCGTCGTCGCACGCTTCGTTCGGGCCGACGCGACCATCACCGCAGCGTGCGACCCGACAACCGGTGCAAGCGTCCGTATCCAAAGTGTTGCCGTCGTCGCACTCTTCGGGTGGCTCAGTCACTCCGTTGCCACAAGCCGCAAGTTTGCACTCGTTCGTGCAGCCGTCGCCATTCACGAGATTGCCGTCATCACACTGCTCAGGAGCAGTCGTGACCCCATCCCCGCAGCGGCGTGTGACGCAATTTCCGCCCACGCACATGCCCTCGCAGGGCTCGCTTTCGACGCGCACGAGGTCGAGCCCGCACACCTTGACTGCGGCCGCGGCACAAAAGCGGGCGCCGACCGGCTTTCCCGCACATTCGGCCACGATCGGCAAGCAGCTCCCGGATAACTGGTCACAGTTGCTCCCAGCCGAACACGGCGAGTCGGGTCGATAGACGCCGTTTTCGCAAACCAGTCGCTGCTGTTGCGACGGCCCGGCGCAGGCACGGAGCCCCGTTTCACCGCACGCATCCCCGGCAGCAATCGAAGGGGCTGGTGCGTTCTCAGCAGCAGGGGAAGCGTTGAAAGCCCGCTCGCGGAAAGTGCACTGACAAGGAAGCAACAACAGAAGAAGAAGTGCCCCCGCTTTGCTCGACCCTGAACGAAAGGGTCGACGCACGTTCTTCCGCTCGAGTTCCCTGGGGTGGCTCATCCTGCGCGACAGCATGAGCGAGATTGAACGGGCTGTATTGTATGTCTGTGCGTTAGTCCGTCCACGAGCCGTTCCAGCTGCCCGCGTCGGTACGTGGCCGGATGACGTGCTTTTGACCGACTGCGCTACCTCGCGGATCGGCGAATCGCCTGCCCCGCGAGTGCTGGGGAGATCGGGCTGGCGTCGGCACTCGCACGCGCCTCGAGCCAATAGACGTCGTCGGCGTCGACCGCGAAGCGCGCCGATTCGCGCAAGTACTCGACCGAAGCAACCTTTGGTGGAGTGATCACGATCGGTTGTGAGCAGTAGGGCAGAGCACACGAACGAATCTGTTCGCCTTCGACCCAGTACAGAGTGCTCCGTTCTAGTTTGATATTGGTGATCAGCTCGTTCTTCGTGCTCAAGATCGTCGTCCGAAACGCGCCGCAACCGGCGGCCGGGCAGCGAAATATTTGGCCATGCGCGGACCAATACAGATTGCCGCCCCCCAATGCGAGACTCGATATGGCCGTGTCTCCAGACGACGGTTCGAACACGGTCGTGGGCGGTTCGACGGCGATCTGCGCGGCTTCAGGGTACAACGGTGCGCGCATGATTCGCACCGTGTCCGTCCAATATGCGCGCGTCTCGTCGAACACCATGGCTTTCGCGAACGCGCTCGTGACGAATACCTCGGGTGGTCCGGCGCAGCCGCTGGCTCGACAGCGATAGATGTCGAAGTCCGAGGACCAATAAACGTAGTCCCCATTCGCGAACAATGGACCGCTCAATCCAGGGTCTTGCGTGATGGGCACCGGACCCGCCTGGCAGTCGTCAGTGGTGCACGAAAAGATCGTGGGACCCATCGACGTCCAGTACACGTGATTTCCCGCAATGGCGGCGATGACGTCGGTGACCGGTTCGTGGTTCGGCGAGTAGATCAGCGGCGTGTGAACGCAGTCCGCTTTGAGACAACTTTGAATGCTGCTGAGCCCCGTGAGCCAGTACAAACGCCGTTGGTCGACCCAAACACTGGTGAAGCCCTGCTGCGACACCTCGGCAGGAGCGTGCCACACGGCAGTAGTGGACGGAGTATGGTCGAGATCCACGATGCGCCCCGAGCACGCGGTCAGGCAAAAGCAAGCAACCGCGCAGAGATCGACACGCCTCATTGCTGCTCCGGGTCAGGCTTGGGTAGGCGGCGAATGCGAGCCACGGTCTCTTCGTGAGTGGCTGGGCTGACGTCTTGCTCGGTGGTCGCTACGTATACATAGCGGTCATCGAGCGCGAACGCTTTCGGCGCGTCGAGACGCTCCTGAACCGGCGCAGACGCGAGGCAGGTGGGCACGGAACAACTGGAGAGCACATATTCGTAGGGAGCGTCTTCGTACTGGTAGTACAGCCGCTCGTCGTCGAGCAGCAGATTTTGCGGGGCTCGAAACGGCCCGGTCGCGTCCCAGCTGCTGGGGCAACCGGCCAATGGACAGCGATTGATCCAGCCGAAAATTAGATTGTCTGTCCAATAGATCGAGCTTTCGTCGGCTGCGACGCCGAAAGCGTAGTGAAGCGACACGTTCACCTGTCTGGCGATGGTTTCAACGGCGGCCGATCCGTCCTTGCGCACGCGCAAGAGCTGCGGCTTGCCAATCATTGCGGAGAGAGCGCCGTTTTCACTGACGAGATACACGTACGCGCCGACAACGGCAATTCTTCGTATTGCGGTGGGTGACGATGCGACGAGCTCCCGCGGACCAGGTTGCGAGAGCGACGCGCGGTAGAGCGCGTCGAAATCGGAGAAGTAGACGTGGTCGTCGTCGAAGGCCGGCTCGACGAAGTTGAACACGGGCGCCACCGGACGCGCCGCGCCGTTGCAGCCAGCAACAGCGCATGAGACCAGCCCTCTCTGGTCATACCAATAGATTTGGCCGCCGCTCACCGAGAAATTGCTGCCGTAGTTCGTCGGCTCCGCAGCATAGGTAACGAGTGTCGAGGCGCAGTTTTCCTTGCGACAGCTGCGCAGAAACCACACATTTACCCCGTCGAACGGCCGCAAATGGCTGCCGGTCCAGTACAAACGCTGGTCGTCGACGGCGAGCTTCTCGATCCGCTCGTGTGCGACCGCGAGCACGCCGGGTTCGCTGCTGGTTGTAACCGCGGTAGCATCGAGATCTACGGCGATCGCGCTGCAAGCCGGCGCGCCGCTGGAAAGTGCCAGCAGCAGGGCAATGTTTCGGATCTTCACCACTCACTCATCATGGTTAGTGTCGGTTCATCGAATCCGTCAATGAAAGCGCAGGCGGAGGCCAACTCCAACGGCAGCCGTCAGAAAGGGGCTATGCCAGACCTCGGAACCCACCACGCGTAGCGAAACCGGGGTGAGCGGCTTCAACGCCTCGACTTGCGTCACGAGCCGCAAGTTCCGAGACAGGATGGGCGCGAATTCGATGCGCCCGCCCAGCGCGGCGTAGAAGACGGATTCTCCTGACGGATACGGAATGTCTTCGCCGCGCGTTTGCAGTGCTCCCAGCGTGACCACCGCGCAGCCTGCCAAAATCGCTCTCACGAAGCAGGGGACCACTGACCCGGCAAGCAGCGAAACTCGAGCCTGTCCCACCTCACCCAGTTCCTTCGAGGCAGGCAATAGCTGAACGAATTCTGCGCCGATGCGATAGCTGCTTCGACCCAGGTCGAAGCCCAGCCGGTAGCCCCATGCGAGCGTTGGCGCAGTGCCGACGTCAGCAAATAGCGTCGCGCGGATCGCCGGCCGAAACGGATCGCGGTTTTCCTGAGGGGGCGCGCGTTGTTCGACACGAGCTGGCTCTTGCTTCTGGGGAAGCTCCTGCGCGGCCGCTTTGCTCGCAGATCCGCGCGGTGTTTCGGCAGATTCCGGCGGCGCGCTCTCGGCTTTGCTGGCGACTTTGGTCTCCTCGCCCAGCGCGGCGCTTGGATCTAGGGCAATGCTGATCGCGAGCGCCAACGAGGCGACGAGCTCGTCACACTGCCCGGCTTGCTCGTGCAACTCGCGCGAGCCGACGATGATGCCGTTTTCGTCCAGCAAGCGCATTTGCGCGCGAAGTTCGCCGTCCACGTCGATGATTTCCACGCTGATGGTTTGGCGTGCAGCATGGAAGAAGGGATCATACCCGAGCCGCCTGCCGACCTGAGCCGATAGCGCATCGCGGTCTGGACATGTCGCGGCCCGAGCACTCCGTGAGTACTCTAGGCGTGTCGCGTCGCCCGGCGCCGCGTGCACGCGGCCTGCTGAAAGTGAACAGACTTCGAACGTGAGGACTAGAAATGCGCAACGAATCACGGTGCGGACAATGCCGAGTCGATTGCCGGCGCGAGCAAGCTATGGGGGTACATCAGATGGAAGGTCCCGGCGCGGGTGCGCGCCTCGCTCACGCGCCCGAGAGAGAACAACGCGCGAATTCCCAGAGCCTCCCGCTCTTCAGACAGCTTTCCGTGCGGAAACAGTGCGCGATGCCGTCGGGTTTGCTCGAGCACGAGCAGGGGTTCTCCGCGCGCCGCGTAAGCACGCGCCAGATCGAGCAACGCGCGTTCACGCGCTAGTTCGGAGCCTTGGGCGGCGGACGCGGGCAGGGCGCGCTTCGCTTCCGGAGCCGCGCTGGAGGCGTTCGAATCACTCGCTGCGGGCCCTGGCGAAGGCGCTACTGGCGAAATCACCGTTGGCGGCGCAGTCACGCTATTCGAAACGACGGGACGATCGACGTATATGACGCGCACTTCTTGCGTATGCAACGCG
>Ga0247766_1000080_pt1 | contig 19907 bp, 12 predicted proteins | sample UWRJL223509R6_FD_179946 | JGI IMG/M metagenome (GOLD analysis project Ga0247766, IMG submission 179946) | Plant litter microbial communities from Arlington Agricultural Research Station in Wisconsin, United States - UWRJ-L223-509R-6 | ecosystem: Environmental > Terrestrial > Plant litter >... | reverse complement strand
CCGACAGCCGCGCCGGGCTGGTGCACATTTTCGTCTCCAGCGGGCTGCGCTGGCGATTGATTGAATACGGTCGCAAAGATCCGCGTTTTGCCCGCTACGTCGACGACGTGGCGTTGCTCTTGAAGCAGCCCGCCGGGCGCAGTGTGCACGACGATCACTTTCACGTTCGCATTGCCTGCCCCGACGACCAAGAAGAGCTGTGCCGGAACGAGTCGCGCTTAGGCGGTTGACCGCACCAGGTGCTTGCCGTTCACTCGCCGCCGGTCGCCGTTTCGCTGTCGGAGATGGCGCGGAGCTTGCTGATGGCCGAAAATTCGTAGCTGCTCTTCGCGGCTACGCCCTTGTGGTCGCGGTGACGCGTTTGCTGACACACCGCGGTCCAACCGGTCGTTTCGTAGCTGGTGGTGGTCTTTTTGACCTTGCGTGATTTCCTGGTCACCACCTTCTTGGCGGATACGGAAATGTCGCAGCGGTCGTTGACGATCACCAAGTCGCGCGCGCTGGCGAACGATTGCGTGAGCAGGTTCTTGAGCGCCGCCTTCTCGCGCAGGTGGTCGTTCAGCGTCAGGTGGTCTTCGGACAAATCCAGGAATTTATCGATGCTGCGTTGATTGAGCGCGGTTTCGAGCTTGAGCACGATGCCCGCAGTCGAGGACAGAAACGACTTCTGCATCGAGCTCGAATCCATGGCGATCGCGCGGTCGCAGCACAACCCGATGCGCTGAGCGTCGGTTTCGGCCTGACTCGCCAATTTCCGCGCTTTGCACGAACCGCCGCCGCGCACCACGATTTGCCCGCCCTCGACGCTCTCGGTCCACGACGGCGCTTCTGCCACCTCCGGGAACGAGTCGCAGGCGCGCTGCCATTGGCTATCCGTACACAGTGTTTTTCCGGCGTCCGCGCAGCGCGCGAAGGCATCGTCGAACGGCAGGCCTTGGCTGTCCTCACGCCGCAACAAGCTGAACTTGTCGAGCCAGGCACCGTCGGCGCTGACTAACCCTGCGGGGATATCGCGCGTGGGTAAACCAGCGAAGCCGCGGCTCGCCGCAGCGGAACGCGCAGGTTCGGCCTTGGCCGGAGCGCTGGGGGGGCTGGGGGCGCTGGCACTGGCATTGACGCCGGCGCTCGCGCTCGCCGTTTCGCGCGCTTTCGCGACGGTGGTCTCGGCCGGGATGGCACCGGCGCTGGCACTGACGCTCGCACTACCGCTGACGCTCTCGGCGGTGAACGTCGGTGTGCGAGCGCGCCACAGAGCGAGCCCCCCCAAAACCAACGTCGAGAGCACGCCTGCGGCGACCAAGCGCTGAACACCGTGGGAGGGCGCGCGCGTGCTTCGCGGTGCTGCCGAGCGATCACTGGCCGGTGTGCTCGCGGTCAGCTCGGTGGCAGAACCGCTACCGAGCGGCGGATTGCCCGTCACCGCTGCGCCCTCGGCACGTGTTGCACTGTCGGGATTGCTCGCCGCGTAACGTCCGCTCAGGCTCGCGCCGGACACGGAGATCGGGATGTCGCCGTTCTTGGCCGCCGCCAGCAGGGCATCCCAAAACTCCCCGGCATTGCCATAACGATCTTTGGGATCGACCGCGAGCGCTTTTGCAAAGACAGCCTCGATGGCATCGCCCAGATCGATCCCGTGCGCGCGGAGCGTGGGCCTCCGCGCGGGGTCGGCGGCGGCGATGAACAACTGCGCGGCGTCCACCCCTTCGAGCGCGCTGTGCCCGACGATGGCTTCGACCACGACCAACGCCAGCGAAAATACGTCACTCCACGGGCCTGTCGCGCCGTAGCGACGACTGAACTGCTCGGGCGAACCGTAGCGCGCGGTGAAGGCTTGCAGCGAAGCGCCCGTTTCCTCGAAGGCCTTGGTGAAGCTCTCCGATTCGGTGACTACCTTGGCGATGCCGAAGTCCAGGACTTTCAGGGTCTTCCTGCCGCCTACTTCCGCCAAGAACAAGTTCGCGGGCTTGATGTCGCGATGCGCGATGCCCTGCTCGTGGGCCAAGGACAGCGCGCGCGCGGCGCTGTCCAACAGTTCGATGGCGGCTTTGGGGGTGCGTCCACCGAGTCCGGTTCGCAGACGCTCGGCGAAGTTTTCGGCCAGTGATTGACCGTCGAGCCATTCCAAGACGATGAACGGCGTCCAGGTCTTGTTCGGCGAGACCAGCGCGCCCACGTCCAGCGCCTGCACGATGCCCGCGGTCGAGCGCGAGAGCTGGTGCAACAGCCGTCCCTCGGCCAGAAAGTTGCGCTCGAACTCGTCACGCGCGGCGCCGCTCAAGGTGCGCGGAATGCGCAAGCACTTGATCGCGACCTTCTCGTTGAAGCCGAGGTGATGAGCGCGGTACACGACGCCGAAGCCGCCGCGGCCGACCACCGCGTCGACTTGGTACTTTCCGTCCAGGGTGGCGCCGACCCAGTCGAAGGGATCTTCGCCGCTATCCGTCATCACGTTCAGCAAACCACATCTTCGGCGGCTGCGGAACGCCGGCCGGCGGCTTTCGGTTGAAAGGGCGAAAAGGAGCGGCTATGTGCCATGCGTGCCGAAGATCGAGTTTCTGGGCAACACCATCGGCCCCGCGAAGACCGTCGACGTCGAAAACGGCGGCGAGCTCGTGGATATTTGCGACAAGTACTTCGCGCCGATTCCGTTTTCGTGTCGCTCGGCCAGCTGCGGAACCTGCCACGTCGAGATCGTCGAGGGCGAGGAGCTTTTGGCGCCCCCGGAAGAGCAGGAAGAAGAGCTCTTGGACATCCTCGGCGGTGAAGGCGAGACACGACGCCTGGCCTGCCAGGCCCGCGTCAAGCCCGGCCCCGGTTTGATTCGGATTCGCGCCAAGCTTGGCTGAAGCCCCGCGCGAGCCAGCGGCTCAGCGCACCGAAAGTACGATCTTGCCCAGGTTCTCGTTGGCTTCCATGCGCTGATGCGCGCGACTCACCTCGCTCAATGGAAACACGCTGTCTACGAGTGGCTTCAAGCGGCCGTCGCTGAAAAGCGGCAAGCTGACGCGGACGAAGGCGCGCGTGAGCTCGATCTTTTCTGGTACCGAACGCGAGCGCATCACCATGCCGATCAAGCTCTGTCGTCTTTGCAGCAGGCGCCCCAAGTTGACCGAGGCTTGGGCTCCGCCCATGACTCCGATCAACACCTGACGTCCCAGCGGCGCCAGGCAAGCCGCGTGTGACTCCGCGTAGGGGGCACCGATGAAATCCAAGATCACGTCCACCCCGCGTCCTTGCGTCTCTGATTTGATTACGGCTGCGAAATCCTGGTTCTTGTAGTCGATCACTACATCCGCGCCGAGCGCGCGCACCCAATCGCCCTTGACCGCGCCGCCTGCGGTCGCAAAGACTCGCGCGCCGTGTGCGTGTGCCAATTGCACGGCCGCGCTGCCCACGCCGCCCGCCGCTGCGTGAATCAATACGGACTCGTTGCTGCGTAAGTTGCCGGCGACGAACAGCGCTTCACGCGCGGTCAAAAACGCTTCCGGAATGGCTGCGGCTCGTTGGAAGTCGAGGCCATCCGGGATCTTCATGGTCAGCGCTTCGGGCACCACCACCCGTTCGGCGTAGCCGCCACCGCCCAGCAGCACCATCACGCGATCTCCGAGGCGCACACGGCCACTCGTGCCTGGCCCGAGCTCGCTCACGACGCCCGCGCACTCCAGACCCAAAATATCGGTGGTTCCAGGAGGTGGCGGATACAAACCGCGTCGCTGCAGCAGATCTGCGCGATTGAGCGCGCTGGCGTGGATCTCGATCGCGACTTCTGCAGGTCCCGGCACTGGGTCGGGCAGCTCGACTAGCTGCAGCTTTTCCGGGCCACCTGGTTCCGAGACGACGACCGCTTTCACAGCGCTCCTCTTTAGAGCGAGGTCAGGTGCGCGGCGCCGATCACGCCCGCGCGTTCGCCCAGCTCACTGACCAGCAGCGGCACCTCGGCGAGCGGCGGTGCAAACGCCTGCTTGCGCAGAGCGTCGCGCACGAAAGGCTCGATCAAATCGAACGAGGCCGAAATACCGCCGGAAAACACGACCGCGTTCAGGTCGAGCAGATTTTGGATGTTGGCGAGCAAGCGACCGAGCGCCGTGCCCATCATCTCGAAAGTCTTGACGCCCGCGGCCTCACCACGCCGCGCGCTCACGGCGATTGGCAATACTTCCGTCGCATGCCCGCCATGCCGGGCATATTCACGCAGCAGCGCGCGCGTACCGGCGAACGTTTCCACGCAGCCGCGCTGACCGCACGCGCACAGTGGCGCGTCCGATGCTGTGTCCACCTTCATGTGGCCAACCTCGGCCGCAAAGCCCGTCGCTCCCGGATACAGCTGATGGCCGAGCACTAGGCCGCCGCCGATGCCGGTGCCCAGGGTCAACATCAAGAAGCTCGGATGGGCGCGGCCGTGCCCGTGTAGGCGCTCGCCGAGCGCCGCCGTCGTGGCGTCATTTTCGACGGCGATCGGGCAGCGCAGGCGGCGCGCCAGCTCTTCGGCGATGTGCACGCCCTCGAAGCCGGGCACATTGGGCAGCCGCCAACAACGCCCGTCGGAATTGACCTCACCGGGAATGGCCACGCCCACCGCATCCGGCTTGGACGAAAGTGCCAGTACGGTGCTGGCGATGGTGTCCAGTACGTCCTCGGCGCTGGAGCCGGCCCGCGTCGGGGTCGAGGTCGAGCGTACGACGTCACCGTTTTCCACGATGCCCGCTTTAACCTGAGTTCCTCCGAAATCGACGCCGATCAGCATGAAGCGCGCACCCTAATCCTTGGCCGGCGGGCGCTCAAGACGAACCGAAAAAGCTAGGCTATTCTTGCCTGTTACCAGGGAGCCGTTCGCTTTCGTACCTTGGCCGGCGTACAGCGAAAGAATAGCAGGAGAATCGATGAGTGTGCTGCGTGTGGCGACGATCAACGTTTGGAACAAGAGCGGCCCCTGGCTTTCGCGTTTGCCGTTGATTCGTCGAGAGCTCGAGCGGCTTCAACCGGAAGTCGTTGGTCTGCAAGAAGTGCTTCGTTTCCGCCCGGACGCCGCGGCTGACGCTCCGCTGACGGTGCACAACGATCAATTGACCGAGATTGCCGATGGCCTCGGCTACCAGCTCGCCTACAGCGTCGCCAGCGACTACGGGAATGGTTTGAAGTTTGGCAACGCGCTGTTGTCGCGCCATCCAATCGCGGCTGAGCGGAGTTTCCAGTTGCCCGGTAGCGAGAGCGGTGAGACACGCTCTTTGCTGTACGCGCTGTGTCAGACCCCTCACGGAAGTCTGCCCGTGTTCGTCACCCATCTCAACTGGAAGTTTCACCAAGGGTCGATTCGCCAACGCCAAGTCGTATTCATTGCCGACCGCGTGGCGGAGCTTTCGCCGATCGGCGGCACGGACCTACCACCGGTGTTGATGGGTGACTTCAATGCGGCGCCTGACGCCGACGAAATTCGCTTTCTGACCGGCCTCTGTGCGCTCGAGCAAAAGACCGTGTACTTCGCGGATGCGTGGGCGTTTGCAGGTGTTGGCCCCGGTCACACCTACGACCGCGCGAACCACTACGCTGCCAAGGCGCGCGAGCCCTCCCGGCGCATCGACTATATTTTCGTGCGCGGGCCCGATCGCCAGTTTCGCGGTGAGCCGCTCCGCGCAGAGCTTTCGTTCAATGCCGCCGAGCAGAGCGGGAGCGAACCCGTCTGGCCTTCGGATCATTTCGGCGTGGTTGCAGATTTAGCGGTGACCGAACGGCGCTTCTAAAGCGCGCCCAAGCTCGTTATCATCGCTACCATGGCGACGTGCAAAGGCTGCGGTGAAGAGGCTGACGAGCTCCAGACGGTGAAGGTCTCCGGCAAGACCAAGAAGCTGTGCGAGTCCTGCGCCGACCAGGCGCGTGAGCAGGACCAAATCGCGGAAGAAAGCGAGTCGGCCGTGCAGAACATGATGGGCTTCAAGGGCCGGCGCTGAGTCTTTGGCGCGGGTCACAATCCGAGGCCGGTGGCCGTTGTCGCTTCAATTTCAGTGGCAGCACTCGGTATTTCGGACAAATGTGCGATTTTGCCGCGCTTTCTGCGGGCGGAAGGAGTTGGTCTTCACCGCGAACTGAGTTAAGTAGGAGCCAGTCGCGCCCCGCGGCACAGGACTCCATGAAGCACTCCGTCCATCACGATCTGGGTCAAGAACGCGCCAAGAAAGTCGCCGAGTCGGCGCTCTCCACGTACGCGCAAAAGTACGCGAATTATAACCCGCAAGTGATCTGGAAGGGCCCGAACAAGGCGGACATCTCGTTCAAAGTGAAGGGCATGTCGCTCTCGGGCTCGCTCGAGGTGCTCGACAAGACGATCGACCTGGACATGGACGTGCCGTTCTTGCTGCGCCCGTTCAAGAGCCAAGCCCTGGGCGTGATCGAGGGTGAAATCAACGAGTGGATTCGCAAGGCCAAGACCGAAGGCTGAGTCGGCGCGCGCCCGGGGGCAGCGCGCGAACTCAGCCTGCGTCGAGCTGAATTCCGAGGTGCTCGCGCACCGTCATGTAGCGTGCACTCACCGCGTACGCAATCAAACGCTCGATGCGCGTCGCGAGTGGGGGCGAGCCTGCGTCCTGTGGCAGCGCACGGACACGATCGATCGATACCTCGAGATCGTTCGAAAGCACGAAGCCAATGGCGTCAGCCGCCAGATCGACGTCTTGTACCCAGCGCTTGAGGTCGAGCGAGGCGCCGTCCTGTAGCAGCTTGGCGACCACGTGGGTGAGTTGTTCCAAGCGCGAGCCGGTTGCTAGCTGGGCGGGCGCGCGCCACGCTTCTTGCACCGGAGCCTCCAGATCGGGAGCCACCGGGAACTTCGGCTTGACCAAGCGGATGGCAGCAAATAGCCAGGCTTTGAGCGCGATCATGTTGGGCAGCAGCTGCCTGACGTACAGTCCCGGCAAGTAGTAGGCGAGGTGCCGACCCGCCAAGAACGCAGCTGCTACCGGCGTGACGTCTTCACTGAACGCGCGTGAACCGAGCAACAGCGAGGGCGGCGAGGTCGACAAGAACGAGACGCACGAAGGAGCTTCGGGGTTTTGATACATGCGTGGCTCGGGGATCGACAGCACGTGTGCACCTGCATTGACCGCGAACACGACGCCGTACGGATAGCGCTCGACGTCGATGTGATGGTCCCCGCTGAGGTTGAATGACGAAAGCGGTCGGGCACGCGCCGCCATCACGAACGGCTGAATCAAGGCAAACAGTTCGGTCAGGAAGGGTTCACTGGTCTCGGGCATGGCGGCGAGCAGCCATTCGTCGGGAGCGGCGGGATCGCTCACCTCGGCCGGGTCGTCGCTACGCATCCGTTCGAAGAAGCGCTCTTCGTCTGGCTCGGCCTGACCGAGCACGTGCAGTGCCTGACAGGTACACCAAGCGGCGTCGGCGTGGCGTGCCTCGGTGTAGACCTTCCGGAGCAGCTTGTACGGCGCAGGTTGATACGGATCTCGCTCAATCCAGGAGCCCAGCGTTTCTACGGCCTTTTCGAAATACGAGACTGGGTCTTCACCGTATAGCCGAGCAAGCTTCTCTTGGAAGCGGGTACTGCCGGGGTCGACCTCGAGCGCTGATTCGTACACCGCCACGGCTTGGTCGCGTCGGCCGAGAAACTTTTGATAAACCTCTGCCAGGTCGCTGAGTGACTCCAGCAAGCGCTCGCGGTCGCCGACTCGCTGGGCGTTGGCGATGCGCAGCTTGAGCACGCGCTTCACGCCGTCGTAGTTCTTGAGGCGCTGGTTCATCGCTAGCGCCTCGTCGATTGCCGGCACGCGATCTGGGTCGTGCTCCAGCGCTTGCGCGAGCAAATTCGACGCGAGCCCCAAGTCTTGAAGCTCGCGCGAGGCGATCATCGAAGCGGTGTGCAGGTACTTGGCTTTGTGCTTCGGCTCCTCGACCACTTCGGCCAGCCTGGTGATGACCTGAATCAGCTGTGGCCAATCCTTCTCGGCGCCGTACAGCTGCATCAGCTTGGTCAAGATCCCGCGGTCACTCGGGCGCTCACTCAGCGCCAGTAGGTAGCTCTTGGCTGCATACTCGGAGTCGCCCAGCTTGCTCGCGGCGATTTCGCCCATTTCCAGTAAGATTTCGACCTTTCGCTCGCCTTCCGAGCGCGCGAGCTCACGGTACAGCACGTCCATTTGCTGCTCGGTGAGCCCCTCGGCTGCGTACACGCGACCAAGCGCGCGCAGCGGTCCGCTCGACGTGGAGTCGAGTTCGCTCGCCCGCTGTAGCGAGCCCTTGGCCTCCTTGTAGCGTCCGAGCTTGGCGAGCGCTTCGCCATTCCTGAGCTCGGCCTCGCTCTCTTCCTTGGGTGTGAGCGCGGCGCGCAGCTCGCCGAGCAGCAACTCACACAGCCAGAGCGTCTGCTCGGCGCTGCCGTGCTCGGCGGCGACCTCGGCGACGCGCAGCAGCGCGTGAGAGTCATTCTCGAACCACTTCATCAGGCCGCCGACTTGGTTGAGCGCCTTGTCCGCGGATCCGCTGCGCGACAGCGCATCGACGTACAGGAATGCGATTTCGCGCGCTTCGTCGGCGTCCAGCATCTCCAATTGGCTGATCACCGGCTCGAAGCGCTTGGCGGCTTCGACGTAGCGTTTCTCGGCATGTGCGGTGTGACCGAGCACGCGCAGCGCATCGCCGTTGGTCGGATCGATGTGCAGGGCGAGCTGTGCAGTCGCTACCGCGCGCGCGGAGTCGTGCAGATATTTGTGGCAAATCAGGGCCATATCGCCGGCCAACTTGGCGCGCTCGCGCTCGTTCTTGGCGAGCGGGATCTCTGCCTCCAAGAGCTCGACGGCGGCGGCGTAGCTGCCGTACTCGACGTGCTTTTTGACCAATCGACGGCGCGCACCCAAGTCGTCTGGCGAAAGCTCGGCGGCCAAGCGATAACGGCGCAACGCGCCCGCGCTATCGCCACGACCCTCGAGCACCTGGGCCGCCCGCAACTCGAGCTCGGCCTTTGCCTGCGGAGTGGTTGCCTTGTCGCTCAGCGCGTCAATCGCGTCGATCGCGCTTTGGGCGTCGCCGACCACCGCGCGTAGCGTGGCTACGGCGTCGAGGGCGCCCGCGTGACTCGGATCGAGCGTCAAGATTCGCTCGTAGGCCGAAAGCGCGCGGTCGGATTGCTTCAAGTTTTCGGCGAGCACGCGACCGAGCTGCATCCCAGTCTCGATCTGGCGCTCGATCGAACCGCTCTGGGCGTGGCGCTGGTAGTGCTCGGCCAGCGCATCGTAGCGCTCGAGCGCTCGGAAATGGCGCGCGAGTTCACGACTTGCGTCGGGGTGCTCGGGGTCCAGCGAAAGCACGCTCTGCAGCGCTTCGGCCGCGCGCTCGTGATCCAGGTACTCTTCGTCGTAAACGCCGGCAATGCGCTCGAAGAGCGTGATTTTCTGGCGCGCGGTGACTGCCAAATCGATTTGCGCGCGCAGCACCTCGAGCAGTTCGCGATAGCGTCCGCCGCGGGTGAGTACGCGGTCTAGGCCGCGTAGGGCGTCCACGAAGCGCGGGTTCTCCGCCAGCACCTCGCGGTAGGTTTTCTCGGCGGCATCCAACTTGTCGAGATCGACGTCGTACGCCTCGGCGACTTCGCACAAGAGCTGATGGCGATCATCCCCGCGCAAGGTCTTGGCGCGGGTCTGGCGCACGACCAGGGCGGCCGCAGAGTCGCCTGCCGCGTCGAGCAGAGCCACGAGTCCGACACTGGCCTTTTCGTGGCCCGGGTCTTCCTCGAGCACGGCGCCGTACAGCTCGCGCGCGGCCGAGGCGTTGTTCAAGCGCGTCGCCAACACTTCGGCGGCTTCTACGCGCAGATCGCGGGCCAAGTTGGGCGCTGCGACGTCGGCACGACGCAGCAGAACCTGACCGTACTCCGCCCATTGTTGAGCTTTCTTGTAGATCTGCGACAGCAGCAGCAGCGCCTGATCGTGATTCGGCTCGGCCGCCACTAGCTGCGTCAACCATGGCAGCGCCAAATCTGGGCGCATCACCCGCTCGGTATACCAACGACCGAGGTGGAACAGCAGCGCGTGGCGCTCGGCGATGCCCGGATCGGACTCGAGTGTAGCGATGACCCTGCCGAGCACGTCTTCCCAGATCGGGAAGCGTGTGCCGGCCAGGCGCTCGAGGGCGACTGCATGCGACTCGTTCAGCGGATCTTCGCAGAAGGCTTGGGCGTAGGCGACCAGCGCCTGGTCCTTGTCCTTCAGCTCGTGTTCGTAAAGTTGCCCGATTTCTGCCCAGTGTTCGGCGCGCTCGGAGGAGCTTTCACTGCTCTCGCTCTGCTCCAGCAGCGACTCGATCAACTCTTCGTACTTGCCGAGCGTCTTTTTGACGCGAATCAGCGCCTGGGCCGCGCTGCGGTCGCTCGGCTCTAGGGCCACCAACTTGGCGTACACTTCTTCGGCGCTGTCGTGCCGTGAGGCGGCTTCGTACAGGCGCGCGGCGCGAGCCAAATGCTTCCTCAGCGCGCGCTCCAGATGGGGCTCGGCCCGCTCTTCCAGGTTCTTGGCGAGGTCGTAAAAACCGTCGGCGAGCGTGCCCGGATCGGCACCCAGATCGGCGCCGGATTCCAAGGTCGCTGCGGAGTCCTCGTCGTCCGGGTTTTGCGCCAGCGCCTCGAACATCTCCGGCAAGCGTTCGTCCGTCACCCAGGTGGGTGGTCTGGTGGAAGCGCGCCAAATGCGACGGAACCCCTCCAACGCCTCGCCCGCGTCGCGTGGCCGCTGCTCACGCGTCTTCTCCAACAAACTGCGCACGAACGCTTCGACCGCAGGGGTCGCCCCGTTGCCCGCGGCCACGAACGAAAGCGGCTCTGCGTTTTGGGTCAGGTGTCCGATCAGCGCATCGACCGCGTGCTCGCCCGCGAAGGGCGCTTTGCCACTGAGCAGTTGGTACATCAGCACGCCGAGTGCATACAAATCACTCTGTGCGCTGGGTGCTTGACCGCGAAGCTGCTCCGGTGAACTCGACAGAAGATACGTGGGTGTGCTGCCGTTCGACGCGTTCAGCGTCAGCGCCGGGCTCAAGAAATAGGCGCCCGGATCGAGCAGCAGCACCTTCGGGGCGTTGGGCGTGGGATCGGTGACGAGCACGTTGCCCGCGTGCAATGAACCGTGCACCAGGCCCGCCGCGTGAAGCGGAGCGAGCGCCTCGGCGATGGCCCAGAGTAGGGGCAACGCCTCGTTGAAGTGTCTGGGCCCGCGTCGCGCCAGCGAGGCCAAGATCGTTTCACCCTCCGCAGCGGCGTGCGCGATGCCGATGTGCAGGCCCTCGTCGTCGAGCGCGCCTGCACGCACGTCGCTCGGCAGCGCGGGATGAGCCACCAAGCCGGCGAGCCGCGAGGCCGTGAGGTAGCGATGCGCGTCGGAGCGCCGCGCCGCAACCCGAGGATGCAGTGACTTGACGCGAAATTCCTGCCCCGCGCGGCGCGCCTTGTACACCGTCGCCCAAGGGCCGGTGCCGAGCTTCTCGAATACGACGTACTGGCCAATCGAGTCCCCAGGTTCGAGCGCTTCAGTGCTCGCCGTGCGCGCGCGCACGTGCTCGAGCCCACTCGGCAAGCCATGGCGATCGAGCGCGATCGCATCGAGCAGCGCGTCGACGGCTTCACTGGCCACGGCTTGTTCTGCCAGCGCGCGCGCGAATGAGGCGCGCGTCGCGACGCCGCCGATGTCCTCGGGCTGGAAGCCGAGCGCGTCGCGGCTCAATCGGGTTAGGTCAGGCAACTCGAACAATCGCTCGAGTTCGGCAGTCAGCGTCTCGACCAGCATTCTCGTTTCCGTTTCGGTTTCGACAACGACCGACGCGGGACGTCGGTCAGGGGTGGCAATGGAGGTTTTAGCCCAGCAACGGACCCGAGCCGAAAAAAGCACAACCCCGGGACCCGCGAGGGCGCCGGGGTTGGCGACTTTTGAACGCGCTGAAAAATGTCAGCTGAAGCGGTTGGGGGGCGCTCTCTATCCCGCGGGATGACGACTCGCGTCCCGCTCGGGGGCTCAGGCCGCGCTGGCCTTGGCCATGGTCTCGGCCGCGTATTTCTCGAGTTTGCGCGCGTCCGAGTAGAAGCCGCGGATGCCTTCGCTGAGCTTCTCGACGGCCATTTGATCCTGGTTGTGTTCGAAGCGGAAGGTCTTCTCGTCCAGGTGAATCAGCGCGCTATCCGAGGCCTCCGCGCCCTTCGCGGTGAGTTTCGGCTCGAGCTCTCCCTCTTTGCCCGAAAGCGTAGCGATCAGATCGGGGCTGATGGTCAGCAAATCACAGCCTGCCAGATCGATGATCTCTTCGACCTTGCGGAAGCTCGCGCCCATGACCTGCGTCTTGTAGCCGTGCTTCTTGTAGTGATTGTAGATGCGCACCACGCTGGCCACGCCCGGATCTTCCTCGCGCGCGATGTCGGGGACGCCCTTCGACTTCTTGTACCAGTCGTAGATACGTCCGACGAACGGCGAGATCAGCGTGACCTTGGCCTCTGCGCAGGCGACCGCTTGGGCAAAGCTGAAGAGCAAGGTCAGGTTGGTATGAATGCCCTCTTTTTCCAGCTGTTCAGCGGCTTTGATGCCTTCCCAGGTGGAACCGAGTTTGATCAGCACGCGCTCGCGGTCGACCCCCGCGGCCTCGTACAACTTGATGAACGTGCGCGCCTTTTCGATGCTGCCGTCCCTGTCGAAGCTGAAGCTCGCGTCCACTTCGGTCGAGACGCGACCGGGGATCAGCTTCAAGATCTCGGCGCCGAAATTCACGAACAGCTTGTCCATGAAGGCCATGGTCTGCGCTTCTTTATTGCCCGGCTGCTTCTTGGAATAAGCCAGCGCTTCCTCCACGAGGTGCTTGTACTGCGGCTGCTGCGCGGCCTTGAACAAGAGCGATGGGTTCGTGGTCGCGTCTTGTGGCTTGGCTTTGCCGATGGCTTCGATATCGCCGGTGTCGGCTACCACGGTGGTGTACTTCTTCAGCGAATCGAGCAAAGACATCGGAATCCTCCAAAAACTGCGGCGAACGAAAATGGGTAGAGCGCAACGGTGATGCGCGCTTCGAACGGGGAGCGTGCCCCCCGCTAGCAGCCAGTGCAACAGTCGTTCACCTCGATCGCCGCGATGCGTTAGCCGGCCGTGGGGGCGCGCAAACAGCCGACTCCGGTACTGCTCAAAGGGCGCCCCTTGGCCGATTGACCAGTGTACAGATGATTCCTCAAAGCCTTCCATAGCGTTAGCTCGTTTGGGCTGAAATCGGCCCGCGACCCCTAGATATTGTTGTTGACCAGCTGGTTGGGGACAACCTATAGGGGTATCTGTGTCGGTGCCTGCGCATTCGCACAGGCTGAAAATGGGAACCCGGTTCAAAGCCGGGGCTGCCCCGCAGCGGTAGGCGAGAACGAACCCCACGGTGGCACTGGTCAGTCGGCCGGGAAGCAGTGGGCAGTAGGAAGCCGGGTTCACCCGGAGCGCTCGTAAGCCCGAAGACCTGCCAACACCCAGCGTCGGGAGTCATCCAGCGTTGGCGATCTCGAGTGCCTCGCGGGAGGCGGTCGGGGTGATCCGCACGCGAGTGGGCATGGCCCGGTTGCGTGTGGTCGCCGTGCCGTTTTTTCACGTGGCGTTCGGTTTCGAGAACGGACCCCTCCTACCGACCACTGACCGCGGAGTAGAAAGCAATGCTGAGCCCGTCCATCTCCTCGTCGAACGTCCCGTCGCCGTTCGCGCCCTCGCAGTCCGACATCGACTCCGCTTCTTATCCGCAGACCACCATGCGCGTGAAGAAGCGCAACGGCGGCAGCGAGCCGGTGAACGTGAACAAGATCGTGCGCGCGGTGAATCGCTGCTGCGCGGGTTTGCCGGACGTGGACGCGCTGCGCGTGGCGATGAAGACGATCAGCGGGTTGTATGACGGCGCTTCCACGCGGGAGCTCGATCAGCTGTCGATTCAGACAGCCGCGGGCCTAATCGTCGAAGAGCCGCAATACGCGAAGCTCGCGGCGCGCTTGCTCTCCGGATACATCGAGAAGGAAGTGCGAGGACAGGAGATCCACGCCTTCTCACAAGCCGTGACGCAGGCCCACGAACTCGGCTTGGTGAACGAGCGCCTGTTGGCGTTTGCCAGCAAAAATGCCAGAAAATTGAACGATTCCATCGCTCCCGAGCGCGATCGCGAGTTCGAATATTTCGGCCTGCGCACCTTGTACGACCGATACTTGCTCAAGCATCCGAAGACGCGGCTCGTGATCGAGACGCCGCAGCAGTTCTTCATGCGCATTGCTTGCGCGCTCTCGGAGAACGTGAGCGACGCGCTCGAACTGTATCGTCTGTTCTCGAGTCTAGAGTACTTGCCGAGCTCGCCCACGTTGTTCAATTCCGGCATGAAGCACGAGCAGCTCTCGAGCTGCTTTCTGCTCGACTCACCGGACGATCACCTGGAGAAAATCTACAAGAGCTATACGGACATCGCGCTCTTGTCCAAGTTCTCCGGCGGCATTGGGCTCGCGTATCATCGCGTCCGTTCGCGAGGGTCGCTGATCGAGAGCACGAACGGCAAGTCCAACGGCATCGTCCCTTGGTTGAAGACGCTGGATGCCTCGGTGTCGGCGGTGAACCAAGGCGGCAAGCGCAAGGGCGCGTGCGCGGTGTACCTCGAGACCTGGCACGCGGACATCGAGGCTTTCCTCGAGCTTCGCGACAATACGGGCGAAGAGGCTAGCCGCACGCACAATCTGAACCTCGCCAATTGGGTCAGTGATCTGTTCATGCGTCGGGTCGAGGCCGACGCCGACTTCAGCTTGTTCGACCCGAAATCAGTGCCGAACCTACCGGACCTGTACGGTGAAGAGTTCGAGCGTGCCTACGAAGAAGCGGAAGCGAAGGGCTTGGCCGTCAAGACCGTCAAGGCGCGCGATCTGTATGCGCGCATGATGCGTACCTTGGCGCAAACCGGCAATGGCTGGATGACCTTCAAAGACAAGTCGAACCGCGCCTGCAATCAGACGGCGTTGCCGGGACGCGCGGTACACCTGTCCAATTTGTGCACGGAGATCTTGGAGGTCACGTCTGCCGGCGAAACCGCCGTTTGCAACCTGGGCTCGATCAACCTCGGCCGGCACATGAAGCTCGATGCCGGCGGTTCGCTCGCCTTCGACTTCGAAAAGCTTTCGCAAACCGTGCGTACCGCGGTGCAGCAGCTCGACCGCGTCATCGATCTCAACTTTTACCCGATTGCCGAGGCCAAGGCGTCGAACCTGCGCTGGCGCCCGGTGGGGCTCGGGTTGATGGGGCTGCAGGACGTCTTCTTTCAGCTGCGCTTGCCCTTCGACGCAGCGGAAGCCCGCGAGATTTCCCGCAGGATTTCGGAGGAAATCTACTTCCACGCGCTCAGCGCGTCGGTCGATCTGGCGATCGCCAAGGGCGCGCACCCGGCGTTCTCGGAAACGCGCGCGGCGCGCGGTGAGCTGCAGTTCGACGCTTGGGAAGGCCAGGCACCGCACAGCCCGCGTTGGGCCGAGCTACGCGAGAAGGTGCGCACGCACGGCCTGCGCAATTCGCTGCTCGTGGCGATCGCACCGACTGCGACGATCGCCTCGATTGCCGGCTGCTACGAATGCATCGAGCCGCAAGTGTCGAACTTGTTCAAGCGCGAGACGCTCTCGGGCGATTTCTTGCAGCTCAACAAATACCTGATCAACGAGCTCAAGGCGCGCGGCTCGTGGAACGATGCCGTCCGCTCGCGCCTGAAGATGGCCGAGGGCTCGGTGCAGGGCTTGGATGAGCTGCCCGAGGCGGTACGCGCGGTTTACCGCACGGCCTGGGAAGTGCCGATGCGTTCGCTGATCGACATGGCGGCCGATCGCGGCGCGTTCATCGATCAGAGCCAATCTTTGAACCTGTTCATCGAGAACCCCAACATCGGCCAGCTTTCGAGCATGTATTTCTACGCTTGGAAGAAGGGCATCAAGACCACGTACTACCTGCGTTCACGGCCCGCGACGCGCATCGCCAAGGCCACGGTGGACACGCCATCGCCATCGCAGCTACCGCCCGCTCGCAGTGAAGCCGATCCACGCGCGACTCACGGTTACACGCCCGTGCCGCCCGCGGTGGCGCCGGTCGATGACGCCGCGGTGATCGCTTGCTCACTCGAAAATCCCGAAAGCTGCGAGGCATGCCAATGAGCGGTTCAGCACGTCCCAAAAACATCCTCGACCCGGGCTTGTGCCTCACCTTGAGGCCGATGGCGTACCCGACCTTCTTCGAGATGTATCGGGCAGCGATCAAGAACACCTGGTCGGTCGAAGAGGTCGATTTCTCTACCGACGTGTCCGACCTCACGCAACGCATGGGTGAGCCCGAACGCCACCTGATTCATCGCTTGGTGGCCTTCTTCGCGACGGGCGACTCGATCGTCGCCAACAACTTGGTGCTCAATCTGTACAAGCACATCAATGCGCCCGAAGCGCGCATGTACTTGTCACGCCAACTGTACGAAGAGGCGTTGCACGTGCAGTTCTACCTCACGCTGCTCGACACCTACGTGCCCGACCCGGAAGATCGCGCGCGGGCCTTCGCGGCGGTGGAGAACATTCCGTCGATTCGCCGCAAGGCCGAATTCTGCAACAAATACCTGGATTCGGTGCAGAGCGTCGGACAGCTGCAAAGCGCCGACGATCGCCGGCGCTTCTTGCTCAATTTGATTTGCTTCGCCGCTTGCATCGAAGGCTTGTTCTTCTTCGGAGCCTTCGCTTACGTGTACTTCTTACGCTCACGTGGGCTGTTGCACGGTCTGGCAGCGGGCACCAATTGGGTGTTCCGCGACGAGAGCGCGCACATGGCGTTCGCTTTCGAGGTCGTTCGCACCGTGCGCGATGAAGAGCCTGACTTGGTCGATGCGCAATTCCGCGCCGACGTCTACGCCATGCTCGACGAAGCCATTGCTTGCGAAGTGCAATTCGCCGAAGACCTGCTCGGCGGTGGCATCGCCGGTCTGTCGGTTCCGGACGTGAAGTGCTACCTCGAATACTGCGCCGACCAACGCCTAGCCACGCTCGGCTTCGAAAAGCTCTACCACACGAAGAACCCGTTTTCGTTCATGGCCCTGCAAGACGTGCAAGAGGTGACGAATTTCTTCGAGCGCCGGGTGAGCGCGTACCAGACGGGCGTGACGGGCGACGTGGCGTTCGACGTCGCTTTCTAGGGGCTCAGCGCTGCGCGGATGGCCACACGTCGCGGCCGCGCGGCGGGTCGCGGCGGACGGGCGAACGCACCGACTCGTAGCGTGAGCAGTATTTCTCCCAGAGCGCGAGGACGCGGCTGACCTCGGGGTCGGGGCCGAGCTTTTGCGATTGTTCGGCCAGCGAAGCGCGGCCGAGCGTGCACTGCTCGGCCGCGGGCGCATCGACCCAGCCGCCGACGCGGTAGTCGGAGCGCTGCGGTGAGATCGGCAAGCTATCGGCGAGACCGTCGATGAAGCTCATCACCAGGCGTCCCTTCTTTACCAGGGCTCCGCCCCGCGAGATTTCTCCGAGGTTGAAGGCGAAATCCTCGAATTGCTTCGCGCCGGTCTCGGGGTGTTCGTATTCGACGCTCAGCATCAGCGAGTCAGTGCTGCGGAGCTCGGGGGAGCGGGACATCAAATCGCTCAAGAACAGCTGGCTCGTTCCGGCAAAGTAGTGGATCGCCTGGACGTCTTCTTTCACCGTGCTGCTCTCCTCGCCGTAGAACACGTTCATGCGCAAGGAGGACGGGAGTTGCAGCTTGAAATGGACGTCGTTGGCCGTGGTCTCGATCAGCGAGACGAAGCGCGCGCCGAACACCGCGTCGACCTCCGCTGGTGAACCCAAAAACACGTAGGCGCCCTTGCCGCGCTCGGTGAGGCGATCGAGCAGCCCGTCGTTGAATTCCCTTCCGACACCGACGCCACTCAGCCGAATGTGCCGCTGGTCGTAGTGTGCCGACACCATGGCCATCATTTCTGGGTCTGTGACGCCGGTGTTGGCGAGGGCGTCGGTGATCAACACGACGCGGTTCGTATACGCGAGCTGATACGATTGGTCAGCGAGGGTGTATCCTTTGCGCAGGCCCGAGTCGAGGTCTGTCGAGCCACGCGGCGCCAGCCGACTGATGGTGTTGGTCAGAGTCGTCTGCGGATCGCGCCCGACGACGAAGTTCTCGACTGGCGTGCACACCTCGTCATCGAACGCCACGAGGTTTACCAGATCGCCGCGCTTGAGCTCGGAGAGCATGCGCACGAGCCCGCGTTTCAGGTACTCCATGCGGCCCTCCTCTTGCATCGATCCCGAGCGATCGATGACGAAGGTCAGCGCAGCGTTTCGACGTTCCGCCTTGCTGAAGCTGCGCCCGCTCACGGACAGGCCGAGCGTGAATTCCTGGGGTTTCCCCGGCTTTGGCTCGATTTCGGCTTTGACGCTGAAGTCCTCGGTCGGCGCGATGGGTGCCGTTTCGAACGAGAAGTAGTTCAACAGTTCGTGCGGGCGAATGTGTTCTCGAGGGATAGGTAGGAAACCATCGATTGCGAAGATCACTCGCTGTGCGGACGACAGGCTCATCGTGTCATCGTTGGAGAGATAGATGGACGCACCGAAGTCGTGATACCGGCTCGGCCCTTCGCCTGCGGCCACATCGCTCTCGGTGACTGCCGGGGCGACCGCAGCGGCTTCTTCCTTTGCAACCTGTGCGCGCTGGGGCGGCGCTGACGCGCCTTTGTTCGGCGCAGCCGTAGGGGCGGGGCGTGGGGGAGCCGGAGGCGCCGTAGCGGCCGGTGCGCGCAAGTTGTTCTCGAATGAGTAGCCGTACCCTTGCGAAGCGCTCGCGTCGGCTGCGGGAGCTCGCGAAGCGCTGGGCTTCTTCGCCGCGGCCTTCGGTGCTGCCGCGCCAGATCCGGAGCCCCCACCGCGACCCGTCGAACCAATGCCGGCGAGTCCCGTGCCGGGGCCGGCGAGGTTGATGACTTGGCCTGACTGGGCAATCACCACTCCGTGCCGTGCGAAGCATTCAGCTGTGCGCAGCTGCGGAAGCCGGCTCAGGTCGACCGGTTGAGATCGAGCGGCGAGGTGTGGAGGGTGCTGCCGCGGAGTGAACAGGCGAGCAGGCTCGTCGGCGCGTACGGTCGCGGTCGTTGGAACCGTCGGCCCCGTTAAGACCTGGAGTGGACCCTGATTGCCGGGCGGAGAGGGTAGAACGGCAGATGGCGACGACCCCGAACATGCGAACACCAGCGAGGACAGTACCAATGAAAGCCTTCTCACAGTTCGTCGCTCCTGACGTTCGGACCCGGAGCTACGACAACGCAGCTCCGCCATTTCTTGGCTAGACGTCGGATAAACTCATCCGTCGTCCGGTTCCTTACGCCCCAGACCCAACAAAGATCCCCCGCTTGTCGGCGCGTTGAGCGCGCACCCGCTCGCACAGCGAGCCTCCGTCGCGGGAGCTACTTTGCCGGCAGATTCTGCGCGGCAATGTTGGCCGCGTAAAATGGTTTGGGGTTGCCCATGCCCTGATCCTTCATCAGCTTGGTGATTTCGGGCATGGTGGCAATCTGGCGTAATAGGTCGGTGGACTTTGCCAGGTAGTGCACAATCACGCGCTCATCCGCCAGCGATCGGTGGATGCCGTAGCCAATGATGCCGGAAGCCGCTCGCACTTCGCCGTTGCTATCGAAGTGGGCGCGCCAGGCATCGTAGTCCTTGACCTTGAAGCGCAGGAATACGTCGAACGTCTTCTGTTCTGGCCAAGGGTTCGGTACCTGGTAAGCGTCGTCGTGCGCGACGAAGAACTCGCTGGCGTTGCTGAATAAGCCACCGGATTTGGCCTTTTCAGCTTCGACGAACGCTTTCAACTTTTCGACTGAGCGGCCAACGATGTGGACGATGACGAGGTCCGTTTGGTCTTGGCCTTGCGAGACCA
>Ga0247766_1000079_pt1 | contig 20143 bp, 21 predicted proteins | sample UWRJL223509R6_FD_179946 | JGI IMG/M metagenome (GOLD analysis project Ga0247766, IMG submission 179946) | Plant litter microbial communities from Arlington Agricultural Research Station in Wisconsin, United States - UWRJ-L223-509R-6 | ecosystem: Environmental > Terrestrial > Plant litter >... | reverse complement strand
GTACGCGCTGTACAAACAAGCCACCTCGGGCGACGTCAACGGTGAGCGTCCCGGCATGCTCGATTTCAAAGGTCGCGCCAAATTCGACGCTTGGGCCGCGCGCAAAGGCGTCGCCAAGGACCAGGCAATGACCAACTATGTCGCGCTGGTCGAAAAGCTGGCCGCCAAGTACGGCTGAAGCCGTTGGATTGTCTATCTGCGCTTGGCCAGTAGCAGCGTCCAGTCGTCGTCGTGACGACCGGAGAACGCTTCCACCGCATCGAACACCGCGCGCGTCACGTCGTCGAGCGCTTTTCCTTCGCTGAGCGCCGCTTCGATCACGGCGCTCATGCGTGCCATGTCGAACAGCTCCCCGGACGCGTTTTGCGCCTCCGTGATGCCATCGGAGTACAGGCACAGCACGTCACCCGGTTCGACCGTGAGCGCGGTCAACGGAACATCGGACAATTCCGAGACGATGCCGAGCCACGGACCCGGCGCTTCGATGATCTCGCAACGCCCGGTAGCTGCACGGTAAACGATCGGCCACTCGTGGGCACCGACGCAGACGAAGCTGCCATCTCCTTGGTAGGTCAAAAGCTGGGCCGTCACGTACTTGTTGTCGCGCAACCGGTTGGTGATGTTCTCGCACAAGAGCGCGTTCACTTCGCGCAGCACGCGGGCCGGCTCTTCCGCCGAATTGTTGAGGAAGTGCGAGGCAAACGCGGCTTGCGCCATCAACATCACGAGCCCAGCACCGACGCCGTGTCCGGAGACGTCGCCGACGCTGATCCAGAGCGTGCCGCGATTGGGGTCGGAGAGCACGTCGTAGAAGTCGCCGCCCACCTCGTCCGCCGGCACCATGCGCCCCGCAAATTCGAAATCGGCATGGCTCGGCGTCGGCGGCAGCAGCGCGCGCTGAATCTGCGCGGCAATTTCCAACTCGCGAGCCATCCGCGCTTGGTCGCTGAGGGCCGCCCGAGCTCGCCCGAGTTCGCCGGTCATCTCGTTGAACGCGCCACCCAGCTGCCCGAGTTCATCACCCTCGGTGATGCTGACGCGCCCTTCCAAGTCACCCGCGGCGATCCGGCGCGAAGCGTCGCGTAGTACTTCCACGCGGCGTGTCACGCGACTACCCAAAATCCAGGCGAAGATCACGCTGAACAGCACGACGCCGCCCACGAGCGCGCTGCTCACGGTCAGCGCGCGTTGCGTCGCGCGAAACTTGGCCAAGGCCGCGCTGCGCACTTCGTCGTTCAGCGTGCGCTCGATAGCCGCCGTCAGAGCGAGCTTGTGTGTTCCGAGCTCGAACCATTCATCAGCGCTGATCGTCAGATCTTCTTCGGTAGTCTCCAACGCCGTGCGGCGTAGAACCAGCAAGCGCTGAGTGGCCTCGGTGGCCATCGCGTGGTCGTAGCTCTTTTGATGCTCCACCGCCGCCGTGGTCCGAAAGACATCCGCATAGATGTCCAGCTCCGAGATCAGCGATACCAAATCCCGATAGCTGCCAGGGGGGAACTCGCCCTGCGCAAACACATGGGCAAGAAGCGCGTGCTCGCGGCTCATCCGCTCTTCGAGCTGCAGCAACGAGACGAGCGAGGTAATGCTGCGTAGCAGTTCGCCGTCGTCACTCAGGTCGGTCAAGCCGGCGATCGCGCGCACGAAGGCCTGAATTGCCGCGCGGTGCAACTCGAACACTTCCGTGATGCTCGCCTTGCCACTCGCCACCTTGGCGCGCATGGCTGGTAGCTCTTCTAGCCGCCGCTGCGCCTCCACCAAGGGCCCCGCGAGACGGGGTGGCAAGCGCGATACGTCTCGCCCGTTCAAGAACGACCGCAACTCGTTCAGCGCGCGATCGCTGGCATGAACGTGCGCGTCGCTATCGTGCACCGCAGCGCGCTCCGACTGGGCGGCACCCGCATCTTCACTTGCGGTCGAAGCGTTTTTTTCGAGCTTGAGATGAATGCCGAGCACCAGCGCCTCGGAGGCGCGCTCCAACTGCAAGGCATGGACCGTGCTCGTCATCTGCGCGGAGAGTTCGGCCAAACTATCGATCGAACCGAGCGCCTCCGCCTTCCGCGCCTGAAACCGGGCCCCACTGATGATCTGAGCCGCTAGCAGGATCGCGCCGACGATCGGGATACCGGCGAGCAGCGAAAGCTTTTGTCGAATCGACAGGTTCACTCGACGCCCCAAACGACTATCACTCCCGAACTCCTAATCCTCGAACTAATCCTGCAAACTCGGCGAGATTCGCCGCCCCGAGCCCACGAGATGGTCGCCGAACGTCCGTTTGCTCCGGGCAGATGGCAACGAGAATTTGCACAACATAGTTCCACCTGGGTCATAATAGGAACGAGGAAACGACAGGGGCTCTGAATCCGCCGTGACAGCGGCCGTAACCATCAGCTAGACCGAGGAGTGGACGTGGAGACCGCTGAAAATTCCCCCCTTTCCAAGAAGCTAGCCCCGTACCCGCTGGTATTCATGCGCTTTCGGCCGGCCTGGGCGTATATCGACGGAATCCGCGAGTTTGGTCGGTTCTTCTGTCAAACCACCTTCGGTACTCAGGAGCTCGCGGACCGCGCCTGTGTGGTACTGCAAGAGACCCTGGAAAACGCCGTGAAGTACTCCAGCAATTCCGCCGACAGCGAGCTGGAGTTGTCGATCGAGAGTGACGGATCGAACATCGAGTTCTCGGTCTCGAGTCTCCCAGACGCATCGCACTTGAGCAGTCTGCGCGAGGAGCTGAACGGCATTCAAACGCTCGATCCCGAACAAGCGTATCTGGCGGCGTTCATTCGCGCGTCGAACGAACCCGAAGCATCTGCCCGCTTGGGGTTGGCGAGAATTCGCTACGAGGGCGGAGTCGAATTGTCCATGAAGGAAGAGACTGGCGGTCGCATCCGCATCACCGCGACAGGCAAGCTATGAGTCAGTTTTCCGCCGTGCAGGTTCCCAGGGCCGAAACCATCGCCATTCAGGTGACCGCGCCGAACCAGGTCAAGCTCTCCGGAACCATCACCCAAAAAGACCCAGCCAATGACTTGGCAGGTTTTTTCAAGGCGCTCCACACCGCTGCGGTGGCCGACAAATTGACCGAGGTACGGGCCGATGTCTCGGGACTGACGTTCGTGAATTCATCGGCCATTCGCTTGTTCGTCGATTGGGCAACGTGGGTGAAGAACGAACGCGGGCATCGTTATACGCTGCGCTTCGTGACCAGCCGCAACGTCACCTGGCAGAAGACCAGCTTCATGGCGTTGCTGTCATTGGCCAAGGAAGTGCTCGCAATCGAGCATGTGACGTGAGCTCGTTCGAACGCAACCCATCGACGCCCTCGTCGTCCCCGCGCTTGGCCGTGGCAGCCGGCGCGAGTAGCGCGCAGCGACCGGGCGACGGAGCGGTGCTGAGCGGGCGCACTCTCTTGCGAGTGATCTGCACGTCTGGCTCGGGTGTGCTGGAATACACCCACGCGTTCATCAACGCGTACACCGCTGACCATTTACGCGGCGCCGTCGCACAACGGTTGAGCGTCGGTGCCTACGAGCTATTGTCCAACGCACTGAATTTCGGTTCGATCTCGAGTGACATCGTGATCGAACTGATCGAATCGGACAACATGGTCGGAGTGCGGGTGTCGAATGACGCGATCGCCGCACGCATTGCCATGCTGACCGAGCATCTGCTCAAGCTCAAGACCAACGCCGAGCAAACCTTCCTGGAAGAGCTACGTCGTTCGGTCACCGGCGGTATTCCACGACCGATGTTGGGCCTCGCACGTGTCTCGCACGAAGTCGGGCTGACACTCGACTTGCAGGTCAACGACCGCAGGATCTCCGTCACTGCGCAGTGCCGACGCTGAAGCACCTGCAACGGGCCGGAGAAGCCCGCCAAGATCGCCAAGATTTCCAAGATCGCCAAGGGAGAGAAGAGTGGGGTCGCGGAGTGCGGTACTTCGAGCCGCGAGTTTTGACTCTGCTTTGCGTGTCACGATATTCGACACGGGCGGGCTAGGTGCGGCCGTGTCGTGGTTGAAATCTTGCGCTTCGCAGGACGCGTGAGAGCCCCAATTCCAGCGCTCTCTCCGGTATGATGGTGCGCTGGAGCGAGCTCCTTGGTCTTGGCGGTCTTGGAAACCTTGGCGATCTTGGCGGGCTCACAGGAGTCGTCCCCCTGCTTCGGGTCGCCGTAGCCGAATTCCGCCGGCAACAACGCGCTCTTTGAGGTGCGTTGCTGGATTGCACCCCTTCGGGTATCGCGAAGCGCGTCGAGCGCCCCCTTCTTTTCGAATCTACGTGTCGGAAGCGCGAGCCACCCCGCTCATTGGCAATGAGCGGGACGCTGCGAACGTTCGGTTTTACTTGTTGAGCTCGACCGCAATGTCGAGGGTGACTTCGTTGCCGACGACCACGCCGCCGCCGTCGAGCGTCTTGTTCCAGGTGAGCCCGTAGTCGCTGCGGTTGATCTTGCCGCTGATGTCTACACCGCGGACGTCCTTGCCCCAGGGCGACTTGATCGGCTTGCTCAACTTTCCGTCGAGCGTGACGGCCTTGGTCACGCCGTGGATCGTGAGCTCCCCGGCCACCTTGAACTTCTGCTCCCCGGCGCGAGCGATCTTGGTCGAGCGAAAGACGATGTTCGGAAAGTTCGCCGCGTCGAAAAAGTCTGCGCTCTTCAAGTGTGCATCGCGCTTTTCGTCGTCAGTGCTGATCGAGCTGACGGGGATGGTGACGTTGACGACGCTCTTGGTCGGATCCGCTTCGTCGAGCGTGGCCTTGCCCGTCACTTCCTTGAAGCGACCCTTCACCTTACTAACGACCAAGTGCGACACACTGAAACCGACGTTCGAGTGCGAGGCGTCGACCGTCCATTCCGCGGAGTCGGCGGCGGCGGCAGAGGCAATGAGCAGGGTTGCAAACAGAGCGGGGATTGCGCGCATGATGAAAATCTCCTTTAGAATTCTACAGTTTTGGGAGCCTTTGGCCGAAGCGCGCGATCCGGAAGCCCCAAGCCGCGCAACGCCGCCGTTGCGTCTACGCAAGGCGCACACGGGACGCAAACCCGAGCCACCGAGGCTCGGACATTGTTTGGCCAATCACACTGAACAACCGTCTAGATTTCGGCGGTCGGCCGCGGTACTGCTGCTCGGGTGGAGACCGAGGCCAACGTCGAACTCGCGCAGCTGGACGCCGTCCAGTGGCTGCGCACTCTACCCAATGACTCCGTCGATCTGCTCGTCACCGATCCACCCTACGAGTCGCTAGAGAAGCACCGGGCGATTGGCACCACGACTCGCTTGAAGGTGAGTGCGGGTTCCAGCAACCCCTGGTTCACGGTCTTCCCCAACGCGCGCTTCCCGGAGCTTTTCGCCGAGGTGTACCGCGTGCTGAAGCGAAACAGCCATTTCTACCTGATGTGTGATCAGGAAACCGCGTTCATCGCCAAGCCCCTGGCCGAAAGCGCAGGCTTCAAGTTTTGGAAGCCGCTGGTTTGGGACAAAGCCCAAATAGGCATGGGATACCATTACCGCGCTCGCTACGAGTTCGTGTTGTTCTTCGAAAAGGGCAAACGCAAACTCAACGATCTCGGCATCGCAGACGTGCTCAACGTGCCCCGTGTGCGTGGCGGCTACCCCGCCGAAAAGCCCTCGGCATTGAGCGAAATCTTGATCCTGCAAAGCAGCGCTGATGGCGACATCGTGGCCGACCCGTTCATGGGCTCGGGCTCCGTCGGCGCTGCAGCCTTGAAGCTGTCACGCCGTTTCCTCGGCAATGACGTTTCGGACTCTGCACTGGCTCACGCTCGAAATCGCTTCGCCGAGCTCGGTGGCCAAGAAGGCGCGGTCCTTTCGGTGGCCGCGCAGCGACGCTTATCCTTGGTCTTGCCATGACCGGCAATGAATATGCGGATCTGATCGCCTCTTATTTGGTCAAGAACTTCTCGGCGCGCGGCGTCACTGTCTACCGTGAAGTCTCGTTGGGCAAGACCATCATCGGCAAGAACCGGCACGTGGACATCTTCGTGTTGCACGCAGAGTCGGATCACGCGCTCGCCATCGAGTGCAAGTACCAAGACAGCGCCGGAACGGTGGACGAGAAGATCCCGTACGCGATCCAAGACATGCAGGCGATGGGCATGTCCGTGTGTCTGGCCTACGCGGGCAACGGGTTTTCGGATGGCATCCTTCACATGCTCGCCGGCTGCCCCATCGCCGCCGCCTGCCTGCCACCGCCGACACTGGAACCCACACGCGACACACGCGAGCTCGACGTCGCAGTCGCCATGGCCTTCAAGTGGTGGGACCTGGCCGTGCAAAACAAGAAGCCGTTCACGCTTTCGTCACTCGCGCCGGTCACCGTGCACACCAGCCCCAGCGCAGGCTCTGGCTCGGCCAAGTAACCCTCGAGTAAGCTGCGCGCACGAGTCTTCAGCGCACGAGCACCCGGGCATACAACAGCGCGAAGCGCACCTCACCTTGGCTGAGCCCGGAGTGCTGGGCAATTTCAGCAAGGGTCGGCTTTCGACCGCTGATCGCCGAAAACGATCGCACGGTGGACAGCACCTGCGCGAGCGCCGCGGGTGGATTCCGCGGCTCCGCTGATACGGGATGCCCGGCTGCCTCCAAGGCGTCGAAGATGGCCTCGATATCCGGCATGGTCACCGCGGCCGCGCCGATCTCCCGAGCAACTTCGTCCAAAGAGACCGAGCTTCGGCTGTCTTTGCCGGTAAGCAACCGACCGACAATCTCGGACACGATAGCCTTGGTAGTTTCCATGCTGATGATTGCGCACATCGTACCCCGCCCGCGCTGCGCCGTGCGGAGGTTCGACGAGCCTGCAAGCCTGCAAGCCTGATAGCGGCGATTGCGCATGGCGCCCGGATCTCGGAGCAGACACAAACCCGGGCCCTTCTTTGAGCCAACGGGCCGGCATTTTTTCGCGCTAATATTTGGAGTTAGGCGTTAGCGATGCTCAACATCGCGCCGTCTTGGAGGAAAACATGTCTGAGTCGAGCGGTGCAGTGTCGGTTCCCTTCGTATCGGGTTTGGGCAAAGGTCGCGAGGCGTTTCACGCTGAAGTGACCGAGTTCGCGTTGCGCATCGGTGAGCGCACGCCAGAAGATTTCCTGCGGCACTTCCCGTGTCGCTCAATCATGCGCTCACTCGAAGCGCGACCGATGGAGCGCGCGCGCATCGTCAGTCAGTCGACGGGCGTGCACGAAAAGGTCGCGCACAAGATGTCGCCGGACGCTTCCGGTGAGTCTTTGCAGATCGCACTCGATGAAGGGGTCACCACCGCCGCAGCGATCGTCAAGCTGTTTCAACCCGACGACAAGCAACGCTACCTGGAGCGCCACGCACTCTGGTCGTTCGATATCGAAGGGCAACCGTGGAAAACCACGCCCGCAACCAAGAGCACGCATGAACGCGCGAAGTCATATGTCGCGTACATCATGGAGCGCGCACTCGAGAATCTCTTGGTTTCGCACGAAGAGGTGGTGCACGCGATCACCGTCACCAAGCTCGCGCAATGCCTGCCCAAGGAAAAGCTCGGTTCCATCATCGAGGCGAGTTTGAAGACGCACGAGAAGTTCACCGAGCAAGACTTGCTCGGCGCCGTGCCGCCACGCGACCTCGTTGAGTACGTGGCACTCGATTATCTATGGGAAAAGGTCGTCACTCCGCTGATCGCCGAGGCGCACGACTACGCCCCGAAGCCCGTCGTGCTGCTCGCAGGCACCAAGGTGAGCGACGTGAGAGGGCCGGACAGCGGCGAGGGTGATTGGGGCTCGCGCAATACGAACCCGCCTGCCAACCCCGCTCCCGCTGCCAGCGGCGACGAAATCGTGAGCGAGGACGAGATTCTCGAGAGTGAGCTGACCGAAGATGATCTGACTTCGGGCTCTTCCGTGGGCCTCAAGGTGGCGGCCGCTGACGGCAAGAAGGCGAATACGCGCTGAGGCTACTTGTACGTGGCCAGGCCTGTGTAGTGCAGAATACGCACGCACAGGCCCGAGCCCTGCGAGCCCTGACAGGCGTCCTCGCCTTGGAACTTGGTCTCGCCGTTGCGCAGTGATCGCATCACCTCACGCGTGATGTCGTGCCCGCCGTCCTTGCAGCGCGAATCACCGCAGGGGACCATGAACAGCGCGGGCGCGCTGCCCACCACGATGTGCCGGATGTGATTCTGCTCCGGACGCCGTGACGTGCCCTCGTGTTCCTCCAGCTCGAGCTTGAGCGTCGTCAGCGTGGGTACTTCGGTGGCCAAGCGCGGAGCAGCGTTCTCCAGCTCACGTCGGGCTTGCGCGCGTTCGGCGGCTTCCGTCTTCTTCTTATAGTAATTCATCGAGCGACTCGGACCGTAGCGCGCCTCTGCGGGCAATTGCCGAAAATAATCGAGCTCTGCTCAAAGGCGATGGATTGCCGCCCAGAACGCGGTAGCCCGCCAGAAAGTCGAGTACTGACAAGGTCTTGACACGATTAAGCCGGAGGCCCGGGCGACCGTTCAGGTGCTCTGGAGTCAAACCGATGCTTCCGTCCGACATCTTGCACTGTCTTGCCATCGACCTCACGCACGCGCCCGAAGCGGTGCGCGCCGTTCTCGAGCAGAGGTCAGCCGGATCGGACGAACTCCGCGACCTGCTCTGTGAAGCCGGGCGCGCTTCGCTGCCCCTTTTGCTGCTTTCGTCACAAACCAGCCTCACCTTGGTCTCGACCCGACAGCATCATGTCCGCGCATTTCGGCCGGTGCTGGCTGTGATCCGAGAGGCACTGCTGGGCGTTGCGGGTTGGCGCACCGTCCCGGTGCGCATCGCCAGTGGCAGCGATGCCGGCCGCGAGCTTTTGAAAGTCACACTCGCGGACCTGCGTCGAGCGCGACAGGTTCAGGATTTCACGCGCAATTTGCGGGCCGCAGCCGAGCTCTCGAGCGCCTGCGGGGCGATCAGTAGCGAGCTTTGGGCCCTCACGCGCATGACCGAACATACGGCGCGCCGCGTCTGGGACGAGACTCGTTTGGGGCGCCCGGGGTCCGGCGCCGCGGAGCTCGAGCTCGAGACCATGGACGCCGAGCGCATCGTCGAAGAAGAGCTCGTTGCGTGGCAATCGTCGTCCCCCGCGCTTCGTTCCTCGCGGCGCCCGGTGTCGGATGCCGACATCAGTGGATTCGGCGCCGAAGAGCGGCACAGCTTGGTCCGCGTTCGCCCGGCCTCCGTGCTCAGCAGACTCAGGACGGCCTGAGAGCCAGTCCTCGAGCCCCGGACCGAGCCCGCCAAGCAGACGCGAGCAAGCGAAGGGTGCGACGCATTTCGTCGCTGACGTTGAACGATCCCGAGTGGACCGGGCACTGAGCTTCGAATCCTAGCCAAGCCCTGAATCGAGACTCGTTCGAGCCGGCGAACGCGATTTTTCGCGCCCAGCTCGCGAGCCCTGCGGACCAGCGGCCGGCTGCGGGACGAGAGAGGTGTGTTCATGGACCTGTTCGAACGATTGTCGGGGTTGACCCAGTTTGGTTCGCTTTGGGTGTTGTGGCTCTTGGTCGGGCTGTCCGTACTCGCGCTGACGGTTGCCCTCGACCGCGCGGTACTTTTTCTTTCATCGCGCGACGATGTGCTTGGCTTGAGACGCGAGGTCCGCGGGCTGCTCAGCGACGGAAACGTCGGTCTGGCGCGCAGGCGCCTCGAACATTCGCCCAGCTTCGAAGCGCGAATCGCCGCGGCGGGGCTCAACTCCGAGAATGCCGCGAGCGCCGAAGAGCGCATGCGTGGCGAGCAGCAGGTCGTCCGCTTGAGCATGGAGCGGAACTTGGCTTTCCTCGGCACGCTGGGCAACAACGCGCCGTTCATCGGCCTGCTCGGGACGGTGATCGGCATCGTGCGGGCTTTCCGCGAGGTATCGCACTCCAAAGGGGAAATGTCGGCCGCGTTGATCACCGAGATCGGTGAGGCGCTGGTGGCGACGGCGGTAGGCTTGCTGGTCGCGCTGCCGGCGATCGCGCTATTCAACCTGTTTCAGCGCACGATCCGCGCTCGCTTGAGCCAAGCCGATGCGCTTTCGGGTGAGGTGTTGGCCCACCTCAAATCACGCGCCGCCGGCGCCGCGGAGTGACGGCAGCGCAGTGGCCACCGAAATCGTCTACACCTGCCAGTTCGAGATCGACCAATGAAGGTCCACAGGTTTGCGGCTGGGCTCGTTTTCGCTGTGCTGAGCGTCAGCGTGCACGCGCGTGGGCAAACCGTCGACAGCCCGGCCGCAGCGACGACGGCCACGCTACCGCTGAAGCTCGAGCTCGGCAGCTCCAAGCTCGATGCCGAAGCCGTGCGCAAGGCCGTCGAACTGGAACTGAAGCGCCCCGTGGTGCTTGCCGCCTCGACCAAAGACGGCCCCAGCCTGAGCGTCACCGCGCATCCGAACCGCACGGTGACGGTGTCGTATCGAACGAGCACCGGCGAGACGCGTGCCCGCTCGATTGGCATCCCCGAAGACGGCGCGCGCGCGGCCGAGGTCATCGCGCTGCTGTCCGGCAATCTATCGCGCGACGAAGCCGCCGAACTGCTCGCTGATCTGGCGGCTAAGGCAAGTCCGGCCGCAGACGCGGGCGCCTCGGGCGCAGCCGCAGGCGAAACGCCAGCGGCTGCCGAAGCCACGACTCCACCCGAGCCCGCTGCCGCGACCAGCGCAGCCGAGCCGCGTCCGCCACCGTCGCCGAAACACGCGCCACCGAGCGCCCTACCCCCACTCATTCAGACGCCGTTTCCAGCCTTCAACCTCTCGTTGTGGGCGCCGGTCGCGCTGTATCGACAAAGCGAGCAGCGAATCTTTACCGCAGAATTGGGGCTATTTTACAGCCACGTCGGCGAGCTCCGTGGCGGTGGCCTGAACGTGTTCGTGCTGCACACCGAACGAGACGCGCGCGGCGTGACCGTCGCGACGTTCTACAACTACACCGGCGGCAGAGTGCAAGGCATCACTCTATCGGCCGTCGTCAGCCGTCGGCAACGCCTGAAAGGGATCGAGGTGGCCGGCATCCTGAACCTCGGCTCCGGCGACGCTCGAGGGGTCGCTGCTGCCGGCCTCGTCAACTCGAGCCGTGACTTCCACGGCGTGCAAGCGGCTGGCCTCGTGAACCGGGCGTCACGGTTTCAGGGTGTGCAGGCAGCGGGCCTGTTGAACCGAAGTGCCGCGAGTGAAGGCATCCAGGCGGCAGGGCTCGGGAACCTGGCAGACAAGTTCCAAGGCATCCAAGTAGCGGGCGCTTTCAATCGAGCTGCGCGGGTCACGGGGATGCAAGCCGCAGGCGGCGCCAATGTGGCCGAAGCAATCTCGGGTCTACAAATCAGCGTGGTGAACGTGGCGCGCGAGGTGCACGGCATACAACTCGGTGTGGTCAACGTCGCCAAGCGAGTGGAGGGCACGTCCATCGGTTTGGTCAGCGTGGCGGAAAACGGTCGCGTACAACCCGTCGTTTGGGCGAGCAGCGCGCAGCCTCTCAATGCCGCTGTCAAGTTCACGGTTGGCCCGATCTACACGCAAGCCGGCCTCGGCTACGCTCCCCGCAATCGGACCTACAGCTACGAACTCGGTTTGGGTGTGCACTTGCCGATCGGTCGCTTGTTCGTGGAACCCGGGGTGCACTATTCAGAGATGCGCAGCGGAAGCCACCCCTTCGATCGAGAGTTGATTGAATACGGTCACTACCGCGTCGCTGCGGGCGTCGATCTCGGCGGGGTCTCGCCCTTTGCCGGCGCGGGAGTCCTGCAGCGTTTTGCCCACAGCGCCGATGCGCCCTCTTCGGTGCCGGTCAGCGTCGAAGTGTTTGGCGGGGCCGCGTTCTTCTGATCGCAAACAGCTGAATGCATTGGCTATTTATCGAATGCTCCGATTCGTTGAACGATCGGCCGCTGAGCGGGCACTCAGCACCGAACGCGCGAATGCTATGACAACCTTCGGCCTGACCATGGTGACCGAGCAAGCGCTCGCCGACGATGTAGAGCTCGAGGACGAGCTCGTGCTGCGCTTGCAGCGCGCCGAGCCCAGCGCGGTGGCCGAAGTGTACGATGCTCATCACGCCGTCGTGCGCGCGTTCGCCAAGCGTCTATTGGGGGATGCGGCGAGCGCCGAGGACCTAGTGCACGAGGTGTTCGTGTCGCTACCCCAGGCAGTGCGCAAATTTCGAGGTGACTCCGCATTGCGCACTTTTTTGATTTCGATTGCGGTCAATCACGCGCGCCACTACGTGCGCGCCGCGCAGCGCCGGCGCCGGGCGATCAGCGCATACGGCGAGACCAATGCTCAAACTTCGGCGAGCGACCCAGAACACGAGGCGCGCCGCAAAGAATTGGCGGAACTGTTGACGCGCGCGCTCGACAAGCTCCCGCTCGACCAACGCGTGGCTTTCGTGTTGTGCGAGGTCGAAGAACGCAGCTCACGCGAGGCCGCCGAGATCGTCGGCGCGCCCGAAGCCACGCTGCGCACGCGGCTGTTCCACGCCAAGAAAAAGCTGCGCCTGGCACTCGAAACGGAGGGCCTCGGATGAGCAAAGATCTTTTGGCCGAAGCCACCCGCGCGCTGCGCGAGACCGAATCCGTCAGTGAATTCGAGGCGCGCGCGACGCGCGCCCGGGTGATGACGGGCCTACACCAAACGCGCATCCGCCGCCGCACGCGCTGGGCCTTCCTTCTGCCGATCGCGGCCAGCTTCGTGGCGGTCAGCGCTTGGGGCGCAGCCAGTGGTCAGGCGCGCGTGGTACTCGACCGGCTCGAGCGCTTCGTCGGTGTCACGCCGCCCTCGCCGAGCGGCCCCAAGCCGCCAGCGCGGAAACAGCTCGCTTCGCCGGCTCTTTCGCCGCGCGCTCCAGAAGCCGCCGCCCGCGCGGCGAGCCCCGAGCCAGAATTGGCGCCCGGCCCGCCGATTGCTGCTGCAGAAGCAGTCCCCGCACGTCCGACAGCCAGCACCAGTGCTTCGGCCGCGCGAGCCGAGCGAGCTGACCCGGCGCTCGCGCTTTACCGCGTCGCACACGCGGCGCACTTCGTGGATCGCGATCCAGTGCGCGCGCTCGCCGCCTGGGACGCTTACCTCGGCGCGGCGCCCAACGGCCAATTTGCGCCCGAAGCGCGTTACAATCGCGCGCTCAGCCTAGTGCGCCTCGGGCGCGATCGAGAGGCTCGCAGCGCGCTCGAGCCGTTCGCGAACGGCGCATACGGCGGCTATCGAAAGGCCGAGGCGAGCGCCCTCTTGGAACGCATCGCCCCCTGAAGCGCTTCGCGCAAGCAGGCATTCGCGCTAACACTCGTGCGCGAGATGTCCGAGCCCGTATCGATCGAACGTCGCGCTGAACGCGCGCCGATGCAGTATCGCCGCTTCGGCCGCACCCAGAAGGCGCTCAGCGTGATCACGCTGGGCGGAATGCGCTTTCCACACGGCTGGGACGCGCCACGCAACGAGCTGCCCGCTGCGACGATCGATGCTTGCCGCGACAGCGTACAGCGCGCGTTTGCGCTCGGTATCAACCACATCGAAACCGCCCACGGCTACATGAAGAGTGAGCACTGCTACGGCCGGGTGCTCAATCAAGAGCTACGCTTACCCCGTGGCAACTACTTCTTCATGACCAAGGGCGCGCCCAAGACCGCAGACGACACCAAGCGCATGGTCGAAGAGCAGCTGACTGCTCTCGGCATGAGTTACTTCGACTTCTACGCCTGGCACGGCATCAACAACCGCGAGAAATTCGAGCTGGCTTTGGCCAAAGGTGGACCGGTCGAGGTCCTGAAGCGCTACCAGGAACAAGGCGTGATCGGCAGCGTGGGTTTCAGCACGCACGCACCCTATCGAATCATCTGTGAAGCGATCGGCACGGACGTGTTCGACTTCGTAAACCTTCACTATTACTACTTTCGACAGCGCAATTTCGGCGCGGTGCAGCTGGCAGCAGCGCACGATATGGGCGTCTTCATCATTTCGCCCAACGATAAAGGCGGACAACTGTTCAATCCGCCTGCGCTTTTGACTGAATTGACCGCACCGCTCACGCCGATCCAATTCAACGCGCGCTTCTGCTTACAGACGCCATACGTGCACACGCTCAGCTTCGGCATGCATGAACCCGCGCATTTCGCGGGCGTCCCGGGAATTTTCCCAGTGTCGACGCCGCCGACGCGGCAAGATCTGGCCATTCAGCAACGCCTCGACGCTCGCCTGCTAGCCGATCCCTACGCGGCGTATGAAGGCTGGGAGCTCGAAGACGACCGCTCTGGCATCAACATCCCGGAAGTGCTGCGCTTTCGGCGCATGCTCGCGTGCTACGACATGAAGACCTTCGGCCATTACCGCTACAACATGTTCAGCCCTGGCGATGATTGGGTACCGGGCGATTTCGCAACACCCGAGAATGTCGCCCGGGTGGATGAGTCGCGCGCACCAGCGGGATTTCCACTGCGTCGGCTGCTGAGCGAAACGCACAGCGCTTTGCACCAGCCAAAGCCCGCCAAGCGCCGAGGCTAGCTCGAGGGCGCAGGTGGGGACGGCCGCCGAGTATGCGAGTGTCGGGAAGGGTCGCATGAGCTGCCCTTCGCGGCCTCAACTTCGGACGCCGGTGCGCCGTTGGAGCACAAGATGCTCTCTTTCGGAGTCTGGGGTCCATGAGCGTCCACCGCTGGGGCTCGCGAAGCGTGTCACGCGCCGTCCGCGGCGCGTTGGTGTGCTTGTGCAGCGGGCTCTGCCCGAGCCTCGGCGTGGCCGCCGAGTCGAGCGCGAGCGCGCCGGCCGAGAGAACTGCGGCACTCCAAGAGCTCGACGCCGACAGCTTCGCGAACGAAGACCTGGTAGCGACCGAACAACAGCCGCGACTCGATTTGTACGGCTTCGCGGATCTGACCTACACGAAGCTGTTGATCCCGGAGTCCAACCCCTGGAATCGCATCTACTTTCCGTCGGACTCATTTGCAGTCGGCAACTTCAATCTCTATCTGAGCGCGAACCTGGGTGACCATTGGCGGGCGCTCGGTGAAGTGCGCTTCATGTATTTGCCGAACGGCGCGACCAGCACCGACAATGCGACCGGCGAGATCAAGCGAACGGATACCACGGTGCTCGACTACGCGGGCTTCGAGCAACCGATTCACTGGGGTTCCATCCGCATCGAGCGTCTGTGGGTCGAGCACGAATTCAGCACGCTATTCAAGCTGCAGGTCGGCGCATTCTTGACCCCCTATGGCATCTGGAACGTGGATCACGGCTCGCCCGCGATCGTCGGGATTCGAGCGCCGCTCGCGGTCGTCAGCGAGCTATTTCCCGCGCACCAAACCGGCATCCAACTCTATGGGAACACCTTCTTCGATCCGATCGAAGTCGGCTATCACGTCACAGTCTCCAACGGCCGCGGGCCAGTCGAGTACGAAGACTTCGACGACGACAAGGCGTTCGGCGGCCGTCTTTATTTGAAGACCGACGCGGTAGGCTCGCTCACCGTGGGCACCTCGGCGTATCGTGGTGGCTACTACGATCGCTCGGCCAAATACGTCGTCACCGACAGTAACTCCGTCGACCAAGAGTATACGACGATTTCGAAGTATCAGGAGTTCTCGTTCGCGACCGATCTCAAGTGGCAGTGGAAGCGTTGGCTCGTGCAGGGCGAGTACATCATGAACGAGGCTTCATTCGAAACCCACGGCCGACCGAGGGTGGATGTGTTGAAGCCACCGCAAGGGTTTCAACCCGACTATCGGCGCTGGGGTGCGTACGGCTTGCTGGGGTATCGCACTCACTTTCTGCAGACGATGCCCTACGTAGTCGTGCAGTACGTCTACGCGCCGAACGATCCAGTCATGCCACCGGTGTTGGGCGGGCAATTCGGGTTGAATATTCGGCCTACACCCGCAGTCGTACTGAAGCTTGAACTGTCGCTGACGCATTTCAATGGCCCGGGCAATACTGGGCTCGGAAACTACCCACTCCGGTTTCTCGCCACACAGGTGGCTTGGGCATTTTGAGATGAAGCGCGTCGGCCTTCCGCGGAGTTTGCCAAAGCTCGGCACCTGGTTCGTCCTGACCTCGGTTTGTGCGCTGCTATGCCTGCTGCCGAACGTGGAACGAAGCGCACGCGCGTCGAATCGCCTGGTCCTGTCCGTACTCGTCGCTCGCAGCTCTGCGGTGCAAGACTTGAGCATGACCGCGCTACGACGCATCTTCACCAACGAGGGTGACGCGGACCCTTCCAACCAACGCTACGTGCCGTTCAACCATCCGCCGCACACCAGCGACCGCATGGCCTTCGACAAGCTCGTGCTCGGAATGTCCGCAGACGAAGTGAGCCAATTCTGGATCGAGCGCAAAATCCGCGGCATGCCCGGTCCTCCGCGCTCGGTCGACTCGCTGTCGCTGCTACTCCGGCTCATCTCTCGCTTGCCGGGAGCCATCGGCTACGCACGGACGTCGCAAATTGCTGGCGACGTTCGTGCGATTCGCGTCAACGGCAAACTCCCGAACGATCCCGCCTACCCGCTTTCCTTCACCGAGTAGGCTGCTTCGAGAGCGCCGCGGCCAGGCGCAATCTCACTTGGCGAAGTAGGTCGTCGCGCGCTTTTGACCTTTGGTCGAAAGCTTCTTTTCGCTGATCAGCTTCTTGGCGGGCAAATTCAGCTCTTTGGTGCTGATGTCGAGGCCTTGAGCGATCTGCTCGATGCGCTGGCCCGGATTCTTGGCGATGTAGCCGTGGAGCTTCTTGATCAGTTGCTCGAGCTCCTCCGGAGTGCGCTTGGCGCCCTTTTTCCGATTCGCGGCGAGTGACACGAACGACGACGCTGCAGCGCGGGCGCCACGACCACTGCGACCGGGAATGGTGCTGGCTTCAGCCAAAGCCTGCTCGACAGACTCGAGCGCTGCCTCTTGAATCAAACTCGAAAGGTCGTTCACGAACGAGTCGAGCGCGGCTCGAATCGTGTCACTGATGTTCGCCATGATGGCGTTCGTAGGCGATGACGCCCGAGAATGTCAATCATTGAAGAACCCCAATTGCAAGTCGGGGAAATGCAACGAGGCATTCTGTCACAGCGGTGACTGCAGAGTGCGTGCCCGCCGCTTCGTTACATGTCCAATCATTTCAATCCACCGCTCACCCTCGGGAGTGGAGAGCGGCGTCGACCGCAGCAACGGCTCTCAAACGACGGGTAAACGACGCGAACGAAAGTTGATCGGCTGGCGTTGGCGATCGACCACGCTGCCATGAACGCCTGCAATTTCAGGGCGATCGCGCTCGGGCAGGCGCTCGGCACCGTCGACCGCATCCCACGCTGCATAGTTGTCCGGCAACGGGCCCGGCAGCGCCGGTTGCACCGTACGTTCAAACAGCTGGAAATCATGCCTGCCGACCAGGTTCAGGGGAAGGCCTCGCTTCGGCCCCTCTGCCTTGAACCAGGCACGTGCCGCCTGGACATTTTCGATCAGGACGAGGTGTTGCGGATCGAGACGAGCCGCCGCAAGAAAGTGATCCTGCATAGCGCTTACGTCACCTTTCAAAAATGCAATGCAACCCAGGTAGTTGAGCGCTAGCCCCGGAACGGGAGTACCGAGTGAAAGTGCACGCCGGACGTGTACCTCGGCGAGGTCCAGCTGGTTCGCGCGAAAATAGGCTCCACCCAGATCCATGTGCGCCGCATGGTGGTCGCCCAGATACGCCAAGATGGCCTGATACTCCGCGATTCCCTCGCGATAGTAGTCCTGTAAGCCTTTGTTTTGCTCGAACCAGGAGTTCAGCAGCGTGGTCACTTCCTCTGTGGCATCGAAGGGGACTTTGAATTCCTGGAAATCCCCACTGAAATAGACTTCGCGATCGAGCCATCTTTCGCGCTCCGCCTGCTGAAAGTCGTCGGTGCCCGGGTAGATGGTCAGGCAGGAGAAAATGTATTGGTGGGGTTTGACCCGCGACAAGAAGTCCAACGTCTCCTGAAACGTCTCCGCGGTTTCACCGCGGTTACCGAGCATCATGTAAAACCGCACCTGGATGCCAACGCGCTTGGCCATCGCCGCTGCGTCTTCGATCTTCTGGATGGTGATGCGCTTGTTGATCTTGTTTAAGATCGTGGGCGAGCCGGTCTCGACTCCCAGACTCAGCCGCTGACAACCCGCCAGGCGCATCTCGCGCAGGAGCTCGTCACTCAGTACGTCGACGCGCGTGTCGCAACTCCACAAGAACGAAAGCTTGCGCTCTCGAATCCCCTGACACAATTCGAGCACGCGTTTCTTGTTCGTCGTGAACGTGTCGTCCTTGATTTGAACCATCTTGACGCTCAGCCGCGAAACGGCTTTTTCCAGCGCGTCGAGCACGTACGGAACTGATTGACCCCGGAAGCCTCGACCCCAGGTGGTCTCGGCACCGCAGAAGGTGCATTGCCAAGGACAGCCGCGTGAGGTCATCACGATGTGCGTGTCGAAGTACTCGTGAGGTGAGGCCAGCGTGTCGAGATCGTGAATCGAGCCGCGCGCGGGTGCCGTTTGTACTCCGGCCTCGCTGCGATAGAGCGTGCCGGGAATGCCTCGAGGGTTTTCGCCTTCGGCGAGCCGCGCCACGAGTTCCATGAACGTCTCTTCACTCTCACCGAGTGCCACGGTGTCAATCGCCGGGTAGTGCTGGAGCATTTCACGCCCTAGCGGGGTCGCGTGAGGACCGCCGATCAGCACATGTGCGCCTGGGTGGTGTCGCTTGATCTCGTCAGCGACCAGGGCAACGCCGCGCCGATTGGACGTCCAGCAAGACATACCGAACAACTCGGCGTCGAGCGACGCAATCACTTCCTCGACTTTGCTCCAAGCAAAGCCGGATAGATTCAATACTTTGACCTGATGGCCTGCGCGCAACGCCTGCGCACCAAGCGAGTACAGGCCGTACGGCGTTTGGAAAAAGTCCGCGTCGAGATCGCCCGGGCGATAGTCCGCCGGCGGACCGTTCCCAGCTGTGTCGGGAGCTTCACCCGGCGCTGGAATTTTCCACGGAGGAGGGTAGATCAAGGCGATTCGCACGGAAGGAGTTCAGCATGCGATCCCGTGCCGCACAAGTTCTGCCGCTAGCTTCGAGCAGAGTCCCGGGATCCGGGCTTCAGCACCAACGCCAGTTTCTGACCGAGCTCTTTGGTGCGCCCGGACTCGATCAACCCGAGCCGAGGGCCACGTCTGCCTTGGGACAAATGGAGCCGGCTTGCGGCAGGCCTGGCGATGGGGCGGAAAACAGCTGGTTGAGCGCGTCGTTGACGGCGTCGGGTTTGGCCTGCAGCACGGCGCGACCACCGCTGGCTTGCATGGCGCTCACTTGCTCTGCACCCAACACCAAACCATGTAGGCGCGTCGGGGGCACGTGAAGCAAACGCTGAGCAAGACCGAGGATCTCGGCGCGACTCAGGTCCGTCTCCAGCGAGTCCTCCAGTGCATCGAAGAGTTTTGCCATGCGCACGACCGAGCCGAGCTTGGAGAGCTCCCGCCGCATCCCGACCAAGATGGCCTGTTGGCGGCGCGCACGGCTGAAGTCGGACCGTCCGTGACGAGAGCGCGCGTACATCGCCGCCGTCACGCCGTCCAGGCGCGCTACGCCAGTGGACAAGTCGAGCTTGCGGTAGCCGCTCGGGTCCCGAGGGTCGACAAAGCGGTCCACAATGGGACAGGGCACGTCCACCGTGATGCCACCCAATGCGTCCACCGCGTGTTCGAAAGCGCCGAGATCGATCGCGACGCTGTGGCTAATCGGCAACCCGAGTGTGTTCTCCACGACACGGCCGAGCAGCGCCAGCGGGTCTTCACCCGAGCGGCGCGCAACGTTCATCACCGTGTTGATTCGGTCTTCGGCGTGCCCCGGGATCTCCACCCACAAGTCCCGCGGGATGCTGACCAGGCCGAGCGCATCGTTGGGCTCGTCGAACACCGCCACGACAATCGTGTCGGAGAGGCCCGCGCCTCCGCCAAATGGTCGACGATCGAGGCCCACCAACAGGTAATTGTCGGTGTATTCGAAGGGCGGTGTACTCGTACGAATCGCCGTTGTCGGCGGAGAACCGAGACCCGCGTCAGGCGCAACGACCGCAGACGCAACGGGCGAAGCAGTGGCTGGCGGAGCCACGACGCTGAGTTTGACGTCGGAAGCACTCGGGACCGGCGCTAGCAGCGGTCCGCGATAGGGCC
>Ga0247766_1000078_pt1 | contig 20277 bp, 14 predicted proteins | sample UWRJL223509R6_FD_179946 | JGI IMG/M metagenome (GOLD analysis project Ga0247766, IMG submission 179946) | Plant litter microbial communities from Arlington Agricultural Research Station in Wisconsin, United States - UWRJ-L223-509R-6 | ecosystem: Environmental > Terrestrial > Plant litter >... | reverse complement strand
GTGAGGCGGATGCGCAAACCGTCACCGACGCCGGTGTACTTCGAGAAGTCGATGCGTTGAACGAAGCGACCACTGGTCGGATCTTTGCCGAACGGCACGGTCGTGCCCTTGTGTACGACCTTGCCAACCGCGTCGACGACTTCGAATGGCACCGCTTTCTTTGCGATGGCCTCGGCATCGCTGCCATCGACGACCCAGGTCGCGCGCTTGGGTCCTTTCGGAAAGTAGCCCAACTGATTGACGCGAATCGCGGGTATCGGTGCTGCGGGCGCTTTGGCTGCGGGAGTGAACGCCGGATCGGTGAGGTGCAAATCAGCGATGCACACGGTGACGGGGGCCGTGGCCGTCGGATCGCCCATGTGAAACGCGAACTCCGCGGTCGGATCATTGGCAGCACTCGCTGTGAAGCTGCCGGTGAACGTCTGACGCGAGGTGCTGATCGCGGGAACATCGGACCAATAGCTGGCGTACGGAGGCCCGGACATGCCGATCTGAGCGCGCATGCGAATCGGCGCGGAGGCCCAGGCCGTGTAACGCACGGCGTACGTGTGGCCCTTTTCGATCGTCATCTCGCGGTGGCGCAGCTGCACATCCCAAGCGTTCTTGCCGACGTGATCGACGCGGGCACAGAAGCCGCCGTCCTTGACCAAGGTATCGCCCGTTGCGGGTTCGAGGAACAGCGGCATCCAGGGCAACGTCTGATCGCCGTTGAACGTGGAGCGCCCGAGCAACTCGCCACCGGGTGTGGCGGCGGGCGGCTCACTCGGCGCAGTGGACGGCGCAGGGGGCGCTACGGTGCTGGCGGGGGTCGACTTCGGAACGCACGCCGGTAGGGCGCTGACGAGCGCGCAGCCGGCGTAGGTCAGCGTCATCACCTTGGCTGACGAGAACGCGGCTCGTAGCGGGCGGAAGGCACGGTTCGAAGAGGGAGACGGATTTTTCATAGTAAAGAAGCAGTCTTTTCACGGCCCGAAAACAGCGAGCGCCCTTAGATGGCCACATTCCGCCCCGCTGATCACGCATTCCGCGAGGCCGGGCGAAATTTTCATCGTGCACGGGTTCGGACCAGCCACGCTTCGGCCGAGTGAGCGCCGGTTAGCCGCAAAAACTTGGCCCGGCTTCGCGCGTTCAGGCATGGGACGAGCATCATGCGTCGCCGTACGGTCTTGGCCGCATTGGCCCAAATTCCGCTAGAGGCCACGGTTGCGCTCGCGCAAGGCGAGCGAGCTGAGGTTCGACCTCGACTCAAGACCGAGGTCCGGGATGCGCTCGGCACGACCATGGTGCTGGGGCTGCCGCAAGCGCCGTTTGCCGGCACGGGCGACGACACCGTGATCGTGTTCGTGCCCGACAAGTTCCGTTTTCAGCCAGATGAAGGCGTGTCTGCGCTGGTGCATTTTCACGGCCACAACAGCAGCGCGGAGAAGGCAATTATGGCGCACGCGCTGCGCGAGCAACTCGTCGACAGCCGTCAGAACGCGATCCTGATCGTGCCGCAGTTGGCCTTGTTCGCGGCTGATTCCTCGTGCGGAAAGCTGACCGCACCGGACGCGCTGGCGCGGCTCGTGGGCGGCGCGATCTCGACCAGCGCACGAATGGGGCGAGGCTCGCTCGGTGATTCGCGTTTTCCCGAGCGACCGCGGCTGGGGCGCGTCTGTCTTTCGGCGCACTCGGGTGGCTATCACGCGGCGGCTTGCAGTCTGCGCGTGGGCGGTGTGGACGTCTCCGAGACGTACCTGTTCGACGCGCTGTACGCCGAGAGCGAAGTATTCCGCGAATGGGTGCTCGCGCGGCGCGGAGATCCGGCGACCAGTCGTCACAAATTGGTGAGTTATTTTACCACCGGCACGACTACGGAAGTGCTCAACCGCGGTCTGCGCGCGGCGCTCGAGCGATCCGGCGTGCTCGTCTCCGAGGAGTTGAAAGAGGGTTCACTCTCACGCCGAGATTTGTCCCACGCGGGCGCGGTCTTCGTTCGCACCGAGGTCGGCCATTCATCGGTGACGTGGGAAACCAACGCTCTGCGCGACGTACTCTACGCCTCGATGCTGCCTCGTCACCTCGGCTCCACTTGGTTCAAGGAGCGCGCTGAGCGAGACGGAGCGCGCTTGATCGAACGACGCGCCGCGACTCGCCGACGCTCTTCCGGCAAAGCCGGCGAGTGATCTTACTGAACGGGCTGAATCGGCGCGTCTGGGGAACCGTGGCGCTCCTGGCCACGTACGGGGTATTGAGTTTCGTCCCGCTCCCGGGCGTCCAGGCAAAGCAACTCGCAGGGTCGACACATGGCCTGATGACGATCGGTATCGCAACGAGCACGAGTGCGTTCGTCACGGTCGAGTTCGCCGCGCTAGTCTGGCCGGGATGGCGTCGATTGCGCACTTCGCGTGTGGGACGCTCCAAGCTCGATCGAGCGGTTTTAATCCTTACGTTGATGCTCGGACTCCTGCAGGTGTCCGGGGCGGTTCTCGCGCTTCAGCACTTGAGCGACGTCGACCCCACGATGGCCATGTTGCAGGGCACCGCGCAACTTTTGGTCTGGCTCTCGCTGTACAGCGGGCTCTTGATCGCTTTCTTCATGGCGCGCGCAATTTCATCGTTCGGCCTCTTCAACGGTTTCTCCGTGCTGACACTGTGCGAAGGGTTGCGTCCGTCCAATCTTCGTCCCGATGGGGGGAGCGCCTTCCCAATCGCGAATTGGGTCGCTCATCCATGGCTGGCGGTGTGCACGCTCGTGCTGCTCGTTTTGGCGACTGTCGCATGTTTCCTACCGCGTCGCGCCGGAGCAGACGAAACGAACGCGGCTCCGTCCGAGCTGCCAGTTCCCGCGAGTTCGATGCAGCCCTACGCCATCGTCGTTGCAATGCTCAGCTTGCCCGCGCTGCTCGCGTCCATCTTCCCTGAACGGAAGAACGCGTTGCTCCCGTGGATCCAAGTTCTCTACGAAAACCAGTGGCCGAGAGCCGTGTTGACCGCAGCGCTCGGCATGTTGCTACTTTGGGCGTTCAGCCGTGCGAGCTTGGTTCGCGCAGCGTATTGTCTGGTGTTTTCGCCCGAAAGCGCGACAAAGCTGGCGCAGCGCGCGTTCCGTCATTCAGTCGCGCCGACTCTGCTGTTCCTGCTGGCGCTCGTGTTCAGTGACCTGGCGTTGACTCGGCTGTTCGACATCAGCGGCATTTCGTCTGTGGTGGTCACTGGCGTCGCGATCTTGCTCGATTTCGTCGCGGCGATTCGCTTGCATCGAAGCGGTGATTGGGCCTGCGCTTGGCGCGACCCGCGCCCGTACATCTTTCCCGTCGTGCAGCGCCTCTTGCGTGGTTCGGACATTGCCGCGCGCGAGCTTTCGCTCGCGCAGAGCACCTTGTTTAGAGTCTTTGCACCATTCGTGTTGACTGAAGTGTGGGTGCCGACCGAGCGAGTGGCGCAAGCGACCGAGCTGATCGAGACTGCATTTCGCGCCCGAAGCGAGCCGCCGTCAGCGCTGGACCCAATCGCGCCCGAGCCCACTCCAGAGCTTGGCCTGTGGCGACGGAGACGCCTCTATGTGCTCGGCGCGCTGGCCGTGCTGGCGTATGCGTTGGCAATCAGCGCCAAACATTGACCGCGCTCTGTCCGCGACTTCGGGGACACGCGCGTCCCGCGGAAAGACGGCGGCTACGGCGGGAGCGACCACAGCAGGGGCAGCGTCACTTGCACGAGCACGCCCAGGGGCAGCGCGACCGCCGCGCTGGTGAGGCTACCGAGAATGAAATATTCGGCGAAATCTCGGTCCTCGAACTCCTTGGCGCGAATCAAGCCCTTGGCGGCAATCAAGAAGGCAAGCGCTTGGTAGCTGCCGAGACCGATCACCATGACCATCAGCAGCCGCTCGAGATGACCAATGGTGCGCCCGCGATTCAGCTCGGGTAGATCGAGTGGTCGAGGCTCGACGCCCTCTTCTTTCTTTGCTTCGGGAGTGCGACGCACGGTGGGTTTTGCGCCAACCTTGTCGAGCACGCCGCGCACGATGTACGTCCCGCCGCGGAAGGCGAAGCAGATCGCTGCCAAGAAGGTCAGCAACGCTGCCGCGCGGCCGGACCTCAGCAAGTCACCCGGCTGCGTCGCTGGAACCGACGATTTGCAGATCACGATGGCAGTGCTGGCGACGAGCGCACACACGAGCGAGAGCTCCCACTCCGTGAGCCAGCGCTTGCCGCGAGCGGAGCGGACCAAGCGGTTGCGTCCGCCGACGCCGACCAGCGTGAGCGAGCCGAGCAGTACGGCGAGGACGACCCGCGGCAAAGCGCTCGTGGTCGGAGCGGGCAGCAATGCCGCAAGAGCAGCGACGAGCACCGCGGCCCCCGCTGTTCGCCACGCGCTACCTGGACCGAAGGCAGACGCGCCGTTCGTGCGCTGGGTGTCGGGGGCGAGCCAGTAATTGCCCAGCGTCCAAATGGAGATCAGTTCGGCCCACAGTACGAGTTCTGAAGGCTTGGTCCAGAACGGCAGATTGCTCACGAAAACGAGGCCTTTCGATCGCCGCGCTCGAGGACGCTGCGCCAGGCGAGCTCGGCTTCACGGTAGGCCTCGACGCCAGCGGCGCGGGCTTGCTTGCTCACCGCTTGCTTGCTCACACCAGCGCTGCGCGAAAGCTCCTTTTGGGTCTGGCCGCCGAGCAGCGCGTCCATCAGCTGACGCTGTTTGTCGGTCAGTCGGACGCGCAGCAAATGCAGGACGCGAGCGAAACCGTTGTGAACCAGATCTTCGTCCGGTCCGAAACCGTGAAACACCCCGCCCAAGCGATCCGCATGCTTCGCCTCTTCGATGGCTGCGCGCGCGGCGTGCCACACCGGTCCGTCCATCCCGACGGCCGACGGTCGCAAGTCAGTCTCGATCGTTCCGTAGCCGATTCCGCTGCGCAGAGTGATGTCGGGTAAGCTCGATTCGAGGCGGCGCATGAGTTGAGGAATGATGGCAGCAGTCCTGAGCAGTCCTTGAAACTCGTCACCGACGGTGATCAAGAACTTTGCGGCAATGGCCGATGCAAACTCACGATTGATTTCAGTCAGGAGTAGCTCGATCCGTTGTTGCAAATCACGGCGCTGCAGCCCGGTGATGCGGCGAGAGTCGACAATATCGGCGATGAATGCGACATACCGCGGGTCTTTCGGTGACCGTTTGATTTTCGCGTCGCGGGCGGACATTGATGGTCCTCAGTAGTCACCCTTATCAGGTTGACATTTGAAGAGTCAACCTAACTAAGGTTCTACGGCTGAAGTCAGGCTAATTGGGTTGTCCAGCCGGAGCTCGAGCGCAGATTTAGCGGCAAAAACCACGACGATGAACCGAGCACCTGCCCGGCAACCGGTAGACTCGAGTCGGTCGTGGGCTGGAACGCGCTCGGCTCGAGGTCGGACCACGACGCCGAAGGCTTTGACGTCACGCGCGCGGAAGCTCGACCATCAAAACCCTCTCGAAGCTCTCGCTCGCGTCTGGTGAGCAGCGGGGTCACTCAGTTCGGACAGTTCACGCCGTGGCAGATGTTGAAGGTGTGCAATTGAGCGCCGCTCGCATGCAGCTTCTTGCCATCCGGGCACTGGACCGTCACTTGGTCGCCCGATCCGGTGTAGCTGAGCTTCTGATCGCCCTTGCTGAGTTCCGCACCGGTTGCACTCAGTGCGACCGTGATGCACGGCTGATCGTCGCCTGGGCCGTATAGACCTGCGGTCGCCCCCGAGCGCACGATCTTCGAACCGTCACTCCAGTTCAGCGACCCGTCGTCCTCGGCGGAGCAGCTGCCGCCCGGGTCTGGCTCGTAGCAACCGGCGAGGAACTCGTCGAGGCAGGAGCCGAACAACGGGTTGTTCTCGTCGTTGCAGTCGAGCGGTGCGTCCGGTTGGTCGCTGGTCGTGACGTACAGGTAGCTGATGCACATCTCGTCGCTGGTGCTCTCGCCCCAGGTCACGACGTTCGTCTTTTCGCGCGTGTCGAAGCCACAACGAATCGACATCGACTGCGGCTTGTCGATGGTCAACGGCTTCGTGTACCACCAGGCGTTTTGCCAGTGAAAATCCCAACGATCGACGTCGACCAAGCACTCTGTCGCACCGTCGTTTTCGACGTCGACACGCATGGTTCGACCGAGCGTGTGCATGTGAGGCATCACTCCGTAAACCTTGAACGGGCCCGGCGCGAGCTGGGCGGTGGCCGTCGATTCGACGTGCTCCTTTCCGGGTGGCAAACGCAAGTCAGTGTTTGAGGCAGCGACGTATACGCCCCGGATCGGCGGCTCGCTGGCAAACTCGAGCGCGACCTTCGTTCGGTCGGGCGCCGTGCCGTTGTCGAGGTTGTAGTGGATCTGAAAGATCAGATCGCGGTGAGGTGCGAGCGCGACTCCCGTTCCCGCGGGCATTTCGCTCGGCCCCGCGCCGGGCGCCCACATCGCCAGCGGTGAAGCATCCACCCCTGGTCCGCCGAAGCACGGATAGCCGTCACCGTCGGCGGCGGCGTCGAGCGCACGCGCATTGACTGCCTCGGTTTCGCTTGCGGGCTGATACGCGATCAAGTGGTGCACCTCACGCTGTTGGCCCGGAAATACTTCGTAGGCCGTGACATAGCGAAGGGTATCTGTCGGCGACTGCACGACGAAGCAGCGGTAATCGTCGTGGCCGAGCGCTGCGTCCGGTGTGTACGACAGGCCCATGTCGAGCGTGGCGCCCACGTTGCTGAGCGAACTGGGCGGTTCCGGGAGCGCGGGCGCTTGACTCGGATCGCCCGCGATCGCGCCGCCTTTTGCCCAGCGACCGAGCAGCGAGATTTCGTCGTCGCTCAGCCAACGCGCATTCGCATACGTGTTGCACGACCCGCCGTTGTCCACTGGCATTGGCGGCATCTGCCGAGTCGCAGTGGCGCTCGCGATTTCGTTCGCGTGGGCGCGGGCTTGGTCGTAGTTGGTGAGCGCGAACTCAGCGATGCCGCCCTCGCGATGGCAACCGACGCAGTTGCGATTGAGCAGCAGAGCGACGTCCTCATAGTACTTGGGCGCGCGGGAGTCGGTCTTCGGAGTGTCACCGTCGGAGGAGCAGGCCAACATGGCCCAACTGCCGCACGCCAACGCAATTGCCGAAAGAATTCGCTTCCTCGTCATTCCAGCCCCACTAGACGCCCGCCGTTTCATGTCGCGAGCAAAGCACGAATCGTTGAGTCGGTACGCTCCCATCATGGAAGTGCCTACGGCGTGAGCGGCAGGGGGTTCCCTGCAATCTGCGGATTCAGGTGCACGCTCACATCAGGTCAGCTTGGGTCGCGTGAGCGCCGCTGACTCAGGCCTTGAGCGCCGTGAACTCGCCTGGGTCGTGGATAATAGGTGGATTTGGGTTGTTGCCACCATGAATGAAATCCTCCGTCAGGTCAGACATGCCGAAACGAGAGACCTCGGCCGTGCCGCCCGGCAGCGGAAAGCCATCCGCGCCCGCCTTCACCCCGAGTGCGTTCATCAGGTTGCAGTAGTACTTGTTGATCGGCGCGTTGGCCAGGGTCGGATCAGTGCCGGTTGCTTGCTCCACCCCATCGAACTGGTCTGTCGCAGCTCCGTCGGCGCAGAAAAACTCGCTGTTACCGCTCGTGAGATTGGCTGAACCGTCCTCGACGTTCACGCTCCAACCAGTCTTGAAGTATCCCCCGGCGCTGCCGGCCTGAACGATTGGCAGGTTGTTCAGATTGTGAGCGAGTCCATCGGACTGTCCCTGGAACCAGACCGCCGCCGTATGATCGAGCAGCTTCGCGTCGCCTTCTTCGATGCCGTTCAACACGCTGACGAGGTGGGCGAACTTTCTGGCGTAATAGTCATCGACCTTGAGCAACATCTCGAGCGCGCCGGGGAGACAATGACCAATCAAGCCCGCGTCCTGGCTTCGGTGGGAAAGACTATGGGAATCGACGCTGATGCCCAGCCCGCTGAAAATGACGCTCGCCGGGAACTTCACGAAGATCACCGGGTTCAGATTACAAAGCGCTGCCAGCGCAGCGATATTCGAGTGGATGTCCGCAGCGTCCAAGGACTCAGTGATCTTGGTCGTGAGCGGATCTGTGCCGCCCCCGGCGAAACGCGAGGCCGCATCGATGCTCGTTTCCGTCACACCAAGCTTGGCAGCCCCTGACGGACTGCACGCGCCGAGGCCGACGCCGCGTCCGGTCTCGTCGAGAAGCTGCTTCCAAGCCTCGAGCTTGTTTCGATCCGAGCGACTCATGTCGAAACGCTGAAGCGTGTTTAGATCATTGCGTACGAGGTCGATAATGCTTTTGCCGCGCATCGCTTGGTAGGAGTCCGGAGACAGCGGGCCGTCCTGCATCAGACCCGTGAGCATGCCGAAGGCCTGCTTGAGATTCAGACCATTGTGGCTCGTCTCTGCGGCGGACCAAGAGATCCCCGGGGCGATGGGCGGGTTGCCCACCCGAACGAAGAAGGGGGTGCCGTTCGGACTGAGCTGCTTCGCCATCACGTGATCCAACGAGGGACCTATCGGTTTGGCGGGGAAGCGTGAGGGAATATTGGGGCTCCAGGGCTCGTCGGTGTTGGGAAACACTGGCTGGCAAGTGAAGAAGGACGACGCCATCATCGAGTGCATCTCGTTGCCCTGTCCCCGCGCCAAGGTGCCCGTCCATTCGTTCATCGCGCGGATGCCGCGCGGCAAGAGCAACTTTTCCGCGAAGGGTGCGAGGTGCTTCAGTGTCGTCGCTTGCAGATCGGTGGCGCTCAGCGGCCCATGCGATTTGGTCGGAAAGAATCGAGTCGTTACGCAGCCGTAGTCCGTGAACATCACGATCAGCCGCTTGGGAGGCTTGAGCGTCTGTGCCTGAACCGCGCGCCCCGCAACCGAGCTCAAGAACGGCGCCGCCACGCAGGCGCCACCCAGACCACGCAGGAACATTCTTCGGGTGACGTGCTTGGTCATGATTTGCCCTCCTCCGCGCCGCGAAACAGCACCAGTATTGCAGACTTCAAATCTGAAATCCCGGGTCACCTGCCAGTTATTTGGGCTTTTTCCCTGCCTTTTGTCACACCTGCTGTCTATAATCGGGCGCTCCAGCTGGAAGAGAGCGCCCGTTTACCTCGTGGTCGTAGGCCCTTCGTCTCAGCAAAATGTATCTGCTCTGTCGCGCACTCGTCCGTCCGCGGCCCCGCGGCCGTGCATTGCCGAAGAAATCGGATCGAAATCTGCGACTTGGCTGCCCCACGCTTCGTTCATGGAGGTGAAGGTTGGTGCAAGGAGTTGTTTCCCAGAGGTAGACCCGCCGGCGGCGAACGCCAGCGAATCGTGAGCGGCCCGATGACGCGCGCCGCGCGGATGCCTTGTCATCGTCGACGCGGCTCGTCGCGTTCGGCTGCGTGAGCGCGCCGATGTTCCTGATTCACCGCGCTTCGATGTCATGGGTGACTCACGCTCTGCAAAGCGAGCGCTTGACGCTCAACCAAGCCGTCGATCCGTACGTTGCGGAGCACGTGCCCTTCTTCGACGGCTGCGCTGCGTTTGCGGCGGGTGGCAGTCTTTCGAGTCATCACCTTTACGGGGCTCGTCTTCTGGAAGCAGCGGCGCACGAAGACATCCCGCCCCTGGCGCTCTTTGCTTCGACGGCGCAGACGGTGCAGGCTGGCCTGAGCGCGTTGGCTTGGGCATTTCCATTGCTCACGAACGCGGCGGAAGTTCGCTTGCAAGCGGACGAGCATCCGCGCCTGACCATGACCTTCACTCAGGGCAATGATGCTGGACCGTGGCTCAGCGAGGCCTTGCTCGGCTGCCTGGCGGGCCAGGTGCGTCGCGCCCTGAACGACTCGGAGTTGATCACGGGGATCACCGTCGCTCACGCGGAGGCGGTCGCGGAGAGCGGCTTTCAACGGGTTTTTGGGATTACGCCGTGTAAAGCGCAGCACTCGTACTCACTCGAGCTCAGTCACGAGTTGCTCGATGCGCCGCTGCCGCGAGCCTCGCGCGAAATTCACGACTATCTGCGTTCCCAGCTCGCGCATCGCATCTCGCTGCTGACGCAAACCGGTGATCTCGTGGCCCGTCTCCGCTTCTTGCTCAGTGGGCAAGCGCAACTCTCGGCGGACTGTCTGGTCGAGGCGAGCCGAGGTTTGGGGCTTTCCCCTCGCACGCTGCAGCGAAAGCTGAACGAACTCGGTACGACATTTTCGGAAGAGTTGGAGAAGTCGCGGCGAGAGCGTGCCTATCGTTGGGTTTTGGAGACCGAGCTGCCGCTGCGAACGATCGCCAAACGGATCGGCTTCAGTGATCCTGCCTGCTTCTCGCGAGCGTTTCGTCGCTGGTACCACAGGTCGCCGGCGAGTTTTCGTCGTCAGGCGTAGCTCGGCCCGCGCAATCCTTTCGGTTGGATCGGCGGGCCGTATCTACTTGGTTCAACGCTCGAGATTATTGGGCGATCGAGCTGTCTAGACCGTATCGCAGGCTTTCGAAGGTGCCGACCCAGGCGTCTACATTGCTGTTGACCGGTGCGGGGTAGATGTAGTTGTCACCTGAGACCCACGCCGTGGACATATCGAAAATCTCGCCGACTTGGCCGCGGCCGAAGAGCAGGTACCAAGTGTACCAGCTGTCGTTGACGGTGCCGTAGCCGTGCTCCTCGGCGCCGTGCAAACCTTGAACGCCCTTGTAGCGCTGCATCACCGATTCTTTGTCTTGTTCGTAGAGGTGCAACGCTTCGTGGACGAGTCCTTCCATGGGAACATCCGCCGCGCCGTCCGTGGCCCAGGTTGCGGGGTAGTGGATCAGATTGCCTCCGCCCGCCCAGGCGCCGTCGCCAGTGCCCGCAATGCGAACGCCCGCCGCGTTGTGCGCCGAGACCAGCATGAAGACGGCGTTGTATTGGCTGTAGATCGTGCTGTACTTCGCGTTCGCTAGCACCTGCCCATTGACCTCCGTGATCTGAGTTTCGGTCGGGAGGACGCTGACCTGCCAATCGGTGAGGCCGTACGAAAGCGGCTTGATGACTTTGGTGCGAGTCGCGTCGACGCGCGCAACGAAGCGGTCGATCATGGGCTGCGTCAGCACCGCAATCTCGTGAGTCTGCTCGGTCTCGAAGTTCTTGACCGGCAAGATTGCAATCTTGCTGACCGACTGGGTCGGCAGGGCACTGCCGCTGGTCAAGTTCACGGTCTGTCCGCCGGTGCCGACGGTCACGGTCTTTTCGAAGAACTTCCCGGTATAGGCCCCCGGCGTATCGTTACTCTGCCCCAAGCCGATGCGGTAGTTGCCGCTCGGTAGGCGCAGAGTGGCTGGGGTGGAGAGCCCGATGTACTCGTCGTTGAGATAGATTTTGCCGGCGCCGTTGCTGGTCAACTTGACGATCGACTCGGGGCGGTCGATCCACGGTAGCGGGATGTCGACTCGGGCGATCATTCGGTCGTCCTTGTCGAGGCAGGCCCCGCCCGCACAACTCAAAGACGACACGACGACGCCGTCGACTTTCATCTCGAACTCGTACGTGCCTGGGCCGCCGCCGTTTTCCAACTGGATGCGCGTCGAGTTCATTCCGTGGCGGAACCACGAGCTCACGTCTTGCCACTGACCGATCTTGCTGCTGCCGTAAGTCGCAACGGAGTGGCGGATGCCGTTGACGTGCAGGTTGACGAAGTCGTCCGCCTGATTCGCGCGAACTTGGATGTTCGCCGGACGGTAGTAGTGAAGGCGATCGAACTTGTATCCGACCGAGCTCGACGGAAGCGTCAGCCGTAGCCGGAACACCAAGTCCGACGGCTTTTTGCCGAATGCAGTCTTATTGACTGCGTTGACCGGGAAAATCAACGTAGTCCAATCGCCCGTGCGGTCGGCGTTGAATGACACCGAACCGAGGGTCTGCTCGTACATGCCGACGGATGGCGCATGCGCGACGAGCTGGATGGTTCCGTAGCCGGTGCCAGCGGGCGCTTTGAATTCGAGGGCGATCGAATCAGAGGGCGTTTCTGACCAAGTGGTGGGTGACGAGGAGAGCTCGGCGTACGAAAAATTCGCGAGCTGCAGCGCCTTGGAGCCGTCGACGCTGTCAGTGACCAACGTTTTGGTGCCGGTGGTTGCGGTCCACACGCTCGTACTTTCGAAGCCCAGGACCGTTTCCGAAGACGCGAGGGCTTGGGATGCCGCGCCGACGTCTTCCTGTGACGCGTCGAGATCGCCGGCGGAGGCGCCGCAAGCGGCCACGAGTAACGACGTGGCGGTTAGAGCAAAAGAGTGGGTTAGAGGTCGAAAAAACATCGAGCGGATCCTTCTTGGTTCGCGAGGGGGTCACCACGACGCCGAACGCGCTCGAGGGTTATGCGTTTGGATCCACGCTTCGTTCAGCGCTCTGCTGGCGCCAAAGCTTTGCTTTTCGCGCCTAGCGTGTCCGAGGGCTCGTTCAGCAACGGCTTTCGCCAGCGGGCAGGCGTCCCGCCCGGCGTGCTTCTGGGGCCCTGGCGACGCGCCAGCGGCCAGGCTAAATTCGCCGCGTGGCCAAGATCGAAAGCACCCCCTTCGAGTATCAGGCTGGCAACCAGCAATATCGCGCGGCGTTCGTCGCGAGTGACGAGGCGGCGCCAGCCGCTGCCTGCGTGTTGCTGCCCGATTGGCGCGGACAGAGTCCGCTCGCGGATGATCACGCGCGCTTCCTCGTCGAGCAGGGCTGCGCAGTCGTGATCGGCGATCTGTATGGCGATGGTTTCAGCCCCACCGATCCGAGCCAAGTCGGCGAGATGGTGAAGCGGCTGATCGAGAACCGCAGCCGTGGAGTGGAGGCGCTCAGCGCGTGCGTCGCGGCGCTCAGAGCGCGCGTGCGCGTCGGGCTACCGATTTTTTGCCTCGGCTACAGCGCGGGTGGGATGGTCGCGCTCGATTATGGGCGCAGCGGCGCGGAGCTCAGTGGTATCATCGTCGCGTCCGCGCTGCTCAAAACTGCTGCGCCGGGCATGTCGACGCGCATCAAAGCGCCCGTGTTGATTTTGCAAGGGACGCAAGATCAAGTCTCACCGCTGGAAGTGATCACGAGTGTGGTCGCGGAGATGGACGCGGCGGGTAACGATTTCCGTCTCGAGCTCTATGGGCAATCGCACCATGCTTTCGACAATCCCGAGGCGGGAACCGATCCGAAGGCGCGTTTGGTTTATTCGCCAGCGGCCGCCGCGCGTTCGCGCTGCGCGATTGCGGAGTTTCTGCGCGAGAAGATTGGCCCCGCCTCGAGTTCAGCGTCGACGCCCAGCCACTGAGGCGGGTGTGGGCGCGGCCAGGCCTGCAAAAATCCGCCCCACCCGCCGCATTTGCCCACTCCAGCCCTCCCCAGAGCCCCTTCCCAGGCCGCCGGGGTCAAGGTTAATGTGCCGGTCATGCAGCAGCGATATTTCGGATTGTTCGCGTTGGCCCTCATGGCTTGTGCTTCCAATGAACCGAGTGAAATCAAAACACCCGATCAGATCTTGGCCGAGCAAGAAGCTCTGGGCGACGAGCAACTGAAGAAACAAGCGAACGCCCCGCGCGCCGACACCTCGGAGTCGACCAGCGAAGAGAAGAAGCGCGAGTGGGACGCCAAGCAGGCCGACCTCGAATTGCATCGCGCCGCGCACTCTGCGGAGACGTGCCCCGACTCCGTCGTCGAAGGTGACAAGAACATCGACCCGAAGACGGGTAAGCCGCCGAAGGGGTCGAAGGCACCGAGCAAAGGCAAGGACACGAAAGCCGAGGTCAAGATCACGTTCGCCAATGACGGCCACGTGAAGGAACTGACCGTGTCCCCGCCGTACGACGAGAATCCCGTCGGCAAGTGCGTGCAGCGCGCGCTGAACGCGGTGATCGTGCCTGCCTACGTCGGCTCGGAACACACTGAAGAGTGGGTGATCGATCTCACCGGCGGCAAGAAGTCAGGCCCCGCCGCTGCCGCTAAGACCGAGTGACGAACGCGTCAGTGCTCGGGTGAACGCATGCCCTCTGACGAGTCTGACGAGTCAGGCGAGCCAGAGCCCGAGCACGACCAGCACGCTGAGCAGGCCGACCGAGACCATCGCCAATATTTCCCACGGCTCGCTGCGCGGATCGGTGAAGCGCAGTTCCAGCGAGGTGAGACGGCTCACCTCGCGCCGCTTGCGGCCCGAGAGCGCGAGATTTGCGGCGCGCAATCCGGGGTCAAAGTGCTGCTCGGGCTCGATCATCGGAAATAGGGACGTGCCACGGCTGTCGCGGCGTGTCGATAGCCTACGCACGATTGTGCGACAGCTTTAGGCTACGCAGGCGAGGCCGATTTTTCCCGAAGAAGCGGGCAAGCTTACGGTGAAAGGAGCGCGGCTCAGCGAAAGCGAGCTTTGCCTTTGCTCTCCCACCATTCGCGATAGCGGTCTTGCGCACGCTGTCGTTCTTTTTTCGGCAGATCGTCGTAGTAGCCGAAATACTCTTTGGTCAGGCTCTTGAGCTCGTCACCCGCGGCGCGGCGCAGATCCTGATTTTCGTGCATCAGTGAGTCGATCAGCCACTCGATACGATGACGGTTCGAGTTCGCGAGCCACCACTCTTCCCAGAGCGCTGCCTTGGTACCGAAATCTTGTCGTGCAATTACACCGAGCGCCCAATGCGCAGAGCGCACGATGTCGGGTGAGCCGTCTTCGAGCAGGCGAATCAGCGTCGGAATCACTAGTGGCGCACGAAGTTCTGCCAAGGCCTCGATCAGCGAGTGTCGGCTGTCTTCCGGGCGAGTGACATCGCTCACGGTCTCGGCGATCTTGGCCTGCAGGGCCTCGGCAGCCTCTGGGTGATGCAGCAACATGTGGCCCGCCGCGAGGGCCGCGCGTTGCACGTCCATGTCGTCATCGGCCAAGCGCCGAACTACGGCTTGCGCGGCCTCGGAACTCGGCATCTCGCCGAGTAGGCGCGTCGCCCACGCGCGCACGACCGGATCACCATCAGCCGTGCGCACGGCGACGAAGGGCACGGGACGCGTACCCATGCGCGCGAGCGTGCGCAACACTGGTCCGCACTCCGATGCCTTGCCTGGGCCGTCACCCGAGCTGCGCCTGAGCTCGGCGGTGATCGGTCCGGGGAAGATGCTGGCCAGCACCGTGATCGCCGTATCCCCGATTTGCACGAGCTTGTCACCGGCAGTCGCGTCGCCTTCCAACAAGCGATCGACGAACTCCTGCGTGTCGCTGGCGAGGTCGACAATCACCGTAGGTAACCCACCGTCGTCCTGCGTGGTGTCGCGCGGTGGCAACGGACGAGCGCTGTAGGCGAGCGAGCGCGACGCAGGCGCAAGCGGCACGCCACTGACGTCGGATATCGGCGAGTATTCGTCGTCTTCCAACAATTCGCTGGAATTGACGTCGATTTCGGGTGCGTCGATGAGCTGCGCGTCGACCACGGTCGGCAAGGGCGGAGGCCCGTCGGACACCAGTTGTAGGCGCGGCAGCGAGCCGGTTCGATGCGACACGGGAACCGCCTCCAGGGGCGGCTTCTCGGAGACGCTTTGCGGGCGCGGTGGCGGGTTCGGCGGCGCGCTCGTGGCTGCCGGCCGCAAAGGATTCAGATCGCGCCCGACACCAGGCTTGGTGCCGCGCTCCACCCGAGCGAATGGTGATTCGGTCGCGCCCGAGTCCCAGCCGTCTTCGGGAGGTTCACTGGTGCGCTCCGTGCGAGCCGATGGGGCAGAGGAAACAGCTGGTGCGAGCGCCGAAGTAGCCGCTGGCGGGCGCCGTGACGAGGCCGGCCCGATCGAAATCACCGGGATAGCCACGGTGGGCGCCGGCGTATAACGCGGCGTGGGCGGGGTGATGGGATCGTGCGACGGCTGCGATGGTTGCGGGGGGAGCGGCGAGCGCTTGGCCGCGGGTGAAAGTGGCGGTCGCGAGCTCGGCTTGCTCGGCAGCGAACTGCGCGATCGATCTTCGATCAACGAGGCCAGCGTCGCAGCGCGCTCACCCGCGTTGGGCAATGGCGCGCGCGCGGGCTCGCGCGGTCGGATGCGTATGCTGGGCGGTCCGGCCTCGCCCTTGTCTCGCAGCCGTTTGCGCAGGATCAGACGTTCGAAGGCGTTGGCGACCAACGGCGCGAACGAGATCACTTCCCCGATGGCCTGCAGCTCGACGTCACGGTCGCCGTGATCGCCGTACAGAATCAACACCGTGCGGTCTCGAACTTGCACCGGCAGGAACAGCACCAGGCGACCCGGACGACGCTCGAGATCTTTGGCAAGCGCGCCGTCGAGCCCACCGCTGGCCAAACGTGTCAGCTCGTACGTCGTCGCGTCACGCGCTCGTGACATCGCGCTCGGCAGATCGAGCGGAACGCCGACCGCCAAGAGGCGTGAACGCGGAGCACCCGCGCCGGCAGCGTCACGGCCCTCGGCGAGATCGCCTTGCACGGCGAACAACGCGGAATAGTCGAAATATTGGCTAGAGAAATCGAAGAACGCGCGCAGCACGTCGTCACGCGTCTGCGCGTCGGCGAGCGCGCGCTCGGCCATCGCCGCCGTGAACGGACCGAGCCTGCGTTGTCGCCCGGAATCAGGCGCCTTGGTCATGCTCGAGAAATCCGGCAGAGCAGGCGCACGCGGAACGCGCGGCTGCAGGCTCGGAGCCTTCACCGGGCTGGACTTCGGTGGCGGCGACTTCGGTGGCGGCGACTTTGGCGGCGGCGACTTCGGGGCAGCAGACTTCGCGGGTCCGGACTTGGGCGCGGCAGTCTTGCGTTCTACCGAGGGTTGCTCGGGGCGCGCGGTCGGCAATGGCCGACGCGACGGCGAAACCTCCGGGCGACTCGGCAGCGAGCTGGGACTCGGATCGGGCCGGCCACTCAAGCGCGCCAGCACTCGCAGCGAGCGACGATCGAGAGCGCTGCCATAGTCACGAGAGATGGCTTGGCGCACGCGCACCAAGAGCGCCACCTTCTGCACGATCTTCGAGCCGAGCGAGAACGAGAGATCTTGCTCGACCTCGGCCGGAAGAGGTTCTGCGACCGCCAACGTCAGCGTGCCCTCACGCTCTTCGAGCGGATAGAGAGCGAAGCGCTGCGCGACGTCGGCAGGCACGAGGCGACGCACATACTCGGGCGCAACGCTCAGCTCTCCCGCCGGCGCCGGTTCGAGATCGTGGCACTCGGCCAGGACCTTGCCGAGTCGTTCTTCGCTGACCGCTGCGAGTTCGAGCAGGTTCGTGATGAGATCGCCGCCGTACAGCGACTGGCGTGACAGCGCCTCCTCCACGTCGCGGACCGAGGCGACCTGCTGGTTCACGATGCTCGAGCTGAGCGAGGGCATTTCTCGACCGAAATGCTTACTCTTACCGCCTGCATTTGACCAGCGCTCCCGTCCGGCGCCAGGGCCGAAGACGGCCCGGAACTTATCGAACCGGCACGTTTGGCCGCCGGTCTCGTGCTTCTTGGCCGCCACGTCTCGTGCTCCTCGACGCCGGCGCGGGCTACACCGCGCCGACGCCTCGGGAGCGAGTCACGCAGCGCTCTTTTTGTCGGGCTTGTCCGCTTTTTCGCTCTTCTCCGCGGGAGCGCCCTTGGCCAGGCGATGCGCTTGTGAGGGCAGCGCCGCGATGGTCTTCGCTCGCACCGCTTGAAACAGTGCCGGCTCAGTCAGAATCGCGTCGCGTGTCTTGTCACGACCTTGACCGATGCTCTTGCCATCGAACAAGTAGTGGGAGCCATTCTTTTCCAGCACGCCCGCGAGTGCGGCCGCCTCGACCAAGTCGGCTCCCGCGTCGATCCCCGTGCCCCAGCGAATGTCGAACTCGGCTTCCGTGAAGGGCGGCGCGCACTTGTTTTTGACCACCTTCACGCGCGTGCGATTGCCGACCACGGTTTCCGCGAGCGAAACCTTCCCGGTACGCCGAACGTCGAGCCGAACGCTGGCGTAGAACTTGAGCGCATTCCCACCGGTGGTCGTCTCGGGATTGCCGAAGACTACTCCTATCTTCTGGCGGAGTTGGTTGATGAAGATCAGCGTCGTACCGGTCTTGCTGGCGATCGCCGTCAATTTGCGCAACGCCTGGCTCATTAGCCTGGCCTGGAGTCCCATGTGCGCGTCGCCCATGTCGCCCTCGATCTCGGCTTTGGGCACCAGCGCCGCCACCGAGTCGATCACGATCAGGTCGACCGCGCCCGAGCGGGTCAGGGCTTCGGCGATCTCCAGCGCTTGCTCGCCGCAGTCAGGCTGGGACATGAGCAACTTCTTCAAGTCGATGCCAATCCCCTGTGCGTAGCGCAAATCGAAGGCATGCTCGGCGTCGATGAACGCGGCGGTGCCGCCCGCCCGCTGCGCTTCGGCGATAGCGTGCAACGTGAGCGTCGTCTTGCCGCTCGACTCTGGGCCGAAGATCTCGATTACTCGACCGCGCGCGTAACCGCCCACGCCGAGAGCTTCGTCGAGCACCAGCGCACCGCTCGGGATGACTGCGATCGGCGCGACCACCCCGCTACCAAGCTGCATGATCGTGCCTTGGCCGTAGGTCTTTTCGAGTCCTTGCACGACTTGGCGCAGGGCTTCTTGTTTTTGGATTTTCTTGTCTTCACTCATGACTGCCTTCTCTTCTTGCTCACGGACTCCCACGACGAGTTGCGTCGCGCGCGCCCGAAACTCCTATTCGTCCTCGGCCCGGGCCAGGCGCGGGTTGACGCTGGGTCCGAGGATCCGCCCTTGGATGGCCTCGGCGACGTGCGCGGTACGCACGCACTCCTCGTCCTCCAAGTCGGCGATCGTACGCGCGACGCGAAGCACCTTGCTGAACGCGCGCGCCGACAGCCCCAAACGATTGATCGCGGTCTCGATCAATTTTCGACTATCCGCCTCGAGACTAACGACGCGCTCCAGCTCCGCCCCTGACAGCAGCGCGTTCAAACGGTGTTGCAGATCGAGCTTTCGCGCCCGCGCGTGTTGCCTGGCCCGCGCGCGGCTGACTCGCTCACGCACACTGGCGGAAGTCTCGCTTTTCGGGCCTCGAACCAAGGCCGCGACCTCGACGGGCGGCACGGCGACGTGAATGTCCAACCGATCCAGCAGCGGCCCGGACAGCCGCGCGCGGTAGCGCTCGCGAGCGGCATGGGCGCAACGACAGGGCACGCGCGGATGACCGTAGTAGCCGCATAAGCAAGGATTGACGGCTCCGACCAAAAGCGGGCGCGCCGGGAAGCACGCTCGCGCTCGCGCCCGCGCGATGTGCACGAAACCGTCTTCCAGCGGTTGGCGCAATGCCTCCAGCGCCGTGCGCCGAAACTCCGCCAGCTCGTCCAAGAACAAGACGCCGTGATGCGCCAGACTGACCTCGCCCGGGCGCGGCACATCGCCGCCACCCACCAGGCCGGCTTCGCTCACGGAGTGGTGCGGAGCACGAAAGGGCCGTTCGCAAACTACACCACGGTCATTCGGGAGCAGGCCCGCCACGCTGTGAATCGCCGTGCAATCGATGGCTTCATCGAAACGGAGCGGCGGGAGCAGGCTGGGCAGGAGCCGGGCGAGCATGGTCTTGCCGCTCCCCGGTGGCCCCATCATCAGCAGGTTGTGTCCACCGGCCGCGGCAACCTCGAGCGCACGCCGCGCGGTCGTTTGGCCGCGCACATCGGCCAAGTCGAAGCGGCTGGCCGGAAATTCTGGCTTGAACTCGGTGCGCGCGACTCGCGGCAACGCTCGCTCGCCCAGCAAATGCGCGACCAGCATGGCGAGCGATTCGGCGCGATACACGGCGATGCCGGTGGCCAGCCCCGCTTCTGCAGCATTGCCAGCGGGCACCACCGCAGAGGCGATGCCACGCGTTCGCGCGCCGTCGAGTTGCGGCAAGATCCCACGCACCGGCCGCAAACTCCCGTCCAACGACAGCTCGCCGATCAACAGCACTCCATCGAGCGCGTGCGCCGGCACCACGCCGACGGCCCCCAAAATCCCCACCGCGATCGCCAAGTCCAGCGCGGCGCCTCCTTTGCGCACGTCGGCGGGCGCCAAGTTCACCGTGATCGCGTACTCATCGAGCAACACACCGAGCCGTGCAAGCGCGCTCGCCACCCGCACTCGCGCCTCGCGCACTGCGGCCTCGGCGAGCCCCACCATCTGAAAGAAGGACGGCCCGCGCGTGGACGACACCTCCACCTGGATCGGATGAGCGTCGAGACCGATCAAGGCGCTCGCCTCGGCGATGGCCAAGCCGAGTTCGGGGCCACAAATGGTCGCGGTGTGTGCTCCGTCGGGCATGCAGCACAGGACTGCAGCAGGCGTGCCCGCGCGGAGAGCGCAGGAAAAGCGCTATCTGAAGCTGGCGATCACCGGCGGATGCTG
>Ga0247766_1000077_pt1 | contig 20365 bp, 19 predicted proteins | sample UWRJL223509R6_FD_179946 | JGI IMG/M metagenome (GOLD analysis project Ga0247766, IMG submission 179946) | Plant litter microbial communities from Arlington Agricultural Research Station in Wisconsin, United States - UWRJ-L223-509R-6 | ecosystem: Environmental > Terrestrial > Plant litter >... | reverse complement strand
CGCGATCTTCGAAGGCGACCTGCGCAAGGTCGTGCAAAAGATCCCAGACATCTACGGCGTCAACGTGGGCAAATGGGTGCCGGACTTGCTCGATCCAGCCTCGGCCGGCCCGGAAAAGCAGCTCGCACTGGGCGTCGTTCGTTACCCAGGAGGGTTACTTTCCGACGAGGAGGATTGGCGGAAAACGCTCGCCGCCAAAGACTCGAACGTCGACACGGACGAGTTTCTCGATTGGTGCAATCGAGCTGGCTGTAAGCCAATGTTCACCGTGAACGTCGGTGACGGCACGCCGGAGCTCGCGGCCGCCTGGGTCAAATACGTCAACCAGACACGCAAGGGGCCGAAGGTGCAGCTCTGGGAGGTCGGCAACGAGATCTACGGCGACTGGCATCGCTACTACGCCAAGTGGGGCAAAGACGGCGGTGTCGCCTACGGGAAAGCGGTACGCGCCTTCGCCAAGGCGATGAAGGTCGTGGACCCGAACATCAAGATCAGCGCCGTGTGGATGCTGAGCGGACCATGGAACAAGGCGGTGTTCAAAGAAGCCGCGGAAGTCGTCGACGCGGTGAGCGTGCACCATTACGCGCAGAATTGGGGTTCCGAGAGCGACCCAGGCTTGCTCGCGGTCTCTTCCGAATCCGACACGCTGATGCGCGGCGTGAAGAAGCAAGTGGACGAGCTCGGCGTGAAGGGCAAAACCTACGAAATCTGGCTCAGCGAGTGGAACTCGGTCGACGCCAATCCCGGCCCGCAGATTTTGCAGCACGTGAACGGTCTGTTCATCGCTGACTACTTGGCCCATTTGGCGGCGTCGCCGGTTCGGATTGCAAACTTGTGGGCGCTCTACAACGGTCGTGACAAGCGGTTGGGCGACTACAGCCTGATGGCGCCAAAGGGCGATCCTCAAGAGTACAATTTCCGCCGTCCGTCCTACTGGGGCTTCGAGATGCTCTCGAACACGCTCACCGGTAGCTTGCTGCAAGCCAAGACCGATCAAGAAAGCTTGTCGGGATTTCTAGCCAAGCGCCCGGACGGCAAAACCTCGATCGTGTTCGTGAACAAGAACTTCGAAACGGACTACAAGACGGCGATCAAGGTGCCTGGGCTCAAAGGGGAGGCTACGGTCGACGTGTTGACGAGTGAAGGATCGGGAGGCCTCCTGAGCGCGGCACCGACCGGCAAGGTGCACCCGTCGACCGGCCCCAAGTCGAAGAAGATGAGCATTGCCGACGGCTCGACGCTGGTAGTGCCCAAGGCGTCGATCGTGACCATCAGATTCTGAGGCCCATGTCCGCTGCTGGAACTGGCGGATCTCGTCGGGTGAGTGATCAGAGTCGACTCGCTAGCCCGGGCGGTGACTCCGACCGCGATTCGTCGGAGCCACCGCCATCGCTGAACTCCCAGCGATCCGCAGCGCTGCACGCCCTGCCGTGCTCCAGCGAGCGCTTTCCCCCGTTTGCTCAGCCTGACCGCCCAGTGCCGTTTCTGCCTGCGCCTCTCGCCCCGATCTCCCTGACCGCGTGCGGGAACGACACTTCAGACCGCAGCTCCGCTGTGATGGCTACGAATAGCCGGGTGCTCACCACGAACTCCTTCCGACCTTGCTAGTAGCGCGACGACAGGCGGCTCCCCCAGATGTTTTTTCTCTCGCCCCCAATACTACTTGGTCAGTCTTGGCAGAATCAGATCATACCCCTTCAGGTATCGCGAAGCGTGTCGATCAGCGCGACGGCTGCGCGTCGAGCTGGCTCAGCTCGCTATCGCTCGTGTACGTGTGAGCGTGTCGTACAGCTCCGTGGCCGCCGCCACGCCCACGGGCAACAACAGGATTCCGCAACAAGGCAGCCAGAACGAGATCGCGAACGCCGCGCCAAAGCCAAGCGCGCTCGCGCCGTGCGCCTTCACGAACGCGACGCGATCGCGTGCGCCGATGCCTCGCAAGGTGAGCGGATAATCGAGCAGATTCCACGAAATGCCGAGTGCGCCGAGCGCGAGCTTCAGCGGGGTCGTGACGATGGCCACGGGCGGCGCTGCGAACTCCAGTAGAGTCAGGGCGATCAGCGGAGGAACGAATAGCGCGACGCCCAAGGCGGTTGCGCGCAAACCGCACGCGAATTCACCCAGCGTGCTCAGCGCGCGGCGTGGAGGAGCGCCCAGATCGGCTTCGACTAGCCCGACGATGCGTTCCAGCGCAGGGGCGCTCAGCAGCGGCGTGAGCAGCGCCGCCACGAACCAACCGATCACCGACCCAACCGCCACGGACAACCACGACAAAGCGTTGGCGCCGAAGTTTCGCACGGCGCTGTTTCCAGACAGAATTTCATGCACCCACGGCGACAATACTCGCAACGAGAGCAGAACGAAGCTCACTTCGAGCACGCTGAAGATGAGCGCAGGTACGAGTGCGAACGGATAGCTCTTGGGCAGCCGCGCGAGCCGGCGGAAGCCCGCGAACAACACCCGAAACCCAAGCCAGAAATCACGCACTGAGTCGGCCACGTTCTGAGCTTAGCAAGCTCCGAGCGCTAGCCGTCTAGCTCGTCGCGGCTCGGGCTTCCGAACAGTCGCGACCAGAGCGGTAGGCAGACCCCAAAGTAGACGATCGAGGTACTGAGCGCTCGACACACGACGTAGGGTAGGTGAGTCAGCACCAGCAAGCGGTCGAAGCAAACGGCGTTGCACACGAAGCCGATCGCCTCGATCGCCAAAAAGCAGCCCGCCTGACGAACCCAATCAGGCGACCGATCGCGAAAGGCGAGCCATTTGTTGCCTACGAATTGCGCAGCAATGCCCAGGCTCAACGCCGGGAAGCTCGCGATGCGCGGCTCCAAACCAAGGCCACTCACCAGAGCGATGAGCACCAAAAAATCGAGACCCGTCGCGACCAGGCCGACGACGGCGCTACGGCTGAGCGTGCGAATGGGATGATCCACGCGCAGCACTCTAGCGAGGCGCGTGCCAAGCCAGAGCCCATGTAATTTCAGGCATTTAGCAGACTTACACGGGGAAAAGTGCGAACGGCGGGTTACAGGTGGTTCAACCAGTTCACAGTGTGCCGACGTCGCGCTGGGCGGCCGTCAAAACTGCGAGAAGAAGGTCCAGAGTGTTGCGGCAGAGTTGGGTGCCGGCATGTGCATGCCTTTGAACTCACACCAGGTCACTGGGTACCCCTCCATGCAACCTTGATAGCTCACGCACGAGCACGGCTGGTAGTTTGCTCCAGCGGTATCGCACCAAGTCGAAGTCGACGGCATCGTTGTCGACGTGCACTTGTTGCGCTGCACGAAGGCGTCGCGGCCTTTGCGCCCACCGTCGATCGCAACGACTTGGTCTTCGGTGCCGTGGAAGCCCATCAGTGCCACGGGGCGCGTGCTGTTTCCACAGCCGGCCACGCTGGTGTTGCCTGCCATGGGCGCGATCGCGCGCATCATACTAGTGGCTGAGCAGCCGGCAGCGAACGAGAACATGCCACCGAAGCTGAAGCCAGTGGAGAAGATGCGGTTTTCGTCGACACAGAGCTGCGAGCGAAAGCGCTCGAGCATGGCCGTCAACATCGCGATATCCTCGCCGTTCGCATTGCCCCAGCCTAGGCCATTGCCTTGGAAGTCGAGCCCCTCCCCAGCAACGAAGATCGCCGAGCCCTTGGCTTGATTCACGAGCCCGTAATACCCGCCGCTCGCGACTTGCTGTGCGGATCCGCCCCACGGGTGCCAGCCGAAGATCAGACGATAAGGATGAGCGGGGTCGTAGTTTTCGGGCACCGCGAGGATGTATTCACGCATCTTGCCGCCGACATCGATGCTCGCCCGACCGCTGACCAGGGTCGTCGCCTTCCCACAGCCGGCGCTCGGAGCGGTGGCGCTCGGGTTGCCCGCGCCGCCGGCACTGCTCGCGCCGCCGGACGAACTACTTTGACCCCCGCTAGGCGCACCGCCCGCGCTCGGAGTACCACCCGCGGACTGACCGCCGTTGCTGCTCCCACCAGTAACGCTCGCTTGTCCACCGCTGCTCACTGGAAGGCCAGCAGAACCTGCGCCGCTCGGAGCCTGCCCGCCAGTCGAGCCGCCCGAGCTAGAGGACGTTCCTCCGCTCGTCGAGCCGCCTGGCTCGTTCTTGGAGCTCGAGCACGCCGTTGAAGCGACGAGCGTGCCCAGCGCAGCAGTGAACGTAAGCGTACGGCAAGTGCGAAGAATTTGTGGTTGCAAGGGCTTACTCCTGGGCACAGACGACAGCGGAATCCGAGCGACTCGGACTAGCAATGATGAGTTTAAGTTGTCACTCGCCCCGAACTGAGGGGCCAAGTGTGTCCCCCCGATAGCGGCGCAACTATCCGCTCAGGGTGCGTGCCAGAAGGGCGCCCTACGCGAGTTTGGTGTCTTGGTTGCCTGGGCAAAGGCACGATGGGGTACGTTCGATCCACGGTGTTGCGCCCAAGAATGGCGTGGTATCCGGATCGGCTTTGCGCATCGCGCGCTGGTACGCGGGGCGAGCGCCGATGCGTTGCAGGTAGGCCAAGATGTTTGGCCACGGCGAAAGATCGTAGGGCTTGAACCGCCGCATCGTGGTCAGCGAAAACACGGTCATGATGTCTGCCGCCGTCAGCGCTGCGCCAGCGAGATAGGCGGCTTCGGACAGGCGTTGCTCCAGCAATGAGAGCACGAGCATGAAGCGCTCCCTTGCCGCTCGCAGTACGGCATTTTGCTCGCTCGGATCCACGCGCTCTAGCGATCGCACTAGCAAGATCGTCGGCTGCAATGTGCCGTTGGCGAAGTGGAACCAATACAGGTAGTCGGCAAAGCCCGGCTCACTCCGTTCGACCGTGAGCCGCCCGTCTCCGCGAGTCGCGATCAAGTACTCGACGATCGCTCCGGATTCGCCGAGCACGAGTGCCCCATCGTTGATCACCGGAGCCGAGCCCATGGGGTAGAGGGCCTTGTACTCCGGTGGCCCGAGCCGATTGTCCTCTCGTCGCTGGTAGCGTTTCAGTTCGTAGTCGAGGCTCAGCTCCTCACACAGCCACACGATCCGTTCTGATTGAGAGTGCTCCAGGTGATGTACGATCAGGCGATGGTTCGTCATACGCACTATCTATGACGGCACGGCGTCGAACGCTTGCCGGTAGCTCCGCACATTTTGCTCAATCCTCTCGCCGGCCTCAGAAAAGTGAGGTCCGTGTTACGATTCAGTGCATGACCATCGCGGACCTCGCCGCCCTTGCAGCACGCCACCTGCCCCGCCAACACCACGATTCAATGCAGTATGTGCGGCCCCTGAGCAACGTAGGCATTCTTCGGCATCATCGGCCGACCTCGTTCGAGGCCGCAATCTACGATCCGGTCATTATCTTAATCCTCCAGGGTCGAAAAGAAACGCGACTCGGTGCTGATTCGTACCCGATGGGCGTCGGTGAGTGTCTGCTCGTCAGTCATGACTTGCCGGTGATCGCGCGCGTGACCAAGGCCCCGTACCTGGCGCTGATCTTCGACGTCGAACTCGACACGTTGCGCGAGCTTTACGAGAGCATGACCGAGCCGCTGCCCAGCGCCGGGCAGGCTCGTGCACTCGCCGTGCACGAATGCAGCGCTCAGCTCGTCGACGCGCTCCATCGCTGTCTTGCGCTTTCCAAGTCACGAATGGATGCCGCGGTGCTCGGCCCGCTCGTTTCGCGCGAGATCCACTACCGGCTCGCGACTGCGCCCTTCGGAGGCATGTTGCGAGAGCTGATTCGCCACGAGAGCCACTCGAGCGCCATCGCGCGCGCAATTGCGCAACTACGTCGTGATTTTCGGACGCCAGTCGAGGTTCCGCAGCTGGCGCGCGGCGTTGGCATGAGCGCGTCCTCGTTTCACAAGCACTTCAAGGCGATCACCGCGTCGTCGCCGCTTCAATACCGAAAGAGTCTGCAGCTCCAGGAGGCGCGGCGCCTGCTGCGAAGCGGGTCGCGTACGGTGACCGAGGTAGCGTTGGACATCGGCTACGAGAGCATTGCCCAATTTAGTCGTGATTTCTCGCGTAAATTCGGCTTCTCGCCGAAGCACGACCTGCCGACGAGCCGCGAGAGCCGTTAGCCCACCGCTAGAGCGGTGCGCAGCTCGTCGAGTAGCGCGCCCGGCGTTGCGCCTGAAATACTGCGGAACTCGCTGATCAGGTGGGCCTGGTCATAGTAGCCGGCGGTGGTGGCGATACTGGCCCAGTTCGTGCGATTGTCCGCGCGCGCCGCGCGTAGCGCACGACGGAAACGCGAGAGTTGCGCAAACAGCTTCGGATTCACGCCGACGGTCTCGTTGAATACGCGCCGAAGGTGGCGCTCGCTCACCCCGAGTTCGAGCGCGACGGCGTTCACGTTGCTGTGCGCCAATCGGTCGGCTGCGTCGAGGGCGAGTCGTGCACCGACGCGGCGCTCAGCCGTGTGCGCGAAACGCTCGGCGATTGCACGTTGCAAGATTTGGGCGGCCTCGTTCGTGTTGCTCGCTTCTGCGAGTCGCTCGGTGAGCAGTCGTGTTGCAAGGCTGCCCCAGAGATCCTCGAGCGCAACGATGCGTTCGGAAATTGCGGAAGCGGGGACGCCCAGCACCGCTTCATGCGCCCCCAGTCGAAGGCGCGCGCTCACGGTTCGCTGTCCCCGGCGAATGAACTTTCGATGCACCTGCGGTCGCGCGCCCAGGGCGTACACGTCGAGGCCGTCTCGAGTCGACGGCCCGTAGCGCACCACGAGCTGCACCTCCGGATGCGGAATCAGGATTCCTGGCAGATCCTCGTCGCGTTCATCGACGAACAGCGCCGTTACTGCCGACAGGGCCGACGCGCCCGGCGCAATCGAAGGACGTTGCACGGCGCTAGCCAGCATGACTCGATTCTGTCGCGCGTGTGCCGGTCGCGCAAGCGTAGCAGGCGGCTTGTCCGATTTTTCCAATTCTCGACCTGTTCCGGTCGCTAAGTTCCGAACATGAAAGTTCTAGTAACGGGAGCGACCGGAAAGGTCGGAAGTCGACTGAGCAAACGCCTGGCCCAGCGCGGCGATCACGTGCGTGCCCTCGTGCGCGACACCGCGCGTGCGACCGACCTGCGCGAGGCGCAGATCGAGCTCGTCACGGGCGACCTGCTCGACGCAGACTCGCTCGCCCTTGCGGTGCGCGGCGTCGATGCCATCGTCCACTGCGCCGCGTTCTTTCGTGGCGCATCACCCGAGCAGGCCCACGCGGTCAACGATCTCGGCTCGCAGCAGCTCGCGAGTGCCGCGCGCGCGGCATCGGTGAAACGCTTCATCTTTACCAGCACGGGGTTGGTCTACGGTCCAAATGGCGGCCGGCCAGCTCGCGAAGACGATCCTTGCCTGCCGACGGCCGCCTATCCTGTGAGTAAGCTCGCCGCCGAGCGATTCCTGCTCGCGCTCGACCAGGTTGACGTGCGCGTGCTTCGGTTGCCCTTCGTGTACGGCGACGGCGATCCGCACATCGAGGAAGTCGTGCCGATGATGCGCGACTTTCCGCCGACTCAGCGCATGTCGATCGCTCACCATGTCGACGTGGCGCAAGCCGTGGCTCGCTTGCTCGACAATCCGTCGCCGACTCATCGCATCTACAACCTGGTCGATGACGAAGCACCCGACCTCGCCACGCTCTTCGCGTCAGTGGGGGCGGCGCCACCGGATGGCTCGAACCCGGAGAAAGCGCGCCCGTTCGAAGCCGTCCTCGATGGTCGGCGGATCCGTGAAGATCTCGGCTTCAGACCGCAGTTTCCGCGACTTGCAGACGCAATCGCCGCGGGTGCGTAGCGCTCGACAAGCTCGTTTGTTGACAGGTACACTCGCTGACCATGGAACGCGTGCTCGGTGTTGGAGGCATCTTCTTCAAGTCAAAAGATCCTACGAAGCTCAAGGCTTGGTATCGCGAGCACCTAGGCCTTCCGACGGACGATCACGGCGAGACGATGTTCATGACGCAGGGTGATCCCGGTCCGTTCCTAGTCTGGTCGCCCTTTCCCGACGATACGAAATACTTCGAGCCGAGCAAGGCGCCGTTCATGATCAACTTTCGCGTCAAAGACCTACATGCCATGCTGGCGCAGCTTCGTGCGGCCGGCGCTGCCGTCGACGAAAAGGTGCAGGAGGAGTCGTACGGAAAGTTCGGCTGGGTGATGGATCCCGAGGGGAATCGCATCGAGTTGTGGCAGGCGCCGGCAGAGGATTGACGCGCTTCTCGACGCTGGCGAGCGCCGAGCGCACGAAGCAAAAGTAGACTACTCTGGCCAGAGGAGCGGGAGGAGTATGGCAACGGCTCGATACATCGTTTGGGGGGGAGGCATGGTTGTCTCCGTCACATTGCTGTTTGGCTGCGGAGGCTCGGCGACGGAGTCGTCTGGGCGGGCAGGCTCTGCGGGCTCGGCCGGTGACGCGACGCCCAACGGCGGCGCTCACGCGACCGGCGGGGTCACTGAAAGCGGCACTGGCGGTAGCAATTCCACTGAAAGCGGCGCTGGCGGCTCTGTGGCGAGCGGTGGATCGGGCATGGGCGGCACAGCCGGGAAAGGCGGCGCAGCCGGAAAGGGGGGCTCGGCGGGCTCAGGGCTGCCTGGCGGCTCCAGCAACGCAGGCGGCGCGGGCACACCGACGGACTCGTGCTGGGGTGATGCCTGCAAGTGCAGCGGCCAGACCTGCAATCTGGATTGCATCGGTACGGTGAGCTCGCCTTGCTCCTTTGGTTGCAACGACGATGCGAAATGCAATCTCGGCTGCCCGGAGGGGTTGTGCCCGGCGACTTGTCAGAACGCCTCCTGCAATCTGACTTGCGCTGGCGGCTGCGAGCTCGCGTGTGACGCTGCCACCTGCAACACCAACTGTGGTGGGGGCTGCAAGTCGGCGTGCACCTCCGGCTCCGATTGCGCGACGACGTGCACGACCGGGGGATGCACGACGCACTGCGCGGGGGCGGGCGCCGAATGCGTCATCGACACTTGTCCCGGCGGTTGCCACATGTTTTGTACCGACGGGGCGAGCTGTCATCTGCCGAGTTGCGGTGGTGGCTGTAGTCTGGAATGCGACGGGCCACGCTGTGATCTCGACAAGTGCGAACTGGGATGCACCATCGGCTGCGATCGCGGGCGCACTTGTCAGATCGGCGAGTGCACGTCCGGCGGTTGTTCGATCGCACCCATCGGCACCCGCGCGGAGCACTCGACGCTAAAAATTGCGGATTGCCGCGGTGGTTATTGTTCCATCGAATGCGCCCCCGGCGACACGTGCACGATCGGAGCCTGTGAGGGCGGCGGCTGCACGATCAGTTGCGGGCAGGGAGCGACCTGCAATTGCACGGACGCGGGCTGCAGCATCACCACACCTTAGCGGACTGGGCACTCATTCGCAGGGTGTTGGATCAGCGTCCACGGCTCTGGCGTTGGCATCCCCCGTTCACTGCGTGAGCGCTTATTTGCGCCATTTTTCACGACCAAGGGCCTGCAAGGCAGCGGCTTCGGATTGAACGTGATCAAGGCCGTGGATTCGACACGTACTCGCGCAAGGAGCTCATCAGATCGCCCCACCACGCGCCCATGCCCGCGATGAAGTCGCTCGTGTCTTGTCCGTGGCGCACGGGGTGGTCTGGTCGAATGCGGAGCCAACCGCGGTGCTCGACGGTCACCAGGGTGCCGCTCCGGCTGGCTTCGAAACGAACTTCCACTTCCGTCTTTTCTTCACCGTTGAAATTGGCAGCGCGCCACTCGAAGACTAGGCGCGAAGGCGGCTCCCAAACCGTAACGCGACCGGTTTCTCGCGTGCGTTCACCGGCCTTGGTGTGGAACGTCTCGAACAACCGCCCACCGAGCTTGGGCTCGAGGCCGAGCACGCTGCGGTCGCGCCCGATGCGATATTTCAGGCCATGCCGCCACCATGAGTCGATTTCCATGGTGAACACATCGAAGGCCTCGCTCGGCTCGACTGCCACGAGCACGCTGACGCGTGCGCGATCGCCCGCTGCCGTCATCGCTTGCGTGCCTTGCTGCGTTTTTCGGCGTGGGCTTTGAAGGCACTCAGTTGGTCACCCCAAAACGCCTCCACCTCATCCAACCACGCGCGGAGTTCGTCGAACGGCTGGCGCTCGAGGCGATAGACGCGCACCCGCGCGTCGTGTTCTGGCTCGCTTTCGCTGACCAAGCCGGTCTTGCGAAGCAAGCGCAGATGCCGACTCATGGCCGGACGAGTCATCGCGAGTTCGTCGGCCAAGTCACTGGCCTTGCGCGGCTTTATGCGCAAAAGCTCAATCACCCCGCGGCGCGTTGGGTCTGCCAGCGCGAGCAGCGTGCGGTCGAGCTTAGCCTCGTGCACCGCCGCTACCAGTTCTCATTCGTTGCATGAACCACCACAAGTGGCCTTCCGGATCGAGCGCGCCGTACGAGCGATCCGCCCAATAGTCGTCGCCGTAGTCGTTCGTGCTGGGCTCGCGCGCGATCTTTGCGTCAGCGGCGATGGCGCGCGCGTGATGCGCGTCTACATCATCGACGAAGAACGCAAGCGCCTGACTGATTGCGCCGCCGATCGCCCGAGGACTGCGGTAGTTTTCTCGCCAGGGGCCTTTGCCACCGGTGCCGACGACCATAACGAGCCCGTCCCCGTAGCACAGCTCCGAGTGCACGATCACGCCATCATCCCCTTCGACCTTTAGCCGCACCTCGAAATCGAAGGCTCGTACGAGCCAGGCAATGGCGGCGTGCGGATCGTCGTACATGACCGAAGCGCTCATGCGCGGCCAACCAGCGGGCGTGGGTTTCATCGGGTTGCTCCTTCTTTTTGGCAGTCGTTTGTGACGGGTTAATAGTTAACGCAATCGTGAACTATTGTCAATGAGCGAACGACGTCGAAAGTCTGCCAGCTGGTGTGACGAAAATGAGGAAAGCGCGCAGGTGCTGGGGCTTCGTGGGCTGAACGAATCCTGCGAAGGTCGAGAGCTGCGCGGACTCTAAAGGGGCGTTGGTCGAGTCTCGCCACCGAGTGCTTCACCAGCGACAAGGAGGAGATGAAATGAAGAAAATCGTTTTTTGCGCCAGCGCTCTGCTCGCTCTGATCGCCTGCAGCGGTGTCCCCGATCCGAGTGCCGAAGCTGACACGAGCAGCACGAAGCAGCTCTTGGCCAATCCAGCGAGCGTCCTAGGTTTCGAAAACGCCACGGAATGGACTTCTACTCAAGGGCTCAAGACCTCGTCGACCACGCACAGCCAGGGATTGGCTTCGCTCGCCATGTAACTTCAGCTATACGGCGGTTATTTCCGTCCCATTGGCGACACTGAGCGGCGTCAGTTCGACGATCGGCATCGACGTGCGTTTGCCCGCGACCGTACCTTGGGGGCAAATTCAGCTATTTTATAGCATTCCTTCGAAGAACCTCTATGAACAGGGGCTCGGCCAAGTGTCGTTGGTTGGCGTTCCGGCGGGGAGCTTCCAAACGTTGAACTTCAGCGTGCCCGCCGCGGTGCAGCAGCAGCTTCAGTCGTCGTACAACGACCTCACCTTCAAAGTCGCAGTCAACGTCCCGCAGTCGGCGCAGAGCATCCTGCTCGACAATTTTAGGTTCATTACCCAAACCATCCAGGCGAACAAGATCGAGATCGAGGTGACGAGTTCCGACGACGCGGTCGTCGCCCTCGTCGACGGGCTGCGCCGCGGCAGTTGGGCGCTCAATGATCCTCGCTTGGGAACGCGCGTCGACGTCAGCAATTGGTTTGCTTCGGGCAGCCACTCGCTCCGTTTGCTCGCATCCAACACCGGTGGCCCGGCCCAGTACGGAGTCCGAGTCTGGGCTGACAACGCCTTGGTCTACGAGGCGCAATGCCCCTCTACGGTCTGCAACGGCAGCAACCGAGAGGCCGCCTTCGAGCTCGACAAGACCTTGCAGTTTTCCACGCCCACGCATCCCGCAGCACAAAACGTGCAAATCACCGGCACTGCGGGCGGCAAAGTCTACCTCGACAATTTCTTCACCGGCCTTTCGACCACCGGCACCTCCTCGCCGGTCACGCTCTCGCTGCCGCAAGGTGCTTACACCTTGGGTCTGGGCGTCAGCACGGACACGCCGCCCAGCTACACCGGCGCGTACCGCGAGCAGCCAGTCACGGTCGGCACTTCGGCGGTCAATGTCAACCTCGGCGCTGCGCCGCAGCTCGGCGTTCAGGACAGTACGCGCATCGTCGTCGTGCCGATTCGACACGTAATTTTCGACCCTACGAGCCAAACCACCAGTCTCACCAACGAAGACATCACGGCCTTCCAGGCGCAGGTTGCCGCCACGCGCGCGCAATGGTTAGTGCCGTTCTCGTACGGCGTGAACAACTGGGATGTGACTTGGAATCCCACGGTCGAGAACGTTCCGGTGCACGTGAGAGCGGCCGGTCAGGGCATCGATACCGATCCGTTCCTGTGCGAGGCGGGTCTGACTTCCCTTCGTAGCAGCTATGACATCGTCGTTTACTTCTGGAACCTCTATACCGACAGCGGGGCGGAGTTCGGGGCGGACGCGTCCGGGTACGGCGGCGGCGGGCAAGTTTGGCTCAACACGTATTGGACCCGCCGTACCGACTGGCCGCACTCGGGTCCGAACCCGGCTCTGCTCCACGAGGTGCTCCACAACTATGAGCAGTACAACGCGGGAGTGCTCCGCAATTACAATGGCATTCAGGAGCTCCACGGCGCGACTCAGCATGGCTACCCGGTCAACTCGGGTGGAGAGCTCGACTTCGCGCGCTGGATGCGGGCGTACATCCGAGGCCAAGTGGGCGAGCTCGTCACGACGCGCGAGAGCTCGAACTTGACGGCGCCGGTGACCAACCCCGATCTGTGGGTCGGGGTCTTCGACACCGTCCGTCGCGGCTATTCGCCGAATCCTTGGACGCCGCCCTTCTGCGGCACATCCGCGCGCTCGAGCGGCTCGCTGAACGCACGTACCACCAGTTCGCAGGAGATCGTGCGTTGCCCCGCACCGTGAACCACGCATAGCACGCAAGTTCACGAGTCGGTTCAGAGCTCGGGCGGGGCTACCCGTTCCGAGCTCTGGGCCATGTTTACCGAGAGGCAGCGCGGCGTTGGGTCTAGCGCTACCACTAGCGACTCGCTTTGACGCACGCCCCTGTAAAAAGCTCAGAGTGCGAGGTACGCTCTGGTGATGAGTTCGCGCGAGTCAACGGATGCGAAATTTGCGGGGTCAATTCCAGAACTCTACGATCGTTACTTGGTGCCGCTGCTGTTCGAGCCGTACGCCGAAGATCTGGCGCGGCGCCTGAGGGATCTGCGACGCGGGACGCTAGTAGAGGTGGCAGCCGGTACAGGCGTCGTCACGGACGCGCTTCGCAAAGCCTTGCCCAGCGACGTGCGCATCGTGGCCACGGACTTGAACGAAGGCATGTTGAAAGTGGCTGCGAGCCGCGTGGGGTCGCTAGCCGTCAGCTTCCAACAAGCGGACGCGCAGCAGCTTCCGTTCGCCGATGGCTCCGCCGATGCGATCGTCTGCCAGTTCGGGATGATGTTCGTGCCGGACAAGGCTAGGGCTCAGCGCGAGGCTGCCCGCGTGCTCGTGCCTGGCGGACGCTTCGTATTCAATGTTTGGGATCGGCTGGCCAACAACGAGGTCTCGCAGATCGTCACGCGCGCGGTGGAGGGCCTGTACCCGCAAGACCCACCGCGCTTCTTCGAGCGCACGCCGTTCGGCTACTTCGACGGCGCCGCCATTCGGACGGAACTGCAAGAAGTTGGTTTCCAGCGCATCGAGATCGATACGGTCGAACTCGTTTCGCAAGCCGGCTCCGCGCAAGACGTAGCAATCGGCTTGTGCCAGGGTACCCCGCTGCGCAGCGAGATCGAGGCGCGCAACCCAGTCGGCTTGGCAGCGGCTACCGCTGCCGCCACGAGCGCGCTCCAGGCGCGCTTCGGCAGGGGCCCCTTCGAAAACCGCATGAGCGCGCTGGTCGTGACAGCGCATCGCCCGTGAGGAGGCCGGTAGCCACGCATTCACAGCCGGAGCTCGGCAAATGGGCTAGAGTGTGCGGATGATCAAGAATTTTCGCCGCGCTCAGGGAATGAGCGTGCTCGGTGGCCTCTGAAAGCTGCGGGGTTTGTGGGGGTGACGGCCGAATTGGCAACACGTTTGGGTTGACCACCACCTGTCCGGGTTGCCACGGCTCGGGAAAGCGCTCGCAAGATACGGGCTTTCGCGACGTGACCAAGACCAAGCCGGAGCATCATCGCGGTACCAACGGCTCAGTCGTCGCGGTCGCGAAGCAAACCTGGCCGTCGACCACCGCGGGCGCGCAGCTCGCAAGTGAGATCCGCGATTGCGCAAGCTGTGCGAACGACACGAAGGCCAGACTGACGCGCGAGATCATCGACCATGAGGCAAGCCACGGCCTGTGCACGCAGACGTTCCTGAAAAAGATCAGGAAACAGGTGGGCTTGAGTGCGCCTACGCCAGTTCGTCGGCCAGCCGCGGTGCGCAATGACTGAGCAGGCGTCCGACTGAGTCGCCGTCGCAGCCTCCGTCACCGAAACGGCGGCTCGTCGAACGCTCGCAATTTGCGCGAGTGCAGACGATCGCCGGTCTGCTTCAACTGATCGACCGTCGCGATCCCGATCCGGATGTGTTCCGAGATGGCCCGCTCGTAGAAGCGGTTGGCCATGCCCGGCAGCTTGAGCTCGCCGTGCAGCGGCTTGTCCGAAACGCAGAGCAGGGTGCCGTACGGTACGCGGAAGCGATAACCTTGCGCGGCAATGGTGCCCGACTCCATGTCGATGGCCACGGCACGTGATTGATTGAATCGCAGCGCAGAAGCCGTCACTCGCAGCTCCCAGTCGCGATCGTCGGTGGTCACGACCGTGCCCGTTCGCAAGCGACGCTTGAGCGCATCACCGCTCTCGCCGGTGACGTTTTTGGCTGCTTCTTGCAGTGCCTGTTGCATCTCCGCGATCGCGGGCAGCGGCACCTCTGGCGGTAGGACTTCGTTCAAGACCTTGTCGTCTCGCAGGTAGGCGTGCGCGAGCACGTAGTCGCCGATGGCTTGAGTCTGGCGTAGGCCCGCGCAGTGGCCGATCATCAACCAGGCCTCGGGACGCAGGACGGCGAGATGGTCAGTGATGGTCTTGGCGTTCGCGGGCCCGACGCCGATATTGACCAGGCTGATGCCCCGGCCATCCTTGGCGACGAGATGGTAGGCGGGCATCTGATGCCGTCGCCACGCCGAATCGGCCACCGCAGCGTTGGCATTGGCCGCCCCACGCGCGATCATCGCGCCGCCGGCGCAAGACAGCCCCTCGTACTCTTCGCTCTGCTCCAGCTTCGCGGCGGCAAAGCGCACGAATTCATCGACATAACGATGGTAGTTCGTAAACAAGATGTACGACTGGAAATGCTCCGGCGGGGTCCCGGTATAGTGCCGCAAGCGCGCCAGCGAGAAGTCCGTGCGCGGCGCATCGAAAAGCGCCAACGGCAAGTGCGGCGAGTTTCCGGGTTCCCACAGACCGTCCACTAGCTCGTCACCGATATCGGCAAGATTCGTAGCCGGGAAATGGCGCGCTAGCTCTTGGGGGGTCCTCGTGCCGAGCGGCACACCGGCGCCGTCGAGCACGTACGGGTAGGGGATCTCCCGCGTCGATGGTCCGACCTCGACTTCCGCGCCGTAGTCGGCGATCAGCGGCCCCAGCTGCTCGAGCAGGTACGCTCGAAACAAGTCCGGGCGCGTGATGGTGACCGCATAGACTCCCCCTTGGTTGAAGCGCGCGAAGGCCCGGTCGACCTTGGGCGGCGCGCCGTTCGGGCGGTAGCTGACCCGGAGCTCGGGATAGACAAACGCGCCGCGCGCGCGGTAGCCGGCGTCGGGTGGCGTGCCATCGGCGGCAAAGCGCTCGAGGGCTGCGCGCAAGTTCGCCACGGAGGCCTCGTAGATCTCCGTCAGACGGGCGACTGCGGCCTGTGCGCTCGCTTGCGGGGCAAAGACGTTCATCCCGCTGAGCCTACACCCTGCCCGCATCGTTCACGTGGCATGGGGAGCCGCGCCCCCGGACGGTCGTTTTTCTCCGTCTGTATGACAATTCAGGAGGGCAACGAGCAAATGCAAGGATGTTAACCATCAGTCGGACACACCGCGCCATCTCCGGGATCTGCCTCGCCTTCTTGATTCCGGCCTGTGCTTCCGACGAAAGCACCCCTTCCGGGACTGGCGGGACCGGCAAAAGCGGCGGAACGACTGGCAATTCGAGCGGTGGAACGTCTGGAAGTCCAAAGGGCGGAGATGCCGGTAGTCCAGCAGGCGGAACGACCGGCAATTCGACCGGTGGAACAGCAGGGCTTTCGGCCAGTGGAACGACTGGCAATTCGACGAGCGGGACTGGCAGTTCGACCGGCGGCTCGGCGACCGGACAGGCAGGGACGATCGGAAGCGGCGGAACGGCGACGGGTGGGACGGCGGGAAGCTCGACCGGTGGTCGGGCGGGAGCGGCCGGCGCTCCAGCGGGCGGCTCCGGGGGCGGCGGGATGGTGAGTGGTTGCGTGGGAGGGAAGGCCTGGCCGACCGCCAATCCCACGGCCGCGGGCCCGTTCGAGGTGACCGCCGAGAAGGGCGTGGGTCCCTTGGCGGGCTACACCCCCGATCCGATCTACGGCGATCAACAACAACGATTCAATATCTACCGTCCAAAGAACCTTGCGACCAGCGGGTACTGCCACCCCATTTTGGTTTGGGCCAACGGTCACACAGACAATCCGGAGCCGAACGCCCCGCTCTGTGTGGTCGACTCCGGCGCCAACAAGTGGTGCGGGCAGTACCTGCCGATGATGAATCACCTCGCCTCGCACGGCTTCGTGGTGATCGCCTCGCTCAGCACCACCACCTCCAAGGGCGACCCGCTGCCGACGATCGCCGGGTTGAATTGGATCCTTCAGCAGTCGGAGGAGGCGAGCAGCGCCTACTACCATCGCCTCGACACGGCCAATATCGGCCAGCTTGGCCACTCGGAGGGCGGCATGTCGACCTGCATGGTCGCATCGGAACCGCGCTACAAGGCCTTGGCTTCGATTTGTGGCACCAGGGCGCTCACCGGCGTTCACACCCCCATGCTGTTTTTCTGCGGCGGCAAGGACACCGTGGTGAAGTGCGACGGCGTGAGGGATGTCTTCGCCACCGTCAAAGACCAACCGGCCTTCTTCATCAATGAGTTGAACGCAGACCACGGGAGCTGGGTGTATCAGGGAGCCAAGGGGGTCTCCCTTTCCTTGGCTGCCGCGTGGTTCAGAGTTCACCTCATGGGCGACACCGCGAACCGCAAGTATTTCTATGGCCCGAGCTGCACCTTCTGCACTGACAGTCGCGTGAAGGTCGAGCAGAACAGCCTGATGACGCAGTAACAAAACCGAGCGAGCGCTTGCCCCGCCGTACGCGGAGCAAGCGCTCGATAAGCCTCCACCATCCTGGCGGAGAAACGGGGCAGCCAGCGCAGCTACCCCGCCTCGGATTTGCGCTAGCTCACTGCATCAAGATCTTGAACTCGATGCGGCGGTTCTTCTCGCGGCCCGCGTTGGTCTTGTTGTCGGCGATGGGTTCGCTCGGACCAGCGCCTCGGATGCTGATGCGCTCAGCGGGCGTGCCGGCTTTGATCAGCCAGTCTTTCACGGCCTGAGCGCGGTCGCGCGAGAGCTGCTGGTTGAATTCTTCGTCACCCTCGCTCGAGGTGTGCCCGGAGATCTCGATATTGACGCTCGGAAACTGCGCGAAGACCTTGGCGGCTTTGCCCAAGACCGGCGAAGACTGGGCTCGGATCGTGGCCTTGTTTTGGTCGAAGAAGATGCCTTGGACGACGCCCGTAAACTTCTTGACCGCGTCCGGCACGGTGTCGGGGCAGCCATCTTGATCTTCGAAACCGTTTTTGGTCTCCGGCTCCTTGGGGCACTTGTCCTTGTCATCCAAGATCCCGTCGCCATCCGTGTCGCGAATCGGGCAGCCGAGGGGCTTGATGCCGAGCTCCGTCGGGCATTGGTCGCAAGGGAGCAGTACGCCGTCCTTGTCCGGGTCGAGATCGACGATCGGGCAGCCTTTCGGAGCAGGTCCCGCTTCGCGAGGGCAAAAGTCGTCGCGATCCAGCACGCCGTCCGAGTCCGTGTCTGCTGGGCAGCCATACGGCGCCACACCGGGATCGGCCGGACAGCGATCATCCGGATCAGCAAAGCCATCGTGGTCGGAGTCCGCGGGCGGCGGGGGCGGCTCGCGGCGCGTACGCTCGATTGTGGCCGTCAAACTCAGCAGCAACTCGAAAGTGTGCGCTTGGCCGTCCTGTTGAGTCTTTTCCGTCAGCGTGTCGCGAAAATCGATGCGTGTGCCAAATGCATGTGTGAAGGGCACCTTGGCGCCTACGCCGAAATGCCAAGCGGGGTCACTGTCGTTGGCCATGGTGCGGCTGATAGCGCCCAAGCGCCCGACGCCGACCAACAGGAACGGGGTCACATACGGGAGTGGCGCTTGCAGTACCGCGTGGATGCGCCCGGCGTAGATGGCAGCGCTAGTTTCGGTGTTCTTGATCTTGCTGGCAGCGGTCATGGCCTCTGCTTCCACACCCAAGAACGAAAGCGGGTAGTAGCCGAGGCGCGCACCAAACTCCCCGCCGATCGCGTACTCGCGTTGCGGATAGGCCTGGTAGCGTAGATTGTGATCGCTGCTGGGAAAGATGGCACCGCCGAAGATGCCGAGCTCGAGCAAGTTGTTTTCAGGCGGAAATCCGCGCTCGTAGGGCTCGTAGGCTGTTTCAGCGCTCGCTTTCGTGGTCGTGGTCGTGGTGGTCGTCGTGTTCGATGCGCCCTCGGTCGAAGCCCCCTCGGTGGTCGACACCGTAACGCTGCTCGAACTCTCAGACTTAGTCGTTCCCTGCGCTAGCGCAGTGTTGGCAACCGTTGCGCCCAAACCCAAAATAATCAAACCCGTCACATGTTTCGACATCTCGTAGCCTCCAAGTAAGCCAACCTCTCAGACGCGTTTGCCACAGAGCATCCGCGCACCAGTCGTTCCCCCGCTGTCCGCGAACTCAGAGCGCTGGCTCGCTGACGGTGCTGCCCGCGACGTTGACGGCGGTCTGTGCGAGCAAGCGGCCGTTGATCGAGGCGCCCGTACCAAGCGTGATGGCGGTCTTGCACAGCACGATCCCCTCCGAATGCGAGGTGGTTCCGAAGTCGACCGCGCCGGCGACCTGCCAGAAGATGTTTTTGGCGCGAGCTCCGCCGCTCAAGGTCATGGCCTTGGCAGCGCTCAACTTGAGATCACCCGAGATCTGAAAAATCCACACGTCGTTGGCGGCGCCGGCGAGCGTGACGTCGCCGGGGATCGTCAGAGAGCTTTGCCAACTGTACAAGCCTGGTACCAGAGTCAAGCCATCGACGGTGCCCGCTCCGAGGTCCAGGAAGTTCGGCGACGAACGGCCTGCAGCATCCGTGTAAGCCGTGAGCATATTGGCCACGGCCGTCGTCAAATCGCTCGAGGTTGGCGCGTCATTGTCGGCTGCGAAAATGCCGCCCACGACCTGAGGCGAAGTCCAATGAGTGCCCGCGTTGGTCAGCGAGAAGCCCGTCACATAGGTGCCTGCTGCTGGGCTCAGGCCGAGGTTCCCCGTGATTGCCGAAGTGGGTACGTTCGAGATCGCAGACTTGGCCAGGATCGCGTAGTTCTCGGCCGTGCCGAGTTGAACTGGCGAGACTACGTTGCCAGTCTGCGGGGCGCCCGCTGCTCCGGCTTCGGCGTTGGAACCGGACGAACCTGCATCGCCAGATGACGCCGCGCTGCCAGACGATCCTGCGTCGCCCGACGAACCCATCCCGCCCGCTTTCCCCGCTGAGCCCGCGTTTCCGGCCGAGCCCGAGCGGCCCGCAGAAGCGCTCGCGCCACCGGCTCCTTGGTCGGGCCCATCGTTGTCCGAGCAGGCACCCGCCAGCAGGACGAGAGAAGGCACAGCGGTAAGCAGCACACGGCGAACGAAGGGCAGGGAAGAAAGCATCGAGTAAGTACCTCGTGGCGAATTCCGTAGGCGTCGCGCCTGAAAAGCAGGCGCGCTCAACTCGGAACTTCGAGCCATCACACTAACCACCGAATTGCACCCCACAAGTGTGGCAGAACGCCAATCGGTCGCTGAATTCGCGACTCGCAAACGCCTCATTGTCGACTAACTGCTAACGCTAACGCTTCTCTGAGGCGCGTTAGGCCAAGGAGAATCTCGCTTGATCACGTTGACGCGAAGTCGCGGCAGGGTCGCGGGTTCGAATGGTGCTGCTGCCAAGCTCGGTATTCCAGCGTCGACGCTGGAGCAGCTCGGCATCGAAAAACGCAAGTTCACGCCGGATTCGCCGTAGTCCGAAACGCG
>Ga0247766_1000076_pt1 | contig 20391 bp, 14 predicted proteins | sample UWRJL223509R6_FD_179946 | JGI IMG/M metagenome (GOLD analysis project Ga0247766, IMG submission 179946) | Plant litter microbial communities from Arlington Agricultural Research Station in Wisconsin, United States - UWRJ-L223-509R-6 | ecosystem: Environmental > Terrestrial > Plant litter >... | reverse complement strand
CGGCGTGGCTATTCCCGTCGTTCGCTGCCGCGGTGTTGGGCGCCCAAATTCATACGATGTTCAACGGAGTGTACGACTTCGACGCCGACATCGCTCAGCAGACGGCGCGCGTCCACCGAGGCCCCTATCGAGGTGCGCTGACGACGCCCGCCAAAGCGACGCTGCTCGAGGCGCTCGACGCCGACTTGAAAGGCGTCGAAGATCCGACGAAGACGCTCGCAGCCTTCGACGACTTCAGCGTTGCTTACCTTTCGACGCACATGCGACCGCGAACTTTCACGCATTGGGTGGTGTGGGTCTTCGAGCCGAACTACAGCCGGAAGCTCACGCGCGAGACGTATGGAGAGTCCACGACTCGTCCGGACATCGTCGTGCTCTACTATCCGCGCCTGAAGAAGAAGGCCAATCGCTTCCTGCGCTATTTGAACGAGTACGAGAAAGTGATCGACCGCCCCGAGCTCGGCTACGCGATCGAGCGGCGCGTGCGGTAGGCAGCGCTCGTTTCGCGACACCGCATGCGCTTGCGCACACGCACACGCACACGCGAGCGAGCGGGCGAGCGAGTTGCAGCGTTTCAAATCGAGATTCGACTGCAGGTGCCGACGGCGGCGTCGATGGCCGTTGCCGATGCAACTGTGTTCGCATCGCCCACCTATTGCGAAAATAGATTTGACCGTACCCGCGCAGCAGTCAAAACGATTGATCACTGTTCGCCGCGCGAGCGTCTGCTCCAGGCCAACCGAAAAGGGCTACCGTGGGTTCGAGTCTAAGTCTGAAGAGTGCCGCGTTCGTTCTGATCTCCTGGCTTGCGATTGCCTGCTCGGGCGCGCCGCAGGTCTCGACTCCGGGCAACCAGCTCGACAACGGTACGGCTGGCAACAGCAGCGGTGGCGGGGACGGCACTCAGATCAACCCCGGCAGTGGCGGGGGCCAAGGCATCGATACCGATCCGGGCGACGCCAACTGCCGGAAGACTTGTAGTACCGGCGAGTGCGGACCGGTAGCCGACGGCTGCGGCGGCATCCTCAAGTGCGGCGGCTGCAAGGCGCCTCAGACTTGCGGTGGTAATGGCGTACCGAGCCATTGCGGCGTACCCGACACCACAGACGTTCCTCCGTGTGAGCCCAAGACCTGTGCTGACTTGGGGGCCAGCTGCGGCCTCGAGGCGGACGGCTGCGGCGCGGTGCTGGATTGTTGGGGCAAAGACGCGATCAAGGTCGACGGTAAGTCGCACTGTCCCGACGGCGCCGCAGAATGCGTAGCCGGTGAATGCAAGACCCTGTCATCGTGTACCGCCCTGACTTGCGCGGACTATCCGAACGCGACTGGACTGTGCGGCCCGGTCAGTGACGGTTGCGGTGGCACGCTCGATTGCGGTTTCAGCTGTGCGACGGGTGAAGTGTGCGGCGTCGAGCAAGCTGGCAAGTGCGGGAAAGCCAGCTGTCAGCCGATGACTTGCGAATCCGCATTGATGGGCAAGCCGCAAGGCTATTGTGGTTATTTGGCGGATGGTTGCGGTGGCCAGATTGCCAATTGCGCAACGCTCTGCACGGGCACTGATACCTGCGGTGGCGGCGGAACCCCTGACGTCTGCGGGCACGGCACCGTGGCTTGCGTTCCGAAGACCCTGGCCGCCTGCGGCACGACCTGCGGACCGATGAGCGACGGTTGCTCGGGAACGTTGGACTGCGGCGGCTGCACGGCCCCCGAGTCATGCGGCGGTGGCGGCGTGGCCAGCCAATGCGGCGCCCCGGTTTGTCAGCCAAAGACCTGCCAGAGTGTCGGAGCCAACTGTGGTTCGATGCCCGACGGCTGCGGCGGCACGCTCACCTGCGGCGGCTGCGGCAGCACCCAAGTCTGCAATGCCAACCATTGTCAGGACGTCGTGTGCCAGCCCAAGACGGCGGCTGAAGTCTGTACCGGCCTGTGCGGGACACAGAGCGATGGCTGCAGTGGGACCGTAAATTGCGGTGGTTGCACCGCTCCCAACACCTGCGGCGGCGGTGGCACCCCCAGCGTGTGCGGAGTTCCTCCCTGCGTGCCCACGACTTGCCAAGCTGCCGGCGCGACCTGCGGCCCAATCGGTGATGGCTGCGGTGGCATCATTCCGTCCTGTGGCGCCTGCACGGCCCCGGACATCTGTGGTGGTGGCGGGACGCCCAGCGCGTGCGGCCATCCCACTGGGGGCAACACCTGCACCGGGCTGTGCCAAAACCAAGTCACGTGTACGGCGGGCCAGGAAACGCGCCTGACCGGCGTGGTGTACGCACCCAACGGCACCGAGCCGCTGTACAACGCACTCGTCTACGTGCCGAACGCGCCGTTGCCCGCGATTACGTCGGGCGCGAGTTGCGTGCGCTGTCAGGACGAGGATCTCGGCAAGCCGATCGCGGCGGCCCTCACCGGTCCGGACGGCTCCTTCGTGCTGAAGAACGTCCCGGCCGGCGTCAGCTTCCCGCTGGTCGTCAAGATGGGCAAGTGGCGACGCGTGGTCACCATCTCGAGCATGCCGCAGTGCACGAACCTCGACCTCGCCGTCAATCAGACTCGGCTGCCCCGCAACATGAACGACGCGGCGACCGCGAATGTGCCCTACCTCAATATCCCGAGGACGGCGATGGTCACCGGTGACGTCGACGCGCTCGAGTGCGTGCTGAAGAAGATCGGTGTGAGCGACAGTGAGTTCACGCTGCCGACCGGCACCGGGCGCATCCACATGTACCGCGCCAACGGCGGCAACATGGGTTGCAGCGCCTACAACAAAGACGGTTCGTGCAAGACGTTCGTCCGAGCGCCGCTAGCGAATCTGTTTTCCGGAACCACCGTCGACAATTACGATCTCGGCATCTTCGGCTGCGAAGGCGGGGAGAACGAACACAACACCTACGACGCTGCGCTCCGCAGCTGGGCTGACCGCGGTGGTCGCGTGTTCGCGTCTCACTACAGCTATACCTACCTGCACGACAACGGGAACTTCGCCAACACGGCTGTTTGGGATGGCCCGTACAAGAACAACGACACGGTCACCGCGGGCATCATCGACAAGCTGTCGCCCAAAGGCACCGCTTTCAACAGTTGGCTCGGCAACGTGAGCGCGTGGCACCCGACCTACGGCAACGGTTACATCCAGATCACGGACCCGCGCGACTACGTGAAGTCCGTATCCGGCAGCAGCGAGCGCTTCGTCTACACCGACTCGACGGTCAAGATAAACGGCACGCAGATTGACAAGCAGACTGCGGTCCAGCAGTACGCTTTCAATACGCCAGTCGGCGCGGACGCGAACAATGTGTGCGGCCGCGTTCTTTACAGTGCGTTCCACGTGGCCGGCGTGTCCGGTGCCGGCAGCAAGATCTTCCCCAACTACTGCTCGACGGGCCCGCTCACGGCCCAAGAGAAAGTGTTGGAGTTCATGATCTTCGACCTCTCGGCTTGTGTTTCGGTCGGCGCTCCCCCGCCTCCGACCACTTGCACCCCCAAGACCTGCGTCGGCATGGGCGCCAACTGCGGTCCGGTCGCGGACGGCTGTGGTGGCATCCTCGATTGCGGTAGCTGCACCGCGCCAGCGAGCTGCGGCGGCGGCGGCACACCCAACAAGTGCGGCAGTAACTGCAAGCAAACCACCTGCGGCGCGAAGGGCGCCAACTGCGGCACGATCGCGGACGGTTGCGGCGGCACTCTCGACTGTGGGTCTTGCGCAAGCCCTGCGGTCTGCGGCGGCGGCGGCACCAGCAACGTCTGCGGCGTCCCCCAGTGTCAACCGCTGTCCTGCAATGCGGCTAAGGCCGAATGTGGACCGATCGCGGATGGCTGTGGCAACACGATCAATTGTGGCTCGTGCACTACGGGTACCTGCGGCGGCGGCGGTACGCCGAACGTCTGCGGCGTCGGCAGTTGTTCGCCGCGCTCCTGTCAGAGCGTCGGAGCGACCTGCGGGCTGATCGGCGATGGCTGTGGCGGCACGATCTCGTGCGGCACTTGCGCAACCAACAGCGTCTGTGGCGCTGCCGGTCCAAACAAGTGCGGCACGGCCTGCGCGCCCCGCACGTGCAGCCAAGCCGGAGCGGACTGTGGCTTCGTCGGTGACGGTTGCGGCGGCGTGCTCAACTGCGGCAGCTGCACGTCACCGCTGATCTGCGGCGGTGGCGGCGTACCCAGCAAATGTGGTGGTGCATGTACACCGCGCACGTGCACGCAAGCCGGTGCGGCGTGCGGCGCGATCGCCGACGGTTGCGGCAGCATCCTCCAATGCGGCGCCTGCCCGACCGGTAGTAGCTGCGGCGGCAGCGGTGTCGCGAACCAATGTGGCGGTGGCGCTTGCGTGCCGCGCAGCTGCGCGGCCGCCTCCGCCAACTGCGGCAGCGTCGGTGACGGCTGCGGTGGGATCCTCGACTGCGGCAGCTGCGTGGCTCCGCAATCCTGCGGTGGCGCCGGTGTAGCGAACAAGTGCGGTACTGGCACCGGCGGGTGCGTCCCCCTTACCTGCTCGCAACAGAACGCGAACTGCGGTCCCGTCGCCGACGGCTGCGGCGGGCTGCTCGATTGCGGCAGCTGCACCTCCGGCACCTGCGGCGGCGCTGGCGTTCCGAGCCAGTGCGGCACGGTCGGGTAATGCGCAAAGTCGCGGCGCTTCGCTAAGCCGAAGCGCCGCCAGCTCCCGAGCGCTTGACCTTCGGGCCGGCGAGATGTTCACGCCCGCCTACCTTCGATTACAAGCACCCCGAAAACCCCGCCGAAGGAGCTCACTCCGAAACCATCCTGACCAAGCCTCGGTCTAGACTCCGGCGCGGTGCGCGCAACGAAAGGTGTCTAATGGTCACGGATGTCGACGTACTGATTGTCGGGGGTGGTTGGACCGGAGTGAGCGCGGCGCTCACGTTGCACGAGCACAATGCCGCACATCCGGGTGACCCGGTGAGCTTCGCCTTGCTCGAGGGGCATTCGAGCCGCTTGGGTGGCAGGGCAAACAGCTACGAGTACGAGTGGACCGACAGCAATGGTTTCCGGCGCACGACGGCTTTCGAGCACGGAGCTCAGTACGTCGGAAAGGAGCAATCGGCGCTGTGGGAACTCATCCAGCGCGCGATTGAGCAAGGCCTGATCCCGCGAGACGCCCTCGTCGACGGCTATGCCGCACGGCTCCAATACAAGGAGCAGGTGATGATGATCGCGGGCAGGCGTTACCCCTACGACCGCGACCAAGCCCTGTTCGGCATTGGCGGTGTGCCGCCAGGACTCGGACTTTGGGATGTCATCGGCGTGCTGGTGATCGTGGATGTGATTCAATCCGCGGAGCAGGCAATCAACGTGCTTGCCCCCTGGGAATCCCCGGCGTGGGTGACCGCTTTGGACGGCGTCACGCTTTTGGACTGGATCAGCTCCTTCAATCTTCCGCCGGGTTCGGCTTCTCTGTTACGCGTCTCCGTCGAGGCCGTCATCAGCGTTGAAGCGAGCCAGGTGTCCGCCTTCTATTTCTTTTGGTATTGCGCCTGCAACGGCGGGTTCTTGAACGAGGTCAACGACGAGAACAACGGCCCGCAGCAGTTCTTTCTGTCGACTGGGTTCGACGACCTGGTGGAGAAGCTCGCCGCGCCAATGGCCCCGCAGATCCACCGCGGTCAGGCGGTGCGAACGGTCGACTATGCCGACCCGAGCAGCGTGACGGTCACCACCCACGACCGCACGTTCCGTGCGAAAAAGCTGATCATGGCGACCTCACCGGCCAGCGCACACAAGGTGCAGTTCGACCCGGCTTTGCCCGCGGCTTGGCAGGCGATCACGTCCCAGGCCATGGGGACGACCGTCAAGTGTCAGGTTTTTTACCGCTCCCCGTGGTGGCGCAATGTGCCGTCGCAGACCGATCCGCTGAAGGAAGGCGTGCCGCAATACACCGGCTACTGCGGCGCCAACGACTATCCAGTGATCTGGGTGATGGACTACAGCCCGGTCGGTCCAGCACCGGAGTACGGCGACCAGGGCTGCTACGCCCTGATGACCTTCACGATCGGCACAGAAGCGCGGACGCTGCTCGAAAATCCGACCAAGGAGCACGTCGTGCAGTGGGTGACGACGGCACTCTGCGATCTCTTCAACGACACGCGCGCGCTCGCGAGCTCGAGCGAGTACGTCGACCTGAAGTGGTTCTCCTGGGACGAGCGCACGCCGCTCATTCCTGGCGGCCCGAACACGGTCTTCGGACGAGGCGTCTTGACGGGTGATGCTGCACCAGCAAAAGCTTTCGATCGTCCGGTCGCAGGCAACGTGTATTTCGGCGCCGCGGAACTGTCCTGCAAGTCTCCCGCCACCCGGCGCGCGCCTCAGGCGAGCTTCTTCCCCGACTGGCAAACGCTCGGGGAGAAAGGGATCTACTCGGACTTTCGTCAATCCCTCGGCTACATGGACGGCGCAGTGACGTGTGGGCGATTCGTCGCGCAGCAGGTGCTCGAGGACCTGTCGGTGCGAGAAAGAGCGTCCGGCGCGGCAGGAATGGCATCGATGGCCCCCCGCGTCGTTCCGCCGCTGCCACTCACCTCTCCTGCGCCGTCTGCGGCGTCAGGGTCGGCACCCGTTCCGCAAGCCACGGTCTTGGCGATGCTCACCCTACTCTGCCAGAGCCTCTACGCGGCCGGCGCGCCTCCGGGTAGTGGCACGCAGAATTCGCAGATGGATCCGGCGACCTTGCAAACCTGGCTGACGGGCGTGCTCGTCGAAGCTCTCGTAGCAAACGGGTTGGTCCAGCCCCCCCCGACCCAGCCTTCGCCTGGCTTCAATCAAGCCGAGGCTCTCGCGTATATGGAGCAGATGGCCGCTTGGCAGCCGACGTTCGTGAGCGCGGTCCTGAACTTCGTGGCCTCGGGCTACAAGCTCGAGGGAACGGTGAGCCAAGTGGCGGAGCTTGCTACGATGGCCACGACCCTCATGCAGCTCGTGTCGAGCCAGCCCTCGGCAAGCGGCGAGTCCTCGGCGAGTAGCGGTCGTCTGAGCACGATCAGTCGAGGAGTGCGAGCGGCAGCCGCCAGGACACGATGAGCGCAGTCCCGCTCGACGTCACTGTCGCTGAGGGCAGCAAAGACGGCCTATCGACGCAAATCAGCGGGCCTCCGTCGGAGCGCGGCTCCGAGCTTTCGCCGAGCGCAGAGTTGCTCGCTGGGCGCTTCGTCATCCAGCGTTGCCTCGGCCGAGGCGGCATGGGTGTCGTATACGAAGCGTTCGACCGGAACACGAAGAGCGAGGTGGCGCTCAAAATCCTCAGCCAAGGCGACGGGCCGGCGATCTACCGCTTCAAGCAAGAGTTTCGAGCGCTTGCCGACGTCCGCCACGAAAACCTCGTGCCCCTGCACGAGCTGTTCGCGCAAGACGGGCGCTGGTTTTTCACGATGGATGTCGTCGAGGGCCAGCCGTTTCTCGAGTACGTGCGCCCAGGGCTTTCGCGCCCCCCCGACGATACCATCGTCATGCGCAGCGACACGATCCTGCGCACTGACAATCATACCTCTGAAATAACGCTGCGCTCCGCGCAAGCGGCCTCGTCCTCCCCAACTGAGCTCGACGTCGAACGACTTCGCGGCGCGCTGGCACAGCTGGTCTCGGGCATTCAGGCCATCCACGCAGCTGGCAAACTCCATCGCGACCTGAAGTCGTCCAACGTACTGGTCACGCCGGAGGGGCGCGTAGTTATTTTGGACTTCGGTCTGATCGGTGACGACACACCGCGGGGCCAATTGCCCGAAACGCTCGAGCGCGGAATCGGCGGAACGCCAGCCTATATGTCGCCGGAACAGGTGTCCGACGAGCCGACGACGGCGGCCAGTGACTGGTACGCAGTTGGCGGCATGCTTTATGAGGCCATGTGCGGCAACCCGCCGTTCACCGGACGCGTCAGCCAGGTGCTATTGGCCAAGCTCGCTCGCGATCCGGAACCCATCTCGACCGTCGCGCCCGCCGCACCGGCAGATTTGGCAGAGCTTTGCATGCGCTTGCTCCGCCGCGCGCCATCGGATCGCGCAAATGGCGACGAGATTCTGGAATGCCTGGGCAGCCACGCACCATCGATCGGCGTTCGCACGGGGCCGCTGTCACCTCGCGAGGGGCCATTCGTCGGCCGAGTCGATGAGCTCGAGATGCTCCGGGATGCGTTCGAGGACTCCACGAGGAAGCCTCGGCTCGTGTTCGTTCAGGGCACTTCCGGCATGGGCAAAACCGCGCTCGTCGAGCGGTTTGTCGACGAGGCGCGCGCGCGCGGGGCCGTCGTGCTCGCCGGCCGTTGCTACGAACGCGAGGCGGTGCCCTACAAAGCGCTGGATGGCGCGATCGATGCGCTGACTCGATACCTCGCGAACCTGCCGCCCGCAGACGCAGCGTTGCTGGTGCCGCGCGACGTTCAAGAACTGATTCGCATTTTCCCGGTGCTGAGCCGCGTCGAAGTCGTGGCCCGCTCCCAGGGTCGCCCGGACGATGCCGCAGATCCCAACGAGCTTCGGCGGCGCGCGTTCGGGGCGCTGCGGCAGCTCCTCGTGCGCATGGCGGATCGCGTCCCGGTGGTGTTGTTCGTCGACGACTTGCAGTGGACCGACAACGACAGCGTCCGGCTGCTGATCGACTTGCTCAGCCCGCCAGAGCCTCCGCCGCTGCTCTTCATCGGCACGTACCGGGCCGAGGAGGTCGGAACGAGCGGGCCGCTGGAGGGCCTGCTCGGCGCAGCTCGGGCCATTGATGGCGTGTCGGTCCGCACGCTGTCCGTGGGACCGCTCGACGGCCGCGATACCAGAACGCTGGCCGAGGCACTGCTCGGTGATGCCACGAACGAGGACACGGCGACCTCGATCAGCGACGAATGCCGCGGCAGCCCCTTCTTCCTTCGCGAACTCGCGCACTGGTCCCGTCACGGAGGTGGCGCTGAACCGATGACGCTCGATCGCGTGTTGTCGACGCGCATCGCGACGCTCGAAGGCCCGGCGCGCCGGCTGCTCGAGGCGATCAGCGTCGCGGCACGCCCCATCGAGCTCGAGGTGGTGATTGCCGCTGCCGACATCGAAGATGCCGCCAGCGCGCTCGGTTGGCTGCAACGAGCGCGACTGATTCGAGGCGCGAGCGGCGGACAGCGCCGCTTCACCGCCTACCATGATCGCGTGCGCGAAACCGTTTCAGCCTCGCTGACCGAAGAGTCGCTCCAGACTCTGCATGGTGCACTCGCCAAAGCCCTGGAGCAAACTCCGGATCCAGACCCCGAGCTCTTGGCGCACCACCTCGCGGAGAGCGGCGATCGCAGCCGCGCCGCGCAGTTGGCGATTCGCGCTGGCGATCGCGCGTATGAAGCGTTGGCGTTCGACCAGAGCGCCCGACTCTATCGAACCGCACTTGCGCTCGAAACGGAGCGGGCTGACGAACCCGAGTTGCGCGAAAAGCTCGCCCGAGCCCTGTCGAGTCTCGGCCGCTCGAAGGACGCCGCGGACGCTTATCTGGATGCAGCGCAACATGCCGGGACGCTTTCCGGGCAGAGCACGCGAGCGATTGTCGCGCAACACTCCGCCCCGAACCGCTCGCTGGATTTGCGACGTCTCGCAGCCGAGCATTACTTAGTCAGCGGCGAGATCGAGCGCGGGACTGAAGTGCTCTCGTCGCTCCTTTCCGACGTGGGACTTCGTTTCCCGGCGACTCGAACGCGCGCCATCGCGGGGATCCTCAAGAACCTGTTCTGGCTCTGGCTTCGCGGGACCGAGGCGCGCGTCCACCCGGATACCGCCATTGCGGTTCGGGACCAGATCGAGCTGCTGCTCTCGGCCAACCGCGGCTACGCGACGTTCAGCCCAGCGCTCGGGGGGTACTTTGCGCTCGAGGCGCTCGCGCGTTCGCTTCGTGCCGGCTACCTGCGCGGCATGATCGTGGGACTCGACTACTACGGGGTGATGGGCGCCTACGCCGGAACGCCACGCGACGAGCACCGCGCGATGCGCGTCCTCGATACAGCCAAGCGCCTCTCCCTCGAATCGGACGACCCATTACTACGCGCCCGCGTCGGACTCGCACAAGGCGTGGCCGCCACGGCGCTCGGGCGCTTCGCTGAATCGGTCGAGACTCTGGACCGGGTCTCGCCGGCAGTCGAGTCCTGCGTGGGCGCCGGCTGGGAACTTTCCGTCTGCGAGCACACCACGGTTCAAGCGATGATCTGGCTCGGGCGCTTCCAGCTGGCGCGGGCGCGAGTGTTGACCCTCGCGCATCGCAGTGAACACAGCGGAGATCGGTTTTCTCAACTGATAGGCATCGTCCTCGATTCCAAACTCAGACTGGCCAGTGGGCGGCCCGTCGAAGCGCGTGCCCAAGCTGTCGATGTCCTCGCCCAATGGGGCACGCGGGAGTTTACTTTCCAGCATTTGTTTGCGGTCAAGGCCGTGATCTGGTGCGATCTCTACGAAGGAGCGGTCGACGCGGCCCACGCGCGATTCCGAGAGATCTGGCCATCGCTCCGCAAGTCAGGCCTGCTGTCGGTGCAGCTGATGCGCGCCGAAGCGGCGTTCCTCGAAGGGAGCATCGAACTGTGGCGTGTAGCAACCGGGGATCAGCAAGCGAACTTGTCCCGTGTCCGAAAGTCGGCTGATTGGCTCGACAAGACCGAGCGCGCGTACGCCCAAGGGTATGCTGCGACGCTACGAGCAGGGCTCGCCCAGATCAGCGGTCAACCCGCAGACAGTCGTCAGTTTGCTCGACAGGCCGTGGTTGCTTTCGAGCGCGCGGGGATGGCGGTCCATGCCGCCGCTCTGCTGATGCGCTTGGACGACGCCAACGCGCGCGCGGTTCTGGTCAAAGAAGGCATCGCCGATCCCGAGCGGTGGTGCCGTATTTACCTGCCGGATCCGTGACTTGCCGAGGCCATACGGCGATGACGCGAAGTGCTCAGAGGTGCGTTGGAATCGGCCGCGACACGACCCGCCGGGGGGGAGCTTGCTTCACGGTGAACTTCTGAGAGACGAGCACCAACTCGTCGGAGTCACGAGTTACGAAGTCGAGCGTCGGGCTTTGCGGTAGCAGGTTCGCGTTCCTGCTGGTGTCGAGCGTCAGCGCGATTTGCTCGTTGGCGGATGCTTGAAGCAGCACGTGCGCGACCCCCTGGTCATCGGTTTGTCCGACCACGCTCTTCAAGCGCAAAATCGGCAGGCGTGCGCCGTTCTCGGCGCGTACGCCGACAACCACGCTGTGCACCAGCGAGAAGCATTCGACCTCGAAGCGAGCCGCCGTGGAGCCATTTCCCAGGTGGCGTAGCCCGACCGGTAACGGGCGCTCGGGGGAGGCGTACGCGACTGGGCACTTCACGTTCAAAGCCAGGGTGTCACCCTCCGCGCCGTGCAAGGTAAAGTGTGCGTTTCCGGTGGCGTCGCTCTTGCCGAGCAGCTGCTTGCCGAGGGAAATTTCGACGTCCGCTACCGGACTTTTGCCCTCGTTTCGCGCGACGATCGAAATGGGAAAGTCGGAAGACGGCACGGGCGCTGCCGATTCTTCGGTCTCGGAAAGGCAGCCGCAGAGACACAGGCTCGCGAACAGCACGCAAGTGAATCGATGGACGAGTAAGGTCATTGCCTTTGGCTTTCGGTTTGAAGATCGTGCCCTTCGCACGTGTCGCGAATGATCTTGTTGAAGCCGGAGTTCTCCAGTTGCGCCTGGGCCAGCGCACCGAGTTCGGAATCGTAGTCTTCTTGAGTTTTTTCGCCGATGGTCTGCAACGCGGCCAGAATTGCGGCTGCGCAGTCCGGCTCGATCGGCGGAACGCCGGCGGCGATGGCGGCTTCGAGCGCCTTGCGGTCCTTCTGCGCGGCAAGCGCCAAGTCACGGCTGTCGTTCTCGTACAGCGACTTGTTCTTGTTCTGGTAGGTTCGGCCGGCCGCGTGCAGCGGCGGTGGCTCCGCGACGGCGAAGCCATCATAGGTAGCCTCTTTGTCGAGCTGAGCCGCAGCTAGCTCTTTCGCCGCAGTCAGGGCTTTCTGTTCGGCCGCCGTGAGTTCTCGACAGCGCATGCCGCTCAACCGGGCTGCCAGGTCATCCAGCAATTTGGTCGCACGTTCCTGGAGTGCACGACTCGATGGAATGTGGTCGCGCGCGAGCCCGTTGCTCGGCCGAGCCATTCTCATCGAGCTATTGTCTTTGTCCCAGCCGCCGAGATCGTCATAGTAGGAGCCGGTTTCACCACACTCTAGCCTGGGTCCCCAGGTCCTCGGGGGTCGTGTGGTGATCGTCGGTGTGGTTTCCGTCGGACAGCCATCGCCGTTGGGATTGCCGTTGTGCACGAGCACGTGGCTGTGCCCCACGAAGTAACTGTGGAAATCCGAAACTTCGAGGTTGTAAACCGTCGTGGGCTCGGGGCTTTCGATCAGACTCGTGGTGAGCCGTGCTTGCGTCGACTGCTCGGTCGACCACAGCGGTTGAGCGCCGAGGGCTTCCGCCCTAACCCAGCCCGGGCCCTCGACCCAGAACAAATGGCTGCGCGTCACGCTGAGGTGTTCGGAGGCCATGAACCTCGTCGATAGCTCCAGATCGACGACGGGAACCCGCGCCGTTCGATACGTATTCACGACCGGACGAAGCGCGATCGCGCCGCTGCCGACGTCTCGTGCCCAGACGCGATCGCCGACGACGATGCGCTCGATCGCGCGGTCCCCATGCTCGGTTTGCACTGGCGTGCCCGCCGCGAAACAGTAGTTGGGCTTGACGCACCAGCCCGGGATCTCGTTGTAATCGGCGCCGAGTGAACCGAGGATCCCCTCGGTATTCGGCAAGCCTTCGCCCTCGATGTGCCTGGCATTTGCGCTCGAGTCACTTTTTACCGCTTGCCCGTAGCGGGTGAAGCCAGCGATGCCGACGAGTGCACAGGCACCGACGATGGTCAGGTACTCGACGAACGATTGACCCGAATCACTGCCGCGAAGGACCACAGCGAGTAGCCGTCTGAGCTGATTCATGGTGCCGCACCGAGGTCGAGCTCTGCCGTGGTGTCGACCTGTCCGCTCTCCGTCATCGTAACGAAGCTGCGCTGGTCACTACGAAACAGAGACAGGAACACTTGATAGCCGTCGGCACGCAAATAGCTGCTCGAGCCGGACTCGGCTGAACCCGCAACCTGGTAACCGTGCTCGCGCATCCACGTGTCGTAAAAGGTCTGCGTAGCAACGAGTGACTCACTCGACTCATAGCTGCGCACACTGAAGGTCATGCCTTCTGCGCTCGCCGACAGCACACGTCGTCCGCCCGGTGGCCGCGGAACCACCGGCGAATCACTGCCCTTGGCATCTCCCGATTTGGGAAACAACGTGGACAAGTCGAGGCCTGAATCCGTCCACAACGTGACCACACGAGTGGGCGCGTGCTCGGCAGACTCGGCAAAGGAATAGCGCAAGTGCCCGAACGACGACAGATCGCGAGTCTGAGAAAAGCGTCGCAGCGCCGCCAGCCAGTCTGCGACAGACGTCGGACTCGGACCGCCGACGAAGCACAACACCAGGCCGCGAGTGGCTGTTTCTTCGCGAAACACCGCATTTCGCAGTGCGCCGGGTGGCGCGTGTCGTTCGAAGCGCTTCGGCTCACTGCCTGCGAGCTGCGCAAGCATCAACGCCGCAGGGCCCGGATTGCTTCGACAATGGTCTTCGACGCGATCCAGCAGCGCATGGAGCGAAGAGCTGGACGAGCTCACCGCGTGATGAAACCGCTCACCGTTCAGCCACACGGTTTCTGCATTGCCGGTCAAATCAGACAGACCGAGCAGCCCATGACCCAGACTGAAAGCGTCTTCACGAGTGGCGGCATAGAGCGCACGCCCGCAGGCGAGCACGCCGATCAAAGAAACACAGCTGAAGTAGGCACATAAACGAAGCGTGCGGCGTGACGGCCAGAGTCGACCCAAAACGGCCCGGCACACTTCATTTGCCCAATAGATTGGAGATCTCATCTTTCATTACTCCCATCACCCGATCGAAATCGCCGTCTTTGACCTCGTCCCCACAGCTCACGAAAGACTTTGCTCGGACCCTTCCGGAGAACACCGTTCGTGTGCGACTGCCGCGACTGCCGTCCTTCCCGGTCGCCTTCGCTTCGGCCCCGAATTCGGCGTCGGTGATCGGATTGAGTAGGCCCTTGCCGTCGCTGCTCGTGGCGCCCGAGCGCTGTACGAGGTTACTGGCCTTGGCCGAGTCCGTTCCACTCGGCGCGCCGCCGTTGTCCTTGCCGCGCGCTGATTGCTTTTCTTGGCTTCCGCCCTGCGCGGTGTACCCATCGAGATCTTTGCCCAGCCATTCGCGGGGCTGATTGGTTTTGCAGCCCGCCATGGAATGAGCGATCACCGCCGCGCGCGTCAGGCGCGCGACGGCCATTTGCTGGACGTACAGGTCGCGCACATAGGCGAGCGCAATGAGGCCCAGGGTCAGCGCGGAGATGACCACGACGGCCTCCACGAACACCGCGCCGCGCGTGGCCTTGCGTGGCACGCGAGCCTCAGTGAATGATGACGTCATTTTGCACGGCATGGCCTAAGTCCTTGAGCAACAGCGCATTTTCGTCCGTCGACCAATTGAGCTTGGGTAGGTGCGACATGCCGTCCTTCAACAGATCGGCCCCGGCCAGCACGCTCGACAGACGCTCGATGCCCGGGTTGTTGCCGCTGTTGTAACGGCGCAGGCGTGCACGCCAGCGGAAGTGCCACATGGCGTAGCCCTCATCGTGCTTGGATCCATTGCAGGATTCGGACTTCCAGGCCCCGCTGCAATCGTAGAAGAACTCGGCTTGCGCGAAGCCGAATGAGTCCGTGACGGATCTTGGTTCCCCACCAGTCTTGGTCCAGGCGCCAATCCGCACGCCGCGCGGCGCAACCCGCAACGATGCCTTGTTGCCCTTGGCTACGGCCAACAATTGCGCGTCGTCGCCGCCGTTCAGGTAGCGGGCCGACACCTGCTTGGGAGTCATGTCCTTGCCGTCGTTCATGGGCGGCTTGCTGGCGCCGCCTTGATCTTTCATGCGCTGTTCCGATTGAGCGCGCTTGTCTTGTTTGCACTTCTTGTCGTCGAAGCCGCTCACCGCGGACTCAGCGTTCGAGCGTTGTGCCTGCAGGCGCGAAAGTTCGCTTTGCTGGGCGCTGGTGAGCGTCTTGTCCGAGCCGCCGCCACAAGCCGCACCGTAGCTGCGACAAGCACGCTCGTAGTCCGAGCGTGCCTGCCCGGCTTTGCTCTTCAAGCCGCCGATCTCGTTGTTGCAGCTATCCTTGGCGGCAGAGTCCAGCTCGGAGCTGAAGTCAGGCGGCGTGCTGGCACCGCTACCGAGTTCACAAAAATACGCGCCACCCTTCTCGATGCCCTTGCCGATGAGATGGTCGAAGCGACTAGTGAGCTTGTCGGGAATGGTCGTATGCGTGATAGACTCGATCATCCACTCAATCAGGCGCGGCCCCGATTCACCCGCCTCTCGGCAAAGCTGATCGACGTTGCCCTCCTCGACCGGCAACCCTTGAACCAGCGTACGATTCGCAGCGCCTGCTTCGCTCACGCGCGGCCGGTACTTGCTGCCAACTTGAATCGAACCCGCCAATGCGGCTGCGGGCACCATCATCTTGATTCCAACCTGCGCCCGACTCAGCGCTTTCAGAGTGTCGTTGATCGCCGGGCGCGTCTCGACGATGGCCGTTTGCAAGTCGGCCGCGATGTCGAAGCACGTCACCGCGAAGCCTTCGAGCGGCGGAAAGATCGCGCAGATCCCGCCAATGACTACCAGCGAGGCTTGGGCGGCCTTCATCGCCACGCGCACGCCCAGGACGCAGGCCATGAGCAGGTTCAACAGCACGATCAGGTTCATGCCGCGTGCGTCCAGGGCCGCCGCGCTGAACGCCACCGCGTCCGCTCCTTCTTGCAAGCGCTCGCGATAGATGATCGCATCGCCGATGCCGATGACGTACCAGAGCGCGCCCGCCATGCATGCGCACATGAACACGCCCAGCACCAGCACCGCGCCCTGCTGATTTCCGAGGACCGTCTCGCGCGGCTCAGGGGTAGTCATAACGGGCTCCTTGATAGGGATAGACGGCTTCCGCCCTCACCGAGCGCATCGGAATTGCGAGCTTCATCGCGTCCGTGGCGTGTGTGAAATTGAAGGACATCGGACAGGCGATGCGGTTGGCGATGCCGATGCGACACTCGGCTTCGACCTCGACCCGCACGCGCACTTTGCTCACCTGACTGTCGTTCATCGGCGCGAAGCCGAGCGCTCCGGTTCTGCCGGGCCCTCCCGGGCGATCTTCTGCCGGGAACACCACGTTCACGTCGTGCACGAAACCGTTGAGAATGAGCGGGGCCATGCTGAGCAACGCCGCATTTCGCACGACCGTGTAGCGCGCACTTCCTTTGACCGTCAGGCGATTGATCTTTTCACCGTTGTAGCGCTTCGGATCGTCCCCAATCACCACCGCGGCGGCTCGGGCGGCGTCGACCGCTGCGTGCTCGGCCACGAGGCGCACGGTAAACAGCAACGCCAGCTGAATCAGGCACAGAAAGAACGTGTACACGGGCAAGAACGCGATCAAGAACTCGACGAACACCACGCCGCGTCGGTCGGCAATTGCCGTCACGAGTGGCGCTGTCACGCGAACATCGTCTTTCATCGTGTGGTCTCCATGTCCGGTGTGGAGCCGCCTTCTGCAAGACCCGTGCGCAGCCACATTCAGCAGGTCTTCGACGCGCTCCGTCCTCGGTCATGATCACGTTCATTCGCGAGTGCGAGACTCATCGCTGCATTCGAGTCAGCCAACAGCGGCGTAGCCGCTGAGTGTTCGCAACCGGGTCTGCAACCGTTGGTTGCAAGCGCGCCCGTTGGTTGCAACCACCCGCCAGGGCTGCGCGAGGCGTCACGAACGCTAGTTTTTCAGGCACTTTATCGAACTCTCGCGCATCCGCAGCGCGCCTCCACAGCGTTGGTCTCGGTCTTGCACTGGGGCTGGTCGTCGAGGGCGCTCAGCGGGAAACACCATGTCCAATCACGATTGCCACTCCCACGAGATCGAGACTTCGAAACCTCACCAGCTGCTACGCGATGCGCGCGGCGCGGTGATGCTCGAGTATTCGATCGTCGTCGGCACCGTGGCACTGGCAGGCGCCGTTGGGTTGCTCATCGTCGGGATCGCCGTTTTGAACAGCTTCGGTTTCGTGCGTGAGCTTTTGCTCAGCGCGATTCCGTAGGCAACCTCGAAAACCAACTGGAGAAACAATCATGCTCATCAAACTCAAGAAGCTGGCTCATGACCGACGCGGGGCGAGCCTCATCGAATACGTGCTGTTGATCGGCGTCGTCGCGCTGCTGGCAATTGCTGGCTTCAAGACGTTCGGCGGCTCCGTCAAGAAGAAAATCGGCGAGCAGGCGACCGCGGTCGACGGCGTCAACGGCAGTATCGGTAACTGAGCATCCGACAGGGAGCCTAGTCATGAGCCTATTTCTCTTGTTCACGCTCGCCGTGTGCGCGGTCGCGGCACTCTCGGACTTCAGAACGGGGCTGATCCCGAACTGGCTGACCTTGGGTGCGCTACTGGCAGGCGTGCTCGGGCACCTGGTGTACGGCTCCCTGACGGTCGACGCCTCGACGGGGCTGCATGAAGGTGCAGCCTCCGTCGCTGGCCTCGTACTGTGCGCCTTGGCACCCGGACTTCTGTACTGGAAAGGAGCCATGGGCGGCGGAGACTTGAAGCTCTTTGCGGCCATTGGCGCCCTCTGTCAGCCCCTCGTCGGCATCGAGATTCAAATGTACGCTTTGGTCGTCGCGGCCATCATCGCGCCGGCGCGGCTGGCCTACGAGGGCCAATTGTTGCGAGTCATGGCGGGCACGTTGTCGGTTGCGCTCAACCCGTTCTTGCCGCGCGCTCGGCAGCGCTCGCTGCCGCCGCAAGCGCTCACTTCTTTTCGACTGGGGCCGGCGATTTTCGCGGGCGCCGCGCTGTCCGTCGCTTTGCGCGGCTACGCGCTGCTTTCCCCATCTTGGAGTGGGTCATGAAGCAAAGAGCCATCACCATCGGTCTGGTTCTCGCAGCCCTGGGAGTTCTGCTGCAAGCCATGTACATGCGCCACTTCGAGCAAGAGGCGTCTGGTGGGGCGAAGATCGACCTACTCGTTGCCTCTCAGGCAATCGAGCGCGGCAAAGCCATCACCGCCGAAATGCTGTCGACGCGCTCGGTCCCGCGCGCTTACGTCGACGACCGCGCGATTCGCGCAGCCGACCAAGACAAGGTCCTCGGACTGCGCGCTGCCTCCAAGGTTCCAGCATTGCAAACCCTGGCCTGGACAGACCTGATCGCGACCACCGACGATCAACGCGACCTGAGCGCACTGGTCCAGCCGGGCAATCGAGCGATGCCGATTCGAGTCACGTTCGAGGACTCACTGCAGCTCATTCACCCCGGCGACTTCGTAGACCTCCTGGGTATCGATGGCGAGGGCCGAGAGGCGAGCGTCCTGCTGCAGCGTGTGCTGGTGCTCGCTGCCGGGTTGGAGACGACGATTGAACGCAGCACCGACAAGAAGACGAGCATGCGCGCCAGCCTGCTCACGGTCAGCGTCAGCCTGCAGGAAGCGCAACTCCTCAGCTTGGCTCAGGCGGTCGGTAAGCTGATGGCCGTGGTGCGCAACGCGCGCGACCCGCGTGTGGTCGACTCCCCGCCCGACGTCAGCCGCACGGAGCTGTTCGACTCGACCGCGCGTCAAACGGTGCAGCGCGCCAATCGCCGTCCCATCCAACTGCAAACTGCGGGGCTACCATGACCCGGTTTCGGCGATGCCTGGTGGCTGCGGCGCTCGTGGCATCGACCGGAGCCTCGCCGCTGCAGGCTCAAACTCAATCAGCCAAGCGCCCGGCGACGGCCGAGCTCAGCCAGGACATCAATCTGGCCGTCGGCGAGACACGCACCATTTCCGCGCGCGACGTGAAGAACTACTCCGAAGGTGTTACCGGCATCGTCGACATCAAACTGACCTCCGACGCCAGTCAATTCGTTTTGGTCGGACGGAAACCAGGGTCGACCACGCTGCTTTTGATCAAGAACGACAACTCGCAGAGCACCCTGAATATCAACGTGTTCGCGCGACCACCGGCGGTCGTCGAAAAAGAACTGTCCTCCTTGCTCGCGGGGTTGAACGTTCAGCCGCGGCGAATTGGCTCGCAAATCGTGCTGGACGGCGCAGTGGCCAACGAGGCCGACCTGCGGCGCGTGGAGCACATCGCCGCACTGTACGAGGGCCAGGTGACGTCACTCGTGCAACTCGGCCAATCCGGCGCCGCGCAGACCGGCAACGGTCAGGAGCGCTTCCTGATTCGCATCGACTTTTACTTCGTGCAATACGACAAGAACTCGAGCTACGGCTTGGGCATCGGCTGGCCCGACAGTATCGGCGCCACCGCCACGGCAGATCTGGCGTACGACTTCATGTCGAAGAGCGTGCGTTCTGCAACCGCCACGCTCACCGGGCAACCCCTGCCGCGCCTGGACATCGCTTCACGACGCGGCTGGGCCAAGGTCTTGAAGCAAGCCACGGTCATTACCAACAACGACGCGGAAGCCAATTTCTCCAACGGCGGTGAGCAGAACTTTCCCATCAATACCGGCCTCACCATCGGCGTACAACGCATTGGCTTCGGCACGGACGTGACGGTCTCGCCCCACTACAACCCAGAAACGCACGAGCTTGGCTTGAAACTGGTGGCAGACGTGAGCGATCTCACCGCTGCGGTCAGCGGCACCGTGTTGCCCGGGCGAACGACGTCCAAACTCACCACGAACATCAGCCTGAAACTCGGCCAGTCGCTGGTCCTGTCGGGCATTCGCACGCAGTCGCTCACGCACAGCGTGTCCGGGCTACCCGGCCTGAGCGACATCCCGCTAGTCGGCTTTCTGTTTGGTAGCCACGGCCAGTCGAAGCTCGAGACCGAGGGCGCGATCTTCGTCGTGCCGAGCGTCATCCAAACCGTACCAAGCGACGCTTCCGAGTTGGTCTCTATCGCATTGCACAAGTTCGAGGACTACTCGGGCGACATCGACACGGTGAACGCCTACGACAAACGGCCCGGCGCTGGCGCCGGAGTGCCCCGCTGATTCACGAGGACTCGCCATGTCATTCGAAATCCTGATTGCACACGGGCACCATCACGAACGGCGCGAGCTCGGCGCGCTTCGAGAAATCAGCATTGGGCGCGATGCCGACTGCACCGTCAGCCTCGACGGCGTGCTGATTTCGCGCCGACACGTCACGCTTTCGATCGCCGGCGCAGTCATGCAAGTTCAAGACTCGTCGCGCAACGGAACTCTCGCAGGCGGTTGGTTTCTGAACCATTCGGCACGGGAAGTCCCGCTCGATACCCCGCTCACCGTGGGTGACTACATCCTCTCC